>RRZU010302795.1_pt1 | contig 18566 bp, 13 predicted proteins | sample 2165561 | NCBI WGS metagenome assembly RRZU01 (sample SAMN10456909, study PRJNA506462) | wastewater metagenome | isolation source: wastewater sludge | place: USA: Moscow, Idaho | reverse complement strand
TGGGGTCGAAGGCGCTGACGTTGATGTTGTCGATGTCGAGGGTAGTCATGGTTTTGCCTGCGTGCTTAGTTGGTGAATGATGTCCTTGACCGCAGCAACGCGGTCACCAAGGCTTGCGCAGTGGCGTTTGAGGATCAGTTTGTCCTGTCCAGCCAGCCGATAGTTCCGGTCCTTCTGGATCAGATGGATGATGCGCATCGGGTCGATCGGCGGCTGGGCTTCAAACTGCACGACGATCTGCTCGGCGTTGGCGTCGAGCTTGCAGATCCCGAGCGGCTTGCAGAGCAGGCGCAGCCGGTGGCTGTCGAGCAGGGCACAAGCCTGCGGCGGCAACGCTCCGAAGCGATCGACCAGTTCTTCCTGCAGATCGTCCAGAGCGTCTGCGGCCTCGCAGTCGGCGAGGCGCTTGTACAGCGTCAGCCTTTCGTGGACGTCGGGAGCATAGTCGTCGGGGAGCAGGGCGGGCGTATGCAGCTTGATCTCGGTGGCGATCGTCAGTGCTTGCATCAGGTCCGGCTCCTTGCCCAGTTTGAGCGCCGCGACAGCGCGCTTGAGCATCTCGGTGAACAGGTTGAAGCCGACTTCCTGCATCTCTCCCGACTGGTTGGCGCCGAGCACTTCGCCGGCACCACGGATTTCGAGGTCGTGCATGGCGAGGTAGAAACCGGCACCGAGTTCGTCCATCATCTGGATCGCCTCCAGGCGCTGCCTGGCCTGCTTGTTGAGCGCTGCCTCATCGTGCGTCAGCAGGTAGGCGTAGGCCTGATGGTGCGAGCGTCCGACCCGGCCGCGCAACTGATGCAACTGGGCGAGACCGAATTTCTCGGCCCGGTTAATGATGATGGTATTGGCGTGCGGGTTGTCGATGCCGGTTTCGATGATCGTCGTGCACAACAGCAGGTTGACCCGTTGTTGCGTGAAGTCGCGCATCACCCTTTCCAGTTCACGTTCCTTCATCTGGCCGTGGCGGACGCCGATGCGTGCTTCGGGCAACAGCTTGCCGAGCTTGTCGCGCATGCTCTCGATGGTGACGACTTCGTTGTGCAGGAAATAGACCTGACCACCGCGCTTCAATTCTCGCAGGAGTGCTTCACGGATGACCCCGTCAGAAAAACGGCTGACGAAGGTCTTGATCGCCAGGCGTTTCTGCGGTGCGGTGGCGATCACCGAAAAGTCGCGCAGGCCTTCCAGCGACATCGCGAGCGTGCGCGGGATCGGCGTCGCGGTCAGGGTCAGCACATCGACCTCGGCGCGCAGCGCTTTCAGCGCTTCCTTCTGGCGGACGCCAAAGCGGTGTTCCTCATCGATGATCACCAGCCCGAGACGGCTGAAGCGCACGTCTTTCTGCAGCAGCCTATGTGTTCCGATGACGATGTCGAGCCGGCCGTCAGCCAGCTCCTGGAGGGCTTGCGCCGCCTCTTTGCTGGTCTTGAAACGAGAGAGTTCGGCGATTCTGACCGGCCAGTCGGCAAAGCGGTCGCTGAAAGTCTGGAAATGCTGTTCGCAGAGCAGGGTGGTCGGGCAGAGGACGGCAACCTGCCGGCCACCGGCCACCGCGCAGAAAGCGGCGCGCAAGGCAACCTCGGTCTTGCCGAAGCCGACGTCACCACAGACCAGGCGGTCCATCGGCCGACCGGATTGCATGTCTTCGATCACTGCAGCGATGGCAGTGGCCTGATCTGGCGTTTCTTCAAAACCGAAACCATCAGCGAAAGCGTCATAGTCATGGGTCGTGAACTCGCAAGCGTGACCCTGCCTGGCCGCCCGCAGGGCATAGAGAGCGAGCAGCTCGGCGGCGGTGTCGCGTGCCTGCAAGGCGGCACGGCGTTTGGCTTTTTCCCATTGTGGAGAGCCGAGCGCATGCAATGGTGCCGTGTCCGGGTCGGATCCCGAGTAGCGCGCGATGACGTGTAGCTGCGATACGGGAACATAGAGCCTGGCATCTTCGGCATAGTGCAGTTCGAGGAACTCCATCTCGCCTTCGCCCAGATCGAGGTGGACCAGGCCCTGATAGCGTCCGATGCCATGTTGCTCATGCACGACCGGCGATCCCACCTTGAGTTCGGTGAGATCCCGCAGCCAGTTGTCGACCGATGCCTTGCGCTGCGCCACATGGCGAGCGCGCCGCGACGGACTGTCGGCGTAGAGTTCGGCTTCGGTGACGATCGCCAGTTGGGCGAGCTGGAAGCCGTCATGCAGCGGGCCAACCGCCAGCGACAAGCGGCTGTCGGTCGCCAGGAAGTCGCTGAAACCGGCGCTCGCCTGTGGTTTCAGGCCGTATGCCGAGAACAGTCCGGATAAGGTTTCACGGCGCCCTGCGGTTTCCGCGAGCAACAGCACACGGCCGGGGAAGGCGGCGAGAAAGGCCTGTAGACGACCGAGCGGGTTGTCAGCGCGGCGGTCGATGGCCAGCGCAGGCAGGCCGCGTGCCGGCCCCTCATGGCCGGCCTTCAAGTCGATTCGGGCATAGGCCTTGGCGGCCACGAAGAACGGTTCTTCGGCCAGGAAAAGATCGGCTGGTGGCAGCAGCGGGCGGCTACGGTCGCCCGAAAGCATGCTGTAGCGCGACTGTGCCTCGTGCCAGAAGTCCCGAATCGCTGCCGGCACCGTGCTGTACAGGCAAAGCACGGTGTGGCGCGGCAGGTAGTCGAAAAGGGTGGCCGTTTCCTCGAAGAAAAGGGGTAGCCAGTACTCGATGCCGGCCGCCGCGATGCCATTCGAGACGTCCTTGTAGATCCCCGAGCGACCGGGGTCGCCTTCGAAAATCTCCCGAAAGCGCTGGCGGAAACGGGTGCGAGCTGTTTCGTCGAGCGGAAACTCGCGTGCCGGCAGCAGGCGAACTTCGGGTACGGGATAGAGGGTGCGCTGGTTGTCGACGTCGAAAGTCTTGATGCTTTCGATCTCGTTGTCGAAGAGATCGAGGCGGAAAGGCAGTGGCGAGCCCATCGGGAAGAGATCGACGAGACCACCACGGATCGAGTACTCGCCCGGTGCCACGACCTGTGTGACATGCGCGTAACCCGCCAGGGTCATCTGGGCGCGGAACTGCCCGGCGTCGAGCTTCTCGCCCTGCTTGAGGAAGAAGGTATAGGCCGCCAGATAGGCTGGCGGTGCGAGGCGGTAGATGGCGGTACCGGCGGGTACCAGCAGCACGTCACACTCGCCACGCAGGGCCGCATAGAGCGTTGCCAGTCGTTCGGAAACCAGATCGTGGTGTGGCGAGAAGCTGTCGTAGGGTAGAGTTTCCCAGTCCGGCAGCAGGCGTACGCGCAGATTGGCAGCGAACCAGGGGATTTCCTGCAGCAGGCGCTGCGCGTTGCCGGCATTGGCGGTGAACACCGCCAGCATGCGCCGCTCGCTGCCAGTACTCGCTTCCGAAGCTGCCTGGGCGATCAGGAGGGCGTCAGCAGAGCCCGCAGAATACTGAAGCCTTTCGCCGATTTCGGGTAAGGGTGATCGGGGAAGCGGAAATGACAAGGATTGCGACTCGACTGCGGAAATGGGTTGATCTGCCCACGCCAAGGCTGAGCAGCGAAAAAGCGGAATTATAGTCGATCAGGCCTGCCCTCCGGCAGCGTTGACCGACTATTGCACTCGTCTGCAGCAGCCGTGGCCAGGCGCGCACGGATGTGGGGTGTCGCCTGGCCTTGGCCTGACGCGCGTCAGAGGTCTGGCGCTTCGAGTTTCGCGCAGAGCGCACCGAAGAACTGCGACGCGCCACTGCGAATCGAGTAATCGGCAAGGTCCGACAAGGGCGTCGGGTGCGGATTGACTTCCACCACCACGGCACCGGCTTGTTTCGCCCACAGCGGCAGGCGGGCGGCAGGTTGCACGGTGAATGAGGTGCCGACACAGAAAAATACGTCGGCATGAAGACTGGAGATCTCGGCAGCGGCAAAGACGGCTTCATCGAGCATCTCACCGAACATCACCAGATCGGGTCGAACCGGTGCGCCGCAAACCGGGCAGGCATACGGTTCCAGGGAGCTTTGATCCCAGCTTGCGACAAATCCGCAGTGCCGGTGGCAACGTACACGGTGGATGGTGCCATGCACTTCCAGGACGTTCTGGTTCCCGGCGCGTGCGTGATAGCCATCGATATTCTGGGTAATCACGGTGAATTGCTGTGCTGAACAGATTTCGTCCAGACGGGCGATCGCGTGATGGCCGGCATTCGGATGCCGTTCATCGACCAGGTTCCGCAGTTGCAGCAGCCAGCTCCAGGCACGTTGCGGATTGCGCAGAAATCCTTCAATGCTGGCGACTTCGTCCGGGTCGACGTTGTTCCACAGGCCGGTTGCCCCATCGCGGAACGTTGGAATGCCACTATCGGCGGAAAGCCCTGCGCCCGAAAATACGACGACTTCGCTCGTCTCGCGCAGGAGCGAAGCGATGGATCCCAGATTCTGCATGATCATCTCCTTCGTGAATGTTTGCAGTGATTGTCGCATGTTCAGCAGAGCGACGTAATCGCGGCCACTGAAGCACGACTGGCACCGCCACCGGGCCTGGTTCGTTGTATAAATGCCACACAATGCCAGACCAATGCTTGAAGCAAATCAAGTTTGTATGCTTAAATCTCCTGACTGCGCAAAAATCGCATCGCGTTACACGCATTCGGACCTAACAGAGATTAATCGAGGAGGAACATCTTGAAATCGAAAATCATTACTACCCTGCTGGCCTCTATCGGCCTCTTTGCGGCGGCTGGCTCCGTGCAAGCCCAAACCGCCAATGATCGCGTCTACGTGATCGACCAACGTGGTGAAGTCGTGGTCAGCGGTACCGGCCTTTGCTGGCGCACCGGCTTCTGGACCCCGGCTGCGGCCGCCAAGGACCCGGCCGGCTGCAAGTGCGACAAGGATCTGCTGCCGAAGGAAGTCTGCGAGCCGGCGGTCGTCAAGGCTGCTCCTGGCGCCGCACCGATGACTACCAAGCCCTCGGCCGACAAGATCACGGTTGCTGCCGATGCGCTGTTTGACTTCGACAAGGCGACCTTGCGTCCGGAAGGCAAGGCCAAACTGGACGAAGTGGTTGCCAAGTCCAAGGCGATCAAGCTGGAGCTGATCACTGCCACCGGTCATACCGACCGCTTCGGTTCCGATGCCTACAACCAGAAACTCTCCGAGAAGCGCGCTGCCGCGGTCAAGGCCTACCTGGTCAGCAAGGGGATCGCAGCCAACCTCGTGATCACCGCAGGCAAGGGCAAGACGAATCCGGTCACCAAGCCCGATCAGTGCCCGGGTCCGAAGAGCAAGAAGACCATCGCCTGCCTGCAGCCTGACCGTCGTGTCGATATCGAAGTCATCGGCAACAAGTAATCCAGGCGAAATGCCTCCGAAAACCCCGCTTTGGCGGGGTTTTTTTTAGGTTTCGCGAATGCCTGCTCAATGACCATGCCCTTGCCGCCAGTCGACCTGGCCATCGAGGCGCGCTGGATCGTTCCCGTTGATCCGGCCGATCTGGTTCTCGAAAATCACGCAGTGGTCGTCAATCACGGCCGCATCATCGACCTCCTCCCGCAGATCGAGGTGGCGGAGCGCTTTTCGCCACGCGAGCGCAAGCGCCTGGATCAGCACGTGCTGATTCCGGGACTCGTCAATTTGCATACCCATGCCGCAATGAGCTTGCTGCGCGGTCTCGCCGACGATCTGCCGCTGATGCAGTGGCTGCAGAATCACGTCTGGCCAGCCGAGGCGCAGCATGTTTCGGCACAGTTTGTCCATGACGGTACCCTGCTTGCCTGTGCCGAGATGTTGCGTGGCGGCATCACCTGTTTCAACGATATGTATTTTTTCCCGAGGGCTGCTGCCGAGGCGGCGATCGCTTCGGGAATGCGCGCTGCGATCGGCCTGATCACCGTCGACTTTCCGAGCAACTATGCAGCGGATGCGGATGACTATCTTGCCAAAGGGCTGGCCGTCCGGGACCAGTTGCTGGGGGAGCCGCTGCTGTCTTTCTGCCTTGCCCCGCATGCGCCCTATACCGTCGGCGAACGGAGCTTTGCCAGGGTGCTGACGCTGGCCGAACAGATCGAACTGCCAATCCATCTCCATTTGCATGAAACTGTCCAGGAAATAGACGGGAGTCTGCAACGCTTCGGGATGCGCCCGATCGAACGTCTCTGCCGCCTCGGTCTGCTGAGTCCGGCCCTGATCGCCGTGCACGCAGTGCACCTGGACACTCACGAGATCGAACTACTGGCGCAGCACGGGTGTTCCGTAGCGCACTGTCCCAGTTCCAATCTGAAGCTTGCCAGCGGCATTGCCCCGATCACGGAGCTGTCTGCCAAAGGCGTCAACATTGGTCTGGGTACGGATGGTGCGGCGAGCAACAACCGCCTCGACCTCTTTCAGGAGATGCGCCTGGCAGCCCTGCTCGCCAAGGAACAAGGCGGGCGCGCCGACGCCATCAATGCCCATCGGGTCCTGTATATGGCGACCCTTGGCGGCGCTCGCGCGCTCGGTCTCGACGCGTGTATTGGCTCGATCAGCCGCGGCAAGGCGGCCGACTTGTGTGCCGTCCGGCTCGACGATATCGCCCTGGTTCCCTGTTACGATCCGGTTTCACACCTCAGTTACGCGGTAGGCCGTGAGCATGTTTCCGATGTCTGGGTGGGCGGTCGAATGCGTGTTGAAAACGGGCAACTAATTGAAAACAACGAAACCGAATTGATAAAACTGGCCCTCTTGTGGCAAAATAAAATTCGTCCGTGATGAGTTCCGTCAACAACGAGGCATAAACAGGCCATGCGGACCAATCCCGCAGGCTCAACTAACGAGGGATACCTAGATGAACAGAACTGCAAAACACTCCATGATGGCCTTGCTTGCCGCTGCCACTGTCGGCTTCGGCGCCTCTCTCGCTCAAGCACAGACTTCGATTCCTCTGGACCGGGTGTACGTGATCGATCAACGCGGTGAAGTCGTGATGAGTGGCGCCGGCCTATGCTGGCGCACCGGATTCTGGACCCCGGCTGCGGCAGCCAACGATCCGGCCGGTTGCAAGTGCGACAAGGATCTGCTGCCGAAGGAAGTCTGCGAGCCCAAGGTGGCGGTGGCCGCACCTGGTGCAGCAGCGGCGGCGGTGGCCAAGCCGTCAGGCGACAAGATCACCGTTGCTGCCGACGCGCTGTTCGACTTCGACAAGGCGACGCTGCGTCCCGAAGGCAAGGCCAAACTGGACGAAGTGGTCGCCAAGTCCAAGGCCATCAAGCTCGAAGTGATCATTGCCGTCGGCCATACCGACCGCTTTGGTTCCGACGCCTACAACCAGAAATTGTCCGAGAAGCGCGCTGCTGCGGTCAAGACCTATCTGGTCAGCAAGGGAATCGAAGCCAACCGTGTCTACACCGAGGGCAAGGGCAAGAAGAATCCGGTCACCAAGCCTGATCAGTGCCCTGGCGCCAAGAGCAAGAAGACCATCGCCTGCCTGCAGCCTGACCGTCGTGTAGATATCGAACTCATCGGTACCAAGTAATCTGCTCGTGTTTACCGCAAGCCCTGCTTCGGCAGGGCTTTTACGTTATGGATATCCGAGACACCATGATCAACGCCGACCAGAGCGAACTCGAGAAATTCAGCCAGCTTGCACATCGCTGGTGGGATCCGGGCAGCGATTTCAAGCCGCTGCACGACATCAATCCGCTGCGCCTGAACTGGATCGACGACCAGTGCCAACTCGCCGGCAAGAGTGTTCTCGACGTCGGTTGTGGCGGTGGCTTGCTTTCCGAAGGGATGTGCGAAAGAGGCGCAAAGGTGACCGGCATCGATCTCTCGGAGAGGGCGCTGAGCGTGGCCCGCCTGCACCTGCTCGAAAGCGGGCAGGTGGTTGACTATCGCAAGGTCGCGGCCGAAGAACTGGCTGCTCAGGAGGGCGGCCGCTACGATGTCGTCACCTGCATGGAGATGCTCGAACACGTTCCCGATCCGGCCAGTACGATTGCCGCCTGTGCTGCGCTGGCCAAGCCTGGTGGACACGTGTTCTTTTCGACCATCAACCGCAATCCGAAGGCCTATCTGTTGGCGGTCATCGGCGCCGAATATCTGCTTCGCATGCTACCCAGGGGTACTCACGATTACGCCAGGTTCATCAAACCCTCGGAACTCCTGCGCTGGGCCAGAAGTGTCGGCCTCGATGCGCTTGACCTTCGCGGGATGACCTACAATCCCTTGACGGGGAGGTATGCTCTTGGACGCGACAGCGACGTCAATTACCTGCTGCACACCGTGAAGAATGTTTGAAGCGGTCCTGTTCGACCTGGACGGGACCTTTGCCGATACGGCTCCGGATCTGGCAGCAGCACTCAACCGCTTGCGTTCCGATCTCGACCTGGCGCCGGTTCCGGCGGGCCAATTGCGTCCCTTCACTTCGCAGGGGGTCCGGGGCATGCTGAAGGCGGGGCTGGGCATGCAACCGGGTGATCCGATCTATGCGGAGTTCCATGATCGCTTCCTGCGCTATTACAGCCAGGATATCTGCGTCGAGACGACGCTTTTCCCCGGTATTGACGAACTGCTTGGCTGCTTTGAGCGCCGCGGCTCGCCGTGGGGAATCATCACCAACAAGGCACAACGCTTCACCCTGCCGCTGCTGGACCAATTGGGTTACGCCAAACGTGCAGCCTGCGTGGTCAGTGGCGACTCTGCGCGGCGTGCCAAGCCCGCAGCCCAGCCGATGCAGCTGGCTTGCGCGCTGATTGCCAGGGATCCCGCGCACTGCCTCTACGTCGGCGATGACTTGCGGGACATTCAGGCCGGTCGAGCCGTCGGCATGGCCACCGTGGCGGTGCGCTATGGCTATCTTGGCGATGGCGACCCGATCGAAGCCTGGGGTGCCGATCATCTCGTCGATGATGCTCGGGAGATCGCCGCGCTGGCCGGCATCCACTGATCCGTGTCGCCGCGGTCGTGATGCGTTACAGTGTACGTATGCCACGAACAGCCTTGATCCTTTTCGCCCATGGCGCACGAGACCCGGAATGGGCCGAACCGATGCGCCGCGTCTGTGCGGCGGTGCGCGAACAGGCGCCCGAACTGCAGGTTGAGCTGGCCTTCCTCGAGTTCATCCCACCCGATTTGCGCAGCTGTGCCGAATCCCTCATCGCCGAATGCTGCGAACGTATCCTGGTCGTGCCGATGTTTATCGCTCGCGGCGGGCATCTGAAGCGCGATGTGCCGCTGCTGCTCGAAGAACTGCGGCAGCGTCATCCGCAAACATGCTTTGAACTTGCGGCGGCGATTGGCGAGGCCGAGCCCATCGTACAGGCGATGGCCAGGCATGCACTGACGCTCGTCAGCGACTAGCTCGATCGCGCGTTGCCGTGATGCGCAAACGAGCTTGCGGATTTTCGGACGAGGCCGATGCCTCCTGACATCAGCTTGTCGCCGATCGGTTATCTGGCGACACCGTTTCGGGACCGCTTCGGCATTCCTCGTCAGCCACGTCTGGCACCGCATGCGCGCGGTCAGCTGCGCCTGCTGCGTCCCTATGATCGGGAGGAAGCGGTGCGCGGCCTGGAGGACTTTTCGCATGTCTGGCTCAGTTTTGTCTTCCACCACAGCAAAGGGGCATGGCATCCGACGGTTCGACCGCCGCGACTGGGCGGCAATCGACGCGTTGGCGTATTCGCCAGCCGCAGTCCTTTTCGCCCGAACCCTCTGGGACTGTCGCTGGTCGAACTGCTGTCCATCGATACGCGTGCCGGTGTCGTACTGACTTTTGGTGGCGTAGACCTGCTTGACGGTACCCCGGTCCTCGACATCAAGCCGTACCTTCCCTTCGTCGAGAGCGAACCGGCGGCACGCGGCGGTTTTATCGATGCTCCTCCGTTGCAACTGGCGGTCGATTTCAGTGCACAGGCAGCGCTGCAGCTGTGCCTGCATGCGCCTCGCTGGCCAGACCTTGCTGCACTGCTTCGCGAGGTGCTGGCGCAGGATCCGCGTCCCGCCTATGCGAACGATCCGCTGCGACGTTATGGCTTTCGTCTTTACGATCTGGAAGTCAAATGGCGTTGCACGGGGATGAGGGCTGTCGTTGAAGAAATTGTGCCGGCTGTTGTCGATTGATTGCTAAGCCCGTGGGAGAAGCTAGCCCCGGTCAACGACCAGGCCTGCGGGCGGGCGATTTTCGTCCAGGGGACGACTGCGGTCGAGGTCCTTGGTGTTGCGGTAACACGCAGGTCACGGCGCCAGGCGTTCGCGAATCCATTGCTGATCGCTGTTCAGCCGGTAGCGCAGACGGTCGTGCAGACGGCTTTTTCTGCCCTGCCAGAACTCCCAGGTATCGGGACGCAGCCGGTAGCCGCCCCAGTGAGGTGGACGCGGCGGCTGCAGCAGGAACTTCGCGCCATAGCGGGCAGCGTTGCCGACGAGTACGCTGCGGCCGGCAATGACCTGGCTCTGCGGACTCGCCCAGGCGCCGATGCGGGAATCGAGTGGTCGGCTGGCGAAGTAGGCATCGCTTTCGGCGTCACTCACTTTTTCGACGCAGCCCTCGATGCGCACGACCCGTTCCAGGTCGACCCAATGAAACTGCAGCGCTGCCCAGGGGTTGGCAGCGAGTTCGCGACCCTTGCGACTGTCGTAGTTGGTGAACCAGGTGATGCCATTTTCGTCATAGCCCTTGATCAGCACCACGCGGGTGGACGGGCGCAGGCTGCTGTCTACCGTTGCCAGTGTCATGGCGTTGGGTTCGGGGACTTGTGCGCTGATCGCTTCGCTGATCCATTTCTCGAACTGCCTGAGGGGGTCGGCGTGTGAAGCGTCCTCGCTGAGTTCGGCGCGTTCGTAGCTTTTGCGGAGGTCGGCGAGCTTGGTCATCTTGTGTACGAGGATGAAAGAGGTGGAGCCGGCAGGGCTGGAACATGCAGTGCCTGATTATCGTCGATGCGCTACCCCTGCAGCCAGTCCTTGCGCAGGGAGTTGCGTTTTCGCTGCAACTGCAGCTGGTGGCGATCCTTGGCCGGCGCGCCGAGTTGAACCGCGAATTCCATCAGTTCGTCGCGTCGAAAGGCGTGCATGTGGACCGTTTCGCCGGCTTGACGGCGGCTCAACAGGCGATCGAGGGTCGATGGCGTGACTCGCAAGCCATCGATCGCCAGCAGCAGGTCGCCTGCCGACAATCCGGCGACCTGCGCCGGGCTGCCTTCGTATACCGTCGTCAACCGGACCTCGCTGCCGTCGCTGCCAGTTTTCACGCCGAGCGACGGGGTGGTGGAGTTTGCCGAACGCTTCAGCCGGATGCCAAAGGGTTGCAGCAGCCGCGCCAGGTCCACATCGGTCGTGCCATGTACGGCTTCGGCAAAAAAGTGCTCGAGGTCGAGGCCGGACAGTTCTTCGGCGAGCATCCGGATGTCCTCGTCGCCAATGCCGCAGCGCTGCTCACCCTGGCCATGGCGTTGCCAGAGCGCGCGCATCACGTCATTCAGTGAAATCCGGTTGCTCGTCTCGGCGCGCAGCTTCAGGTCGAGTGCCAGCGCCACCAGCGATCCCTTGGTGTAGTAGCTGACCACCGCATTCGGAGTGTTCTCGTCCGGCCGGTAGTATTTCGTCCAGGCGTCGAAACTCGACTCGGCAAGCGTCTGCCGCTGCCGACCGGGGTTGTTGTGGACCTTGTCGATCGTCCTGGCGACCAGCGCCAGCCAGTCTTTCAACCGGATCAAGCCGCAGCGTAGCAGCGCCAGGTCGTCGTAGTACGAGGTGAAACCCTCGAAGGCCCAGAGCAGGGTGGTGTAGTTCTCGGCATCGAGATTGTAGGACGAGAATGCCGCAGGCTGGATGCGCTTGACGTTCCATGCGTGGAAATACTCGTGGCTGCACAGGCCGAGAAAGCTGCGGTAGCGCTCCGGTGTGCCGCGCATGCCAGAGTAGGGCAGATCGTCGCGGGCGCAGAGCAGCGCCGTCGAGGCACGGTGCTCTAGTCCGCCATACGCATCGTCGACGGCAGTGACCAGGAAAACGTAGTGCGGCATCGGTGCCGGTTCGCCGAAGAAGCGGATTTGCCATTCACAGATGCGCTGCAGGTCGGCGGTCAGGCGCGCCAGGTCGCAGTCATGGCGCCCGCTGATGGCGATCTCGTGCGGAACACCGCAGGCCGTGAATGTGGCCAGCGTAAAGGTGCCCATTTCGACCGGGTGATCGATCAGTTCGTCATAGTTGGCGGCTCGGTAGAGGCCGAAAGTGTGTTGCCGGGCAGTCTGGTCGCATGCCGGAGTGAGCGCGGTGGCGACACGCCACGCTTCGAAGTGCCTGCCGATCGGCCGCTGGATATCGACCAGACACGGCGAATGTTCGTGACCGAGGGCGCGCAGGAATACGCTGCTGCCATTGAAAAAAGCGTGTGTCTGGTCGACATGCGCAGCGCGTACCGAGAGATCCCAGGCGTAAACCTCGCAGATGACGGTGAGCGCCATACCCTTGCCGACCGGTGCAGCCTGCCAGCTGTGTTTGTCGATCTTGGTGAGCGGTACCACTTTGCCAGCAGTCTCGGCACGAATCGCGACGATGTGGCGCGCGAAGTCACGAATCAGGTAACTGCCGGGAATCCATGCCGGCAGCGCGAAACGCTGCCCAGCCGGGTCGGGTGCGGGAAGCGTGCAGCGCACTTCAAGAAGATGCGCTGCAGGCTTGCTCGGACGGATGCTGTAGCAGATATGCGCAGGCCTCATCGCTTGCCTCTGTGGGTCTGGTCAGGGTGTTTGCCGGAATGGTACGGCTTGCGTGCACTGCCATGCGCAATCGTCAGCCGCTTCAGAGAACGAGCAGCCGCCTGATCTCCGCCAGACCCGCCGAGAGCATCGCCAGATCCTGTGGCTCATTGCCCTTCAGTTCATCGAGCACCACGCTGGCTTCTGCGGTGGCCGGCAGGCTGCCGCCGAGAACCTGCCGCAGGAGGTGCTGCCGCAGACCGGCAAGTTCGCTGCCGAGCTGCGCACGGGCCCTTGCCTGCCAGCGGTTGCCGGCCGGCAGGCGGGAGACGGCAGCGGCCAACCAGTCCAGATCGATCCGCCCTTCGAGAATGGCGAGTGCTTCTGTCACGTCGTTCAATGGGCAGCCGCAGGCGCGCGCGAGATTCACCCGCTCGAACGCTGCCACGATCGCCGCACGCTCGTCGATCAACGCGGTGATGGCGACTGCGCCGCTCCTGCCCTGACGAATGCGGCCGATGGTTGCGACGACGGCACTGCCGTATTCGGTCATCAACTGAGCAATACGAGTGCCCCGCAGATGCTGCGTCAGCACCAGCGGTGTCGCCGCCGCCAGCATCGCCCGCAGCCCGGTCATCAACGCCAGTTGCCGGGTGGCATCGATGACCAGGTCCAGCGACTCGATTTCCTGCCACAGCGCTTCGGCGTCGAGCACGCTGCTGGCGGCATACCACGCGCCGGCCACTTGCGCCGCCGAGGCGCCCGTTTCATCACCGAGCTGCATGACAAAGGTCGTTCCCATGCGGTTCACCAGACGATTGACGAGCTGCGTGGCAATGATGTCGCGCCTCAAAGGATGCGCCGGCAGCAGTTCGCGGCAATGCGCGAGCAGGGGCGCCGGGAAGTAGGCCACCAGCAGTTGATGTACGTCTTCGCTGTCGGGCAGGCTCGACGCCAGGAGGGTTTCCTTGAGCGCGATCTTGGCATAGGCCAGGAGCACCGCGATCTCCGGTGCAGTCAGGCCGCGCTTCTGCTGCGCGCGTTCGGCGAGGCCCTTGTCGTCGGGCAGGAATTCGATGCTGCGGTGCAGGGCGCCGCGGGCCTCCAGGTGGCGAATCAGACGGCCATGCACCTCGATCAGGCCCGCTCCGGCTGCCGCTTCGAGGGCAATCGCCTGCGTCTGCTGATAGTTGTCGGCAAGCACCAGCGACGCGACCGCGTCGGTCATCGAGGCGAGCAGCACGTCACGCTGCTTGCCGGTCATGTCGCCACGCCGGATCAGCCCGGCCAGCAGGATCTTGATGTTGACCTCGTGGTCGGAGCAATCGACGCCGGCCGAGTTGTCGATTGCGTCGGTGAATATCCGGCCGCCATTGAGAGCGAACTCGATGCGCCCCTTCTGCGTCAAGCCGAGGTTGCCACCTTCGCCGATCACCCGCGCCTTGAGCTGGCTGGCATCGACCCGCAGAATGTCGTTGCCGCGGTCATTGGCTTCCTGATGACTCTGGGAGCTGGCCTTGACGTAGGTTCCGATGCCACCGTTGTAGAGCAGGTCCACCGGCGCCTGCAGCAGGGTCTTGATCAGTTCGGGGGGCGTCATCTGGCTGGCAGTGCTGCCCAGCCACGCGCGCAGCTCGGGTGACAGCGGGATCGACTTGGCCGTTCGCGACCACACGCCGCCGCCCGCGGAAATCAGCGCCGGATCGTAGTCCGCCCACGAAGACCGCGGCAGCGCAAAGAGGCGTTGCCGCTCGGCAAAGCTGCGCGCCGGGTCCGGGTTCGGGTCGAGGAAGATATGCCGGTGATCGAAGGCGGCCAGCAGCCGGATTTCGGAAGAGAGCAACATGCCATTACCGAAAACGTCGCCGGACATGTCGCCGATCCCGACGACGGTGAACGGCTGCGTCTGCGTATCCAGACCGATTCCCCGGAAGTGCCGCTTGATCGCCTCCCGGGCGCCTCGGGCGGTGATGGCCATTTTCTTGTGGTCGTAACCGACCGAGCCGCCCGAAGCGAAGGCATCGCCGAGCCAGAAGCCATACTCGATGGCGATGCCGTTGGCGATGTCCGAGAAGGTCGCCGTCCCCTTGTCGGCAGCGACGACCAGATAGGGGTCGTCGCCGTCGCGACGGCGCACGCCATTTGGCGGCACGACCTGGCCGTCGACTCGGTTGTCGGTGAGGTCGAGCAGGCCACGGATGAAGGTCGAATAACAGGCAATTCCCTCGGCCTGCAAGGCTTCACGCTCACCAGCCGCCGGCAGGCGTTTGCAGACGAAGCCCCCTTTCGACCCCAGCGGAACGATCACTGCATTCTTCACCATCTGCGCCTTGACCAGACCGAGCACCTCGGTGCGGAAGTCTTCCATGCGGTCGGACCAGCGCAGGCCACCGCGCGCCACCCGCGCACCGCGCAGGTGCACGCCTTCGACCCGCTCGTTATAGACGAAGATTTCGTAGAGCGGCGCCGGCGCGGGCAGGAAGGGGATGTCCCTTGACGAGAACTTGAAGGACAGGTAACTCTTGGCCTGGCCGTCACTGCCCGATTGATAGGCGTTCGTCCGCAGTGTCGCTTCAATGACCGTCTGCAGCGCAGAAAGAATGCGATCATCATCGGGATTGCTGACCTGCAACAAGGCCGTGCTGACTTCCTCGGAAAACGCCCTGGCGCGTGCCTCGTCTGCTGCCGGAGAAAAGAGCGCTTGGAACAGGTCGACCAGCGCCCGCGTCATCCGGAAATGCGTCGCCACACAGCGCTGCACATAGGCCTGGCTGAACGGCAGACCGGCCTGCCGCAGGTAACGGCTGTAGGCGCGCAGGATGCTGATCTGCCGCCCGTCGAGACCCGCCAGCAGGATCAGGCGGTTGAAACCGTCGTTCTCGGCCTGCTCGCGGAACAGGTTCTCGAGCAGGTCGATGAAGGATCGCCGGGTCGTCTCGTCATCCAGTGCCGCAGCCTGCGGCAAGCGCACTGCGAAGTCGGCAATGTGCAAGTCACTCCTGGGCAGGCTGAACGGCTGTTCGGAGAGTACCGTCAGCCCCATGTTCTCAAGGATCGGCAGAATCGCCGACAGCGGTCGCGGCCTGCCGCGACGGAACAGCTTCAGGTGCTGGTGTGAGCCATCGTCGCCCTGGGCTGCGCTCAGCTTCACTTCGACACGGCCGCTCTGCTCGGCGGCTTCCAGGCGCTCGAGGTCGGACACCGCGGAAGCCGGTGTGACCCGCTCCTGATACGACAGCGGCAGTTCCAGCGAATAGCGACGCAACAGGCTGTTGCCGCGCTCCTCGCCATAGTGCCCGACGAGATTCTGTTTCAGTTCTTCGGCCCAGCCGCGCACGATGCGCGCCACCTGCCTTTCGATCGCGTCGGCATCGTAGCGGTAGTTGGTACCGACCGGCGTACGGGCGATGAAATGCAGACGTGCCAGCCGCGACTCGCCGAGCATGACAAAATAGTCGACGCGCTCGGCGGCGAGGCTTTCATGAAGGAGCGCCGAGATGCGCTCGCGGATGGTGGTGTCGAAACGGTCGCGCGGCATATAGACGATCGCCGAAACATAACGCCCCCAGGCGTCGTCGCGCAGGAAGATGCGTACCTGCTCGCGCTCATGCAGTGAGACGATGCCGCTGGCGATACGGACCAGATCCTGGTGAGCGATTTCGATCAACTCGTCACGCGGATAGGTTTCGAGTACGTTGAGCAGGGTCTTGTCGCGATGGCTACGCGGCAGGAAGCCAAGATCCTGCCGTACGGCGGCAATCTTGCGTCGCAGCAGCGGCACATCGGTTGCCGCCACATGGTAGACATGCGCCGTGTAGAGGCCGACGAAAGCACGTAATCCGACGAAATTGCCATCGGCGTCATAACGCTTGGCTGCAATGAAATCGAGGTAGGCCGAGCGATGAACCGTCGAGCGCGCGTCTGCCTTGACCAGAATCACGGGCAGGGAATCTCTGGCCAGTTCCGCGACGACGCCGGGGATTCCCGCCAGGCAACGGCCAAAGCGGGGATGGTCGGCGTTTCGGAGAATGCCGAGTCCGCTGCCGGCAACGCGCGCGAGCTTGCTGTCGCCGACGGCCGCCTGGTAATCCGCATAACCGAGAAAGACAAAATTGTTGGCAGCGATCCAGGCCAGATACGCTGCGGCTTCGTCGGCCTCGGCAAGCGTCGAAGCGGCCATCTCGGTGTGTGCTGCGCGCATGCGCTCGTGCATCGTCGGGCCATCTTCGACGGCCGCACGCACGTCAGCGAGCACGCCCAGGATTTCCTGATGCAGGGTGTCGATCAGTCCGGCCTCGCCAATGCGATCGATCTCGAGGTGGATCCAGGACTCCGGCTGACTGCCGGCAGCGCCACGCGGCCGCGTGGCCTGCAGCGTGCCATCGTCCTTTCGCTCGGCGCCCAGCAGCGGATGCAGCAAACGATGGATCACCAGTCCATGGTGGTACACCAGCATGGTGATCGAATCGACCAGAAACGGCATGTCGTCGGTGACGACATCGATCACGGTGTGCGGAGAGTGCCAGCCATGCCGGTCAAAATCCGGGGTGTAGAGAGCGGCTGCGGCTTGTTTCGGCGCGCGCACCTCGCCCAGCCGAAAATGCTGGACGGCCGCCCCGAGAAGCTCTTCGGGACTCGCGTCCGTGGCGCCGCCCAGTTCCACATCGACGAAGTAGCCATCGAGGAATTCGCCGATGCGCGCCGAAAGATGCTGCTGCTCGGCGATTTCGCGCAGGTTGCGGCGCAGGTTGTGTGTGGACTCGCTGACCAGTGCCATGCCGTTCTCCTTCTCTCGAATCGATCGGGTACTGCCTCTCTGGCCACAGACGCCTGCGCCACTCCAGGCAAGCCCGGAGTCAGACGGTACTCAATGGTGCAGAATCTTGGCCAGGAACTGTTGCGCTCGCTCCGAACGAGCGTGATCGAAAAAGGCTTCCTTGCTGTCGTCCTCGACGATACGACCCTGGTCCATGAAGATCACCCGGCTGGCGACGCGTTTGGCGAAGCCCATCTCGTGCGTGACGCACATCATGGTCATCCCCTCCTGTGCCAGTTCGGTCATCACGTCGAGCACTTCGTTGACCATTTCCGGGTCGAGCGCCGAAGTCGGTTCGTCGAAGAGCATGCAGATCGGGTCCATGGCCAGCGCCCTGGCAATTGCCACACGCTGCTGCTGCCCACCGGAAAGCTGGCCCGGATATTTCTCCGCCTGCGCGCGCAGGCCGACCCGATCGAGCAACTTGAAACCCTTCTCGCGCGCCTGCTCCTGGGTCCGCGCGAGCACCTTGGTCTGGGCGATGGCCAGGTTGTCGATGATGCTCATGTGCGGAAAGAGTTCGAAATTCTGGAAGACCATGCCGACCGTCGAGCGCAGCTTGGAAAGATTGGTTTTCGGATCGCCGACGGAAACGCCATTGACGATGATTTCGCCACTCTGAAAGGGTTCGAGGCCATTGACACACTTGATCAGCGTCGACTTCCCCGAACCAGACGGGCCACAGACGACGATTACTTCGCCCTTGTGCACCTGCGTCGTGCAGTCGGTGAGGACCTGGAAGGAACCGTAATGCTTGCTCACCTTGTTCATCGTAATCACGAAAGTCTCCTCGATTCATTGCTGCAAGTGGCATCAGGCCGTCTTGAGCTTGTTCTGGTAGTGGCGAACGATTCGCGACGCAGTGAAGCAGATCACGAAATAAACGGCACCGGCAAAGAGCAGCAACTCGACCAGGCGCCCGTCACGGTCACCCACCTTGTAGGCGGCGCCGAAGAAGTCGGCCAGGGCCGAAACATAGACCAGCGAGGTGTCCTGGAAGAGGATGATCCCCTGCGTCAGCAGCAAGGGAACCATGTTGCGAAAAGCCTGCGGCAGCACCACCAGGCGCATCGCCTGGCCGTAGGTCATGCCGAGCGCGCTGGC
>RRZU012034015.1_pt1 | contig 18568 bp, 15 predicted proteins | sample 2165561 | NCBI WGS metagenome assembly RRZU01 (sample SAMN10456909, study PRJNA506462) | wastewater metagenome | isolation source: wastewater sludge | place: USA: Moscow, Idaho | reverse complement strand
TGGAAAGAAGCATATTTTAAAGTAAATTATGCAGCTGAATCAAATTATTTTTTCAAGTCAATGAAGCAAAGTTTATCAAATTCTGATCAAATATATGGACAAAGTATAGTTGTAAGTCAACCTATATATACTGGTGGAGCGATAAAAACAGGGATAAATACTGCTAAATCATATAATACGTTACAAGAATTATTAATGAATAAAACTAGAAAAGATGTTGTTATGGAAGCAATTAATGCATATATAGATGTATATAGAGCAGAAAATAATTTAGAAGTAGTAAAAGCATCTGAAAAAACATTAGTAAAAAATTTAGAGATTCAAAAAGAGAAGTATAATTTAAGATTAATAACGAAATCAGATTTTTTAGAATCTGAACGAAGTGTTGCAGAAATAAAAGCAGCAGTTGTAGATAGTGAATTAAAGATTGAATTAGCAAAAGAAATATTAGGAAACATAATAGGAGTAAAAAATGCATTAAATATTTCAATTGTACCATTTACTGTTGAAGATAAATTCACTGAAAAAGTAATTTTATCAAATGATTTACAGAGATTAGAAAAAGAAAATACAGAGTATATGATAGTATCTAAACAGAGAGAAATAGCAGATGGTGCAGTTGAAATAGAAAAATCAGCAATGAAACCAAAAGTAAGTGGATTTGTTAGTTATGGAACAAATAATCAAGATAAGATGACAGACTTAGTAAAAAATAGTAATTATAGTGGAACAATTGGATTAAATGTGTCATGGCAATTATTTGATTGGGGAATAAGAAAAGATAACATATCTAAAGCAGAAAAAGACACGGAAATATATGATGTAAGAAAAGAAGATACATTAGATAAATTAAAATTAGGATTAAGACAAGTTTATTATAATTTAGTATCATTAGAAAAAAGTATGGATGCTAAAAAAATTGCTATGGAAAAAGCAGATGAAGTTTATAAAGTGGAAAAAGAAAGATATGAATATCAATTGATAACATTTAGAGATTTATTAGCAGCTGAGGCAGAAATGAGAAATAGTAAGATAGATTATATAAATACTAGATTAAATTATTATAATTTAATTTCAAAATATGGTTTTTATTTAGATTGATTAAATAAAATTAAATAAATGTTACATATTAATTATGGAGGATATATGAAAAAAAATAAATTATCAAAAATTATGTTAATTATATTTATAACAACTTTATTATTATCATGTGGTAAAAAGAAAGAAGTTGAAGAGGAAGCAGCAAGACCTGTAAAAACTCAAATTATAGGAAATCAAAATATAATATTAGGTTATACGGGAAGTGCAGAAATAAAAGGTAAAGAAGAAATCCCATATATAGCTACATCACAAGGTGCAGCAACATTATATGATATAAAGAATGGGGATTTTGTTACAGCAGGTCAAGTTGTAGTAACTATTGATAATCAAGTTGCAAAAGCTAATGTATCTGCAGCAAGTTCAAATTACCAAGCAGCTAGAATTAATTATGAAAAATATTCAATGTTATATGAAAAACGTTTAGTAACAGAAACAGAATTTTTACAAGCAAAAACAAATTTTGACAATGCAAGAGCAAGTTTACATTCTGCAAATGACGGTGTTTCAAAAACATCAATAAGAACAAATGTATCTGGAATAATATCAGATTTAAATGTTAAAAATCATCAAGAAGTACAGCCAGGACAACAATTATTTACATTAGTTGATGATTCAGAAATGGAAATTGAATTAGGAGTACCAGCTGGATCAATTAGTAAAATTAAAGTTGGTGCAGAAGCAACAGTGAAAATAGATGAAATTCAAAAAGAGTACAAAGGTAGAGTTTCAGAAGTTTCAGAAACTGCAGATGCAACGACAAGACAATTCATAGTAAAAGTTAGAATAGCAAATCCTAATAGAGAAATGAAAAAAGGAATGTATGGTGTAGTTAGTATTAATACAGGAATAGAACAAGGTGTAGTTATTCCGAAGGAAGCAATTGTAATAAGAGGGATAGATAAAGTGATTTATACTATAATAGATGGAAGAGCAAAAGCTATAGTTGTTAAAATCATTAATGAAAATGAGAAATATGCTTCAGTTGAAGGAGAAGGATTATTTAAAGGAATGGAAATTATTACAGATGGACAAAATGTAGTACAAAATGATGAAAAAATAAAAAAAGTTAATTAATAAAGAAGGTGAATTTATAATATGATATCAATTGCAGAATTTGCGACAAAACGTGTTGTAACTACAACAATGATAATTTTGTTTATGGTATTTTCTGGAATTTTTGCAATGCTTGGAATGAAACAGGAGTTATTACCAGACTTTGCATTTCCAATAGTATCGGTAAGCACACAGTGGACTGGAGCTTCACCAGAAGATATTGAAACAAGGATAACAAAAAAAGTAGAAGATGCAGTATTGAATGTTGATGGAATAAAAAATGTAACATCAAGTTCAGAATTAGGAAGATCATCAGTAGTTGTAGAGTTTGATTACGGAGTAAATTTAGATATAAAAAATGTGCAAATACAAGCAGAAATAGATAAAATAAAAAAAGATTTACCGAGTGATATAGATTCTCCAATTGTCGGAAAAGTAGAGCAAGGTGGATCAGATACTGTTATGTTAGTAAATATGTCTGGAGAAAATGCTGTAGAATTAACAACGTTTGCTGAAGATTTTATAAAACCAAGACTTAAAAGAAATAAAGGAATTGGAGAGATTTTAGTAATAGGAGGGGCAACAAGAGAAATAAAAGTCGCTCTTGATCCTTATAAATTAAAATCATTTGGATTATCACCAAGTGAAATATACAATATAATTAAGTCATCAGAAAGTATAGTACCATCAGGATTTATAAAAGATGGAGGAAAAGAATTTCTAGTAAGAGTAATTGGTGAAATTAAAACAATAGATCAAATAGAAAACATAATATTATCGAATAATAATGGGCAGACATTAAGACTTAGAGATGTAGCAAAAGTAGAGTATACAACAAAAGATAAATTAGGTTATTCTAGATTAAAAGGAAAAGATGCAGTAAGTATCATTATAAATAAAACAAAAGATGGAAATTTAGTAGAGATAGCTGATAAAGCAAGTAAACAATTGGAAGAAATAAAACCATTTTTCCCAAAAGGATCATCTTATGAAATAATTCAAGATAGTAGCCAAATAGTAAAAGATTCAATTAGCAATGTTGGATCAACAGGATTACAAGCACTAATATTAGCTTTTATAATCTTGATGTTATTTTTAAAGGATATTAGAGCAACGTTAGTTGTAGCATTAGCGATACCGATATCAATATCATTTACATTCTTCTTATTGGCATCACAAGGAGTAACATTAAATCTTATATCACTAATGGGACTATCACTCGGAGTTGGATCTCTTGTAGATAACTCAGTTGTTACACTTGATAATATATTTAGACATATGGAAGAATACAAAGAACCTCCATTAGTTGCATCAATAAGAGGAACGAATGAAGTTGTTGTTGCATTAATTGCTTCAACATTAACATCAGTATGTGTATTTTTTCCAATAATATTAAAACAAGGATTTGCAAGAGAAGTATTTAATGATATGTCGTTAGCAATTATATTCTCATTAAGTGTATCAATAATAGTGGCAGTATTATTTGTACCAATGGCAGCAAGTAGATTTTTGAATTTACAAAAATTATTACAAAAGGAAAATAGTGGTAAGTTTTTTAATAAATTTAAAGAGAATTATGAAAAAGTGTTAAATAAAGCATTAAGTAATAGAAGAAAAGTAATTTTTGGAACAATAGGATTATTTATAGGTGTAATAGTTATATTAGCACCAATGCTAAAAATGACTTTTTTCCCAGTTATTGATAATGGAGAATATGCTGTAGTAGCTGAATTATCTACAGGATTAGATTTAAATAAGTCATATAATATAACAAAACAAATAGAAAGTATCGTATCAAAAGATGAAGCAACAGGGGTATATTCTTCAGTTGTTAAGAAAAATGTTTCAATAGTAAATGTTAAAATAAAAAATAAAGAGAAATCTAAAGTGGTTATAGAAAGAATAAGAGAAAAGTTAAAGGATATACCAGATATAAACTTAAATATGTCAAATAGATTTACAACATCATCAGCAAAAAAAACATATGGATTTATTGTACAAGGAGATGATGTAGGTGAATTGACTAGAATATCAAATCACATGATGGATAAATTAGAGAAATCTAAAGTTGTAACAGATATAAAATCATCTTATGAAGGTGGAAATCCTCAAGCAAGGATAATATTAGATAGAGTAAAGGCACAAAACTATCAAGTTAATGTAACTGATGTTACAACGTTGTTAAACATGTCAATATTAGGAATAGCACCAATCGAAATAACAGAAGGAAATACAAGTTTAGATGTAACATTACAATTATTAGATAATCATAAAGATTCAATAGATAAAATTTTAGATTTGGATATTAAAAATAGATCTGGAGTATTTGTAAAATTAAGAGATATAGCTAAAATAGAACAAGTAGAAGGGCCTGCATCAATAGATAAAAAGAATGGATTTCAAACAGTTACAGTAGAAGCAAATTTAGCTAATGGAAAAGGACTTAATGATGCATCAGCAATAGCAGATAAGGCGTTTAAAGAATCAAATCCAGGAAAAGAATATAAAGTTTTACCTGCAGGTGATGCTGAATCAGCACAAACAATGGGAACTGATTTAGGACAGTCATTACTTATATCCATAATATTAATATATACAGTATTAGCAATACAATTAGAATCATTTACATTACCATTAATAATAATGGGAACAGTTCCAATGGCGCTAATAGGAGTAATAATAGGATTATTTATAACAAGAACAGAATTAAATATGTTTGTTATGATAGGAATAATAATGCTTATGGGAATAGCCGTTAATAATGTAATAGTACTTATAGATTATATTAATGTATTACGGAGTCAAAATGTTGAACTTATAAAGGCAATAAAAATAGCAGGTGTTACAAGATTAAGACCGATATTAATGACAACGTTGACAACAGTTCTAGGATGGATACCGATGGCGTTAGGTATAGGATCTGGATCAGGATACTATCAAGGAATGTCAATCGCAGTTATATATGGATTATCGACATCTACTATTTTGACCTTAATAGTTATGCCGGTTGTATATTCAATAATAGAAGAACGTAAATTAAAAAAATTAGAATTAAAAGGTAAGAAAAAATAAAGGAGGCAAATTATGAAAGAAATTAGAATATTTTTTGACTCGTATTTTGTTGATAAAATCCAAGAAGAAATTAAAGAGTATGGTATTAAAAAATATATGATGGTGCCACGAATGTTTAGTGAGTGGAGTGATAAATTAAAACATTTTGATAATCATTTGTGGCCTGGAACAGATAGTATGATTATAATATTTGTTCCTGACGAACAAGCAGAAGAAATAATGAATTCAATTAGGATAATACGTAATGATGCAGGAGATAGGATATCGATGGGTGCAGTTTTATCAGATGTACACGAGGTATTATTTTAAAATATAAAAAAGAAGGAGTTTTCTCAAATGAGAGAGCTCCTTCTTTTATTAAAAATAAATCTATATAGGCTTTGTAGCAACTTTTATTTGATAAATTTGTATTTCACTTTCTTGTTTATGATTGTATTTTACGTGTAGTTGATAATTATCAATTTCTTTAACTAAAATTTCGCCATCTTTTAATGAAATAATTTTATTAAAGAAAAATGAATCTAGTAATGATTGGTATAAATCGTATAATTTAAGATCATTTAGTTGTTTAGAAATTTCAGTTTGCATATAAAATGGAGCAGAGTAGTATTTTTTAATATCTAAAAGTTTCTTAAATTCAATTTTTTTATTATATTTTGCTAAATCGAATAATAGAGCTCTTTTTAAATTTCGATCAAAATCTTTTTTATGCATTTGTTTCGTATAGTCAATATTAGATTTAGTGTATTCAAAACCATGCTTATGTAAATATTTGAATATTAAGTCATATGTAAATGTTAATTGTTGTGTATCGTATTTTACATAGTTAAGTAATTGTTCAATCTCAAATTTATAATTTGTATCAAATGACACTTGTTTATTTATTAATTTAAATTCAATTTCATGAACTCTATTATTTTTATAATCACCAATTTTTATTTTTTTATATTTTAGCGTAAAAGGAGAGAATGTATTTATATCATTTACTGCATTTTTCAACACTTTAGTTTCAAAATCATAGAATCGATTATATAAATTGTCAACCGATAATATCTCTTTTAAATAAGGCATAGTTATTTTTAAATTTTTGTTATTGTTCCCTAATATTAGAAATTTATATAAATTATATGAAAATTCATACTCCATAAATAAAAATAAATTTATTTTCAACCAGAATAAAACATTATTTGCTTGCTGTGCTTGGATAAAATCACTCGAAAATGATAGATATAAAGAAGTGTTATATATGTTATATGAAGAGAATATACATATAGAGCCTTCTAATAGATGTTTGTTTCTAAGTACACTATAATCTAACCTTTTAGATACTAGATTATTTAAAAATTTCTTTACTTGATTGACATCATTATAAGATAAAGTTTTATAAATAGCATCTAAAGGTATTTCCATATTCTGGTTTTCAGTATTTATTTCATATAAATTGAATTTGTCATATATAAATTTCAAAAATCTTTTCTCTTTTTTATTTAAAGATTTTGAGAAAAATAGTGAAATTTTACTATGTTGTGCAGCAGGAATGTCTACAAGTTTATTGGTTAATAAAATGAAAGCATCAGCAGAAGAAAAAGGAATAGAAGTAGAAATATGGGCAGAACCATTGGAAAAAGTAAATGAAGAAGTAGAAAAAGCTGATGTATTACTATTGGGGCCACAAGTAAAATATGCATTTGATGATTTAAAAGGAATGTGTGCAGAAAAAGGAGTTCCTATAGAAGTTATAAATATGCTTGATTACGGAATGATGAACGGAGCAAAAGTTTTAGAACAAGCATTAAAATTAATAGGTTAATAAACATCAAAAAATTGAGAGGAGATACAGATTATGGCATTTGATATTGAAGAAGTTGCTATGTCATTAATAGCACACGCTGGAGAAAGTAAAAGTTACTCTTTTATGGCATTAAAGGAAGCGAAAAAAGGAGAATTTGAAAAAGCAAAGGAATATTTAGATATAGCAAATAAAGAAATGTTGAAAGCACATGCAATTCAAACAGATTTAATAACAAGAGAAGCAGGTGGAGAGAAAATAGAAATAGGATTAATAGAAGAATCAAATGCTTAGTTATCAAGAAGTGATAATCTAAAAATGTAGGAGTGATTTTATGCCTAAAGATGGAATAAAAATAGTAACTATTGGGGGAGGTTCTAGTTATACTCCAGAGTTGATAGAGGGATTTATAAAGAGAAAAGATGAACTACCAATAAGAGAAATATGGTTAGTTGATATAGAAGAAGGAAAAGAAAAATTAGAAATAGTTGGTAACTTAGCAAAAAGAATGATTAAAAAGGCAGGTTTAGATTGGGAGCTAAACCTGACACTTGATAGGCAAGTAGCATTAAAAGATGCAGATTTTGTTACAACTCAGTTTAGAGTAGGATTTCTAGATGCTAGAATGTTAGATGAACGAATCCCACTAGATAACGGATTACTTGGACAAGAAACAAATGGAGCAGGTGGAATGTTTAAAGCATTTAGAACAATACCTGTTATATTAGATATAGTTGAAGATATGAAAGAATTATGTCCGAATGCATGGTTAGTAAATTTTACTAATCCAGCAGGGATGGTAACAGAAGCAGTTCTCAATTATGGTAACTTTGATAAAGTTGTTGGACTTTGTAATGTACCTATAGCTCTTATGATGGATGAAACAAAAGCATTAGAAAAAGAATTTAATGATTTATTCTTCCATTTTGTAGGATTAAATCATTTTGTATGGCATAGAGTATATGATAAACAAGGAAATGATATTACTTTATATACAATGAAGAAAGTAAGAGAAACTCAAACAAAAGGAGTTGCAAATGTTGCAAATTTAGAGTTTGATCAATTACAGGAAGAAAATTTAGATATGATACCTTGTTATTATCATAGATATTATTATTTACAAGATGAAATGAAAGAAAAGACTTATAAAGAATATAAAAAAGATGGAACAAGAGGAGAAGTAGTCAGAAGAGTTGAAGAAGAATTATTTGAACTTTACAAAAATCCTGATTTAGAAGAAAAACCAGAACAATTATCAAAAAGAGGCGGAGCATATTATTCAGATGCGGCCTGTGAATTAGTAAATGCAATTTACAATGACAAAAGAATAGTAATGGTTGTAAATACTAAAAATAGAGGTACTATAGAAGACTTACCATATGATTGTGCAATAGAAACAAGCGCATATATAACAGGAGCAGGACCTAAACCATTATCATTTGGTAGATTGCCATCTGCACAAAGAGGATATATCCAAGTAATGAAAGCTATGGAAGAGTTGACAGTTAAGGCAGCTGTCACAGGAGATTATGCAACTGCATTACAGGCATTTGTCACAAATCCTTTAATTCCAGGAACAAAAATAGCTAGAAAAGTAATGAATGAATTATTTGACGCACATAAAAAGTATTTACCACAATTTAAAGAATTCTATGATAACAGAGATAAATATTAAACATAATATTAAGAACATAATTAAAATAATATAATATAATTGATAGACGGATACATATTAGTCTATCAATTTTTAATATATCATGTTAATAGGTTATCAATATAAACAAATTATAAATGAAAGATAAATTTAACAGTTGACATAAAAAAAATTATATGATACAATTATTAAGCTAGTTTATTCTGGTAATACCAATTTTTATTGGGAGGGATATAAAACATGAGAGTACAAGTAATCTTAGAATGCACTGAAACAAAGTTGAGACATTATGTAACAACTAAAAACAAAAAAACTCATCCTGAGAGATTAGAAATGAGAAAATACAATCCAGTGCTAAAAAAACACACTCTTTATAGAGAAGTTAAATAGTGTAAAGAAGATAGGCCAGTAGTTCAATTGGTAGAGCGTCGGTCTCCAAAACCGAATGTTACGGGTTCGACTCCTGTCTGGCCTGCCATTTTCATTTTTAAGAATGGAGAAGATAATGGGTAAAACAAATACATCAGAACCTACAAAAGGTTCTTTTACAGTTATGTATAAAAATTTTATAACGGAATATAAAAAAATATATTGGCCAAAAAAGCAAGTTGTCTTTCAAACAACGGTAATAGTGTTATTAGTAACTTTATTTATAGCGTTATTTGTATCGTTTTTTGATGGGTTATTTAATTTTTTAATGACGCAATTATCTAATATAATTGGAAAATAGCTAATAAAAAAATAGAAATTTGGAGGCCTATAATATATGGTTAATGAAGAGATGGTGGAAACAACACCGGGAGAAAATGTATATGAAAAAAAGTGGTACATAATACATACGTATTCTGGATATGAAAAAAAAGTAGCTGCGGATCTTGAGAAAAGAGTCGCATCTTTAAGTTTATCGGATAGAGTTTTTAGGATTCTAGTTCCGGAAGAAGAAGTTATGGAAGAAAAAAGAGGGAAGATGGTAAAAGTTCCAAGAAAACTATTCCCTAGTTACGTTATGATAGAGATGTTATCTGTCAGAGAAGAAAATGAACATGGATTAGGATATCGAGTTGACAGTGAAGCTTGGTATGTTATCCGTAATACGAACGGAGTGACTGGATTTGTAGGAGTTGGAAGTGACCCTATACCATTATCAGACGATGAAGTTGACAACTTATTATCTATAATAAAGATAGATGAAGAGGAAAGTGTGAGTAAAATAGATTTAGGATTTGAAGTTGGAGATATGGTTGTTATAAAAAACGAATCATTCTTGAATCAAGAAGCTATAATATCTGAAATAGACACTGTGCACGGAAGAGTTAAAGTTATGATAGAAGTATTTGGGCGTATGACACCTGTAGATTTAGAATATCACGAAGTTGTGAAAAAATAATATAGTTGTTAAATTTTTTAATATAATTATAAGTGGGAGATGTTTATCAATTACCACAGAGGAGGAAAAATGGCAAAAGAAGTAATAGGTAAAATTAAGTTACAATTAGATGCAGGGAAAGCTAATCCAGCGCCACCGGTAGGACCAGCGTTAGGACAACATGGAGTTAATATACCAGAATTTTGTAAAGCGTTCAATGCTATGACACAAGATAAAATGGGATATGTAATACCGGTTGAAATATCTGTATATGCAGATAGAAGCTTTACATTTGTTTTAAAAACACCACCAGCATCTGATTTACTAAAGAAAGCTGCTAAAGTTCAAAAAGGTGCTCAAAACTCTGTAAAAGAAGAAGCAGGGAAAATAACTAAAGCACAATTACAAGAAATAGCAGAAACAAAAATGCCTGACTTAAATGCTGGAAGCGTTGAAGCTGCGATGAATATCATAGCTGGAACTGCTAGAAGCATGGGTATAAAAGTAGTTGACTAATAAAAAATAATATTTAAGAGATAGTTATAATTATTTAGTGGAAGGTTTAAAGCCAATGACCACAGAGGAGGATATGTAAATGGCAAAAAGAGGAAAAAGATATAATGAAGTTTCTCAAAAAGTAGATAACATGAAAGTTTACACACCAGAAGAAGCATTAGAATTAGTTTTTGACACTAAAAGTGCTAAATTTGTTGAAACTGTTGAGTTAGCAGTAAGATTAGGAGTAGATCCTAGACATGCTGATCAACAAGTAAGAGGAACTGTTGTGTTGCCACACGGAACAGGAAAGACAGTTAAAATATTAGTTATCACATCTGGAGACAATATTGAAAAAGCTTTAAAAGCTGGAGCAGATTTTGCTGGAGATGATGAGTATATAAATAAAATACAAGGTGGATGGTTAGATTTTGATTTAGTAATAGCTACACCTGACATGATGCCTAAATTAGGAAAGTTAGGAAAAACTTTAGGAACTAAAGGATTAATGCCTAACCCTAAATCTGGAACAGTTACAACTGATGTTGAAAAAACTGTAGAAGAATTCAAAAAAGGTAAAATAGCATTTAAAGTTGATAAATTAGGATCGATTCATTTACCAATAGGGAAAGTAAACTTTGATAAAGGATCAATAGTTGAAAACTTTAAAGTTGCATTAGATCAAATTATTAAGTTAAAGCCAGAAGCATCAAAAGGACAGTACTTAAGAACTGTTGCAATTTCATTAACTATGGGACCTGGTATTAAAATAGATCCATTATTAGCAGGAACATACGTTTCAAAGAAATAGTTTCAAATTATTGTGAAGATATATAGCCAGAGACAGTAGGGGACTTTGTCATAAATTCCTACCGAGGTAGAATATTTTAAATTTTGTATGAGATATTAATATAACACACATACTATAAGAATTTAATATACATTACCTCTGATCTACTGTTTTTGCTTCAGAGGTTTTTATTATGAGGAGGTGAATGAATTGCCAGCACAATTAAAATATGATGCAGTTAAAAAATTAACTGAAAAATTAAAAGATGCTAAAGCAATGGTATTAGTTGACTATAGAGGAATTAGTGTTAATGAAGATACTGAATTAAGAAGACAAGCTAGAGAAAATGGAGTGGAATACTTCGTTGCTAAAAATAGACTTGTTAAAATAGCTTTACAAGAAATTGGTGTTGAAGATAATTTTGATGATTTATTAGAAGGAACAACATCATTTGCAGTTGGTTATGAAGATGGTATTGCTCCATCAAAATTAATTTATAAATTTGGTCAAACATTAAAAGATAAGTTTGAAATCAAAGGTGGATTATTAGATGGAAAAAGAGTTGATACTCAAGTTATAGAGTCATTAGCTAAGTTACCGTCGAGAGAAGAAATGCTTGGTCAAATAGCTTACGGATTAATGTCGCCAATGAGAATGTTAGCAGTTGCATTGTCAAATGTATGTGAAGCAAAAGCTTCTGGAACACCAGTAGCTGAAGAAGTAGCAGTAGAATCTGCAGAATAGTAAATAAATTTAATTAAAAATTAGGAGGATATAAAATGGCATTTAATAAAGAAACATTTATAGAAGATTTAAAAAGTATGTCAGTATTAGAGTTAAAAGAATTAGTAGAAGCAATAGAAGAAACATTTGGAGTATCAGCTACACCTGTAGCAGTTGCAGGACCTGCAGCTGGAGGAGCAGCAGCTGAAGAAAAAACTGAATTTGATGTAATATTAGTTGCAGCAGGAGCTAAAAAATTAGAAGTAATAAAAGTTGTTAGAGGATTAACAGGATTAGGATTAAAAGAAGCAAAAGAATTAGTAGAAGCTGGAGGATCGCCTGTTAAAACTGGAGCACCTAAAGATGAAGCTGAAAAAATCAAAGCTGAATTAGAAGCAGCTGGAGCACAAGTAGAGCTTAAATAATAAGTTATTAAAATCTAGTGTTAAGGCACTCTCAAGCAGAGTGTCTTTTTCCACTATTTGTTACTGTTAAAAAAAAGAATGATGTAATTATGCAAGAGTTAATAGGCAATTATGTCAATTTTTATGTTTAAAATATATATATAGATAGAAAATAAAAGGAAGTTGCTTTTATATAAGGAGGAAATTTATAAATGAGTAAACTTATAGAAAGATATAGTTTTGGAAAAATTATAGACAGAGGAGAAATGCCTCATTTTTTAGAGTTTCAATTAAATTCGTATGAAGACTTTTTACAGGCATCAGCACGTGCACAAAAAAGAGAAAATAAGGGATTCGAATCTATTTTTAGAGAAATTTTTCCAATCGAATCAAGTAATAGGTTATTAAAATTAGAATATTTATGGTATGAAATACACGATAATGATATTCCTTTAAATGATGAATTAGAATGTAAAAAAAGAGGAAAAACATTTGCAGGACAGTTAAAAGTTAGATTGAGATTGACTAATCAAAAAACTCAAGAAATACAAGAAACGTTAGTACATTTCGGAGAAATACCATTAATGACAGATAAAGCAACGTTTGTAATTAACGGAGCAGAAAGAGTAGTAGTTTCTCAGTTACATAGATCACCTGGTATAACATTTAACAAAGAATTAAATATACAAACAGGAAAAGATATGTTCATTGGGAAAATAATTCCTTATAAAGGTACATGGTTAGAATTTGAAACAGATAAAAATGATATTTTAAATGTGAAAATTGATAGAAGAAAAAAAGTTTTAGCAACTATCTTTTTGAAAGCCGTTGATTTTTTTAATAATAATAGAGAAATAATGGATAATTTCTTTGAAATTAAAGAGTTAGATATAAAAAAAATATTATCTAAATATAAAGATGACGAATTAGTTGAAATTTTAAGAACTAAGATCGAAGGAAGCTTCTGTAATGAAGATATTATAGATGAAGAAACAGGAGAATTTATATTAGAAGCAGAAGAATTAATAGATTCGATAGCAATAGAAAAATTAATAGAAAATAAAGTAAAAACTTTAAAATATTGGGAAGTAAAGCCGGAAGATAGAATAATAGCTAATTCAATAATACACGATTATACAAAAAATAGTGATGATGCAGTTATTGAAGTATTCAAGAAATTGAGACCAGGAGATTTAGTTACAGTTGATAGTGCTAGATCACTTATTAAGCAAATGTTTTTTAATCCACAAAGATATGATTTAGCAAGTGTAGGTAGATATAAAATAAATAAAAGGCTTAAAATAGAACTGCCTGATGATGAGATAGTATTAACAAAAGAAGATGTCTTAACAACTATAAATTATGTAAGAAATTTGTTTAATGGTGAAGGATATACAGATGATATAGATAACTTATCAAATAGACGTGTTAGAGGAGTAGGAGAATTATTATCAATCCAAGTAAAAGGTGGAATGATAAAAATGGCTAAAATGGTTAAAGAAAAAATGACTATTCAAGATATTACAACATTAACACCTCAAAGTTTATTAAATACAAAGCCATTAAACGCATTAATATTAGAATTTTTTGGAAGTGGACAATTATCACAATTTATGGATCAATCAAATCCACTTGCAGAATTAACACATAAGAGAAGAATATCAGCATTAGGACCTGGTGGATTATCAAGAGAAAGAGCTGGATTCGAAGTACGTGATGTCCATAACTCACATTATGGAAGAATTTGTCCAATAGAAACACCAGAAGGACCAAATATAGGACTTATTGGATCATTATCAACATATGGTAAAGTAAATAAATATGGATTTATAGAAACACCATTCGTTAAAGTTAAAAATGGTAAGGCAGATTTCAAAGATATAACATATTTAGGAGCAGATGAAGAAGAAGGATTATTCATAGCGCAAGCAGATACTTCGATTGATGAAAAAGGAGTATTCTTAACAGATGAAGTAGTTTGTCGTTATGGAGAAGAGATAGTTCATGTAGATAAAACAAAAGTTGATTTATTAGATGTATCACCTAAACAAGTAGTATCAGTGTCAGCAGGATTGATACCATTCTTAGAACACGATGATGCGAATAGAGCACTTATGGGATCAAATATGCAACGTCAAGCAGTACCATTATTAAGAACAGAAGCACCATATGTAGGAACAGGATTAGAAAGAAAAGTAGCTGTAGATTCAGGAGCGGTAGTAACATCATCTGTAGAAGGTGTTGTTTCATATGTTGATGCAAATAAAATAATAATTACAGATAAAACAAAGAAGGAACATTCACATAGATTACTAAATTTTGAAAGATCTAACCAAGCAATGTGTTTACATCAAAAACCATTAGTTGATCTTGGAGAAAAAGTAAAAAGAGGAACAGTTATAGCAGATGGTCCATCTACACATGGTGGAGATTTAGCACTTGGAAGAAATATACTAATGGCATTCATGCCTTGGGAAGGGTATAACTTCGAGGATGCGATACTTATATCAGAAAGACTTAGAAAAGATGATGTATTTACATCAATTCATATAGAAGAATTTGATATAGAAGCTAGAACGACTAAACTTGGCGATGAAGAAATAACAAGGGAAATTCCAAATGTATCAGATGAAGCATTAAAAAATTTAGATGAAAATGGAATAATAAGAATAGGAGCACAAGTTGCACCTGGAGATATACTGGTTGGAAAAGTAACCCCTAAAGGAGAAACAGAACCACCTGCAGAAGAAAAATTACTTAGAGCAATATTTGGAGAAAAAGCAAAAGATGTAAGAGATACTTCTTTAAAATTACCTCATGGAGCAAAAGGAACTGTTGTAGATGTTCTAGTTTTATCAAAAGAAAATGGAGATGACTTAAAAGCTGGAGTTAATAAATTAATAAGAGTATATATAGCAGAAAAAAGAAAAATAACAGTTGGGGATAAAATGTCTGGAAGACATGGTAATAAAGGGGTTGTATCTAGAGTGTTACCAGTAGAAGATATGCCACATTTAGAAAATGGAACACCAATAGATGTTGCAGTAAATCCACTAGGGGTACCATCGCGTATGAATATTGGACAGGTATTGGAAGTGCATTTAGGACTTGCAATTGGAGATATAGATCAATACATAGCTACTCCAGTGTTTGATGGAGCAAAAGAAGAAGATGTAAAAGATTATCTAGAAAAAGTTGGATATAGTAGAACAGGGAAAGTCAAGTTAATAGATGGAAGGAGTGGGGATCCATTTGATAATCCTGTAACAGTAGGAAGAATGTACATGTTAAAATTACACCATCTAGTAGAAGATAAAATGCATGCTAGAGCTATTGGTCCATATTCACTAGTGACACAACAACCATTAGGAGGAAAAGCACAATTTGGTGGACAAAGACTAGGAGAAATGGAAGTTTGGGCATTAGAAGCATATGGAGCATCAAATATACTACAAGAAATGTTAACAGTTAAATCAGATGACATAACAGGAAGAACAAAAACGTATGAGTCTATAGTGAAAGGTCAACAAATGCCAGAAGCAGATGCGCCAGAATCATTTAGAGTATTAATTAAAGAATTCCAATCATTGGGATTAGATGTTACTTTATATGATAAAGACGGAGAAACAATAGAATTAGATAAAAATATTGATATGTAATAGAATATATTAATAAAAAATATTAGTTTGAGGAGGCTCTTATTAATGAGTATAAGAGATTTTGATAGTATTCAAATAAAGTTAGCATCACCTGAAAAAATAAGAGAGTGGTCTTTTGGTGAAATAAAAAAAGCTGAAACTATAAATTATAGAACATTAAAACCTGAGATGGATGGACTTTTTTGTGAGCGTATATTTGGTCCATCGAAGGATTATGAATGTGCTTGTGGAAAATATAAGAGAATGAGATACAAAGGAATAACATGTGAGAAATGTGGAGTTGAAGTCACAACTTCAAAGGTTAGAAGAGAGAGAATGGGTCATATAGAACTTGCGACACCAGTTGCTCATATTTGGTACTCTAAAGGAACACCAAATAAAATGAGTTTATTGTTAGGAATAAGTACTAAAGAATTAGAATCAGTTTTATATTTCTCAAGATATATAGTAACTGATAAGGGTGAAACTACTCTTGAAAAAGGGCAAATATTAACAGATAGAGAATATAAACTATATGAGAGTCAGTTTAAAAAAGGATTTACAGCAAAAATGGGAGCTGAAGGTGTTTTAAGACTTTTAGAAGAAATTGATTTAGAATCACTAGAAAAAGAACTAGAAGGTGATATGGAAATTGTAAATTCTTCTCAAAAAAGAAAAAAACTAGTTAAAAGATTGAAGATAACTAGAGATTTAATACAATCTGGAAATAGACCTGAATGGATGATACTTACAGTTTTACCTGTAATACCAGCAGATTTAAGACCAATGGTTCAATTAGATGGTGGAAGATTTGCAACATCTGATTTGAATGATCTATACAGAAGAGTTATTAATAGAAATACAAGATCAAAAAAATTAATTTCTATAAATGCACCAGAAATAGTGATAAAAAATGAGAAGAGAATGTTACAAGAGGCAGTAGATGCACTAATAGATAATGGAAGAAGAGGAAAGCCAGTTGTTACACAAAATAATAGAGAGCTTAAATCGTTATCTGATATGTTAAAAGGGAAACAAGGAAGATTTAGACAAAATTTACTAGGAAAACGTGTGGATTATTCTGGAAGATCAGTTATAGTAGTAGGGCCAAATTTAAAAATACATCAATGTGGATTGCCTAAAAAAATGGCATTAGAGCTTTATAAACCATTTCTTATGAGAGAATTAGTTAAGAGATTAGATACAGTAGAAGCATTCAGACTATCTTGAAACAGACCAGAATGGATGATTATGAATGTTGTACCTGTAATTCCACCAGATTTAAGACCAATGGTTCAATTAGATGGTGGTAGATTTGCAACATCTGATTTAAATGACTTATATAGAAGAGTTATAAACAGAAACAACAGATTAAAAAGATTATTAGAATTAGGTGCACCAGAGATAATTGTAAGAAACGAAAAAAGAATGTTACAAGAATCTGTAGATGCATTAATAGATAATGGAAGACGTGGTAGACCAGTAACAGGTGCTGGTAATAGACCATTAAAATCATTATCAGACTTATTAAAAGGAAAACAAGGTAGATTCCGTCAAAACTTACTAGGAAAAAGAGTTGACTATTCTGGACGTTCAGTTATCGTTGTAGGTCCAGAACTTAAGATATACCAATGTGGTCTTCCAAAAGAAATGGCTGTAGAATTATTCAAACCATTTGTTATGAAAGAATTAGTAGGAAGAGGAATTGCACATAATATTAAAAATGCAAAAAGAATGGTAGAAAAATTAAGTCCAGAAGTATGGGAAATATTAGAGGATGTTATAAAAGATCATCCAGTAATGTTAAACCGTGCTCCTACATTACACAGACTTGGTATTCAAGCATTCGAGCCAGTTTTAGTAGAAGGTAGAGCAATAAAATTACACCCATTAGTTTGTACACCATTTAATGCTGACTTCGACGGTGACCAAATGGCTATTCACTTACCATTATCACCAGAAGCACAAGCAGAAGCAAGATTCTTAATGTTATCTGTAAACAACTTATTAAAACCACAAGATGGTAAACCAGTTACAGTACCAACACTAGATATGGTTCTTGGAAGTTATTACCTAACAATGGCCTTAGATGGAGAAAAAGGTGAAGGTATGTACTTTAAAGACAAAGATGAAGCTATAATGGCTTACGAAAACCATGATGTAGGAATACACGCAAAAGTATTTGTAAGATTTAGCAAAGAAATAGATGGAGAAGTAAAAACTAAGAAAGTAGAAACAACAGTAGGTAGAATTATTTATAATGAAGGAATACCACAAGACTTAGGATATGTAGATAGAACAGATCCTGAGCACGAATTTGACTTAGAAATAAACTTCCCAGTTATAAAGAAGAACTTAGGAGATATAGTAAATAGATGTATAAATGTACATGGACTTTCTAAATCTGCTGAAGTATTAGACTACATTAAAGCAACAGGATTTAAATATTCTACACTTGCAGGTGTTACATTCTCTGCAGCAGA
>RRZU011482648.1_pt1 | contig 18569 bp, 19 predicted proteins | sample 2165561 | NCBI WGS metagenome assembly RRZU01 (sample SAMN10456909, study PRJNA506462) | wastewater metagenome | isolation source: wastewater sludge | place: USA: Moscow, Idaho | reverse complement strand
GTGCCTGGCATAAGCTGCGCGACGATCCGATCCTCAAGTTCCTGATCACCTCGCTGTCGTTCTACGGCATGTCAACCTTCGAAGGTCCGATGATGTCGATCAAGACGGTCAACGCCTTGTCGCACTACACCGACTGGACGATCGGACACGTGCATTCGGGAGCGCTGGGCTGGGTCGCCATGGTCTCTATCGGCTCGATCTACTACCTGCTGCCGCGCCTGTTCGGCAAGGCGGAGATGCACAGCGTCAAGCTGATCACCGTTCACTTCTGGGTGTCGACCGTCGGCATCGTGCTCTACATCGCCTCGATGTGGATCGCCGGCGTCATGCAGGGACTGATGTGGCGGCAGGTGAACGTCGATGGCACGCTGGCTTACAGCTTCGTCGAGTCGGTCAAGGTCTCGTATCCGTTCTGGGGTATCCGATTGATGGGTGGCTTGCTCTTCCTCTCGGGGATGCTGATCATGGCCTACAACATGTTCAAGACAATGGCCGGCGGTACGACCGAAGACGCGCCGGTGCTGTCCGTCTCCGGTCAGCACGCCTAAGGGAGATATCAAGATGAAACTGACGCACGACTCGATTGAGCGCAATGTCGGCCTGCTGATCATTCTGACCGTTCTGGTGGTCAGTGTCGGCGGTCTGCTGGAAATCGTTCCGCTGTTCTTCCAGAAATCGACGACAACGCCCGTGGATGGCCTGAAGCCCTACAGTGCGACGCGGCTCGCCGGACGCGACATCTACATCCGCGAGGGCTGCTTCCTCTGTCACTCGCAGATGATTCGCCCGTTCCGCGCCGAGACCGAGCGCTACGGTCACTACTCGGTGGCCGGCGAATTCGTCTACGACCATCCTTTCCAGTGGGGTTCGAAGCGCACGGGGCCGGATCTGGCGCGCGTTGGCGGCCGTTATTCGGACGAGTGGCATCGCGCGCACCTGATCAATCCGCGCGACGTCGTGCCCGAGTCCAACATGCCGGCCTTCGGCTGGCTCGCCAGCAATCCGGCGGACGCAGCAAGCATCGGTGCCAGGATGAGCGCTCTGCGCAAGGTCGGCGTGCCCTATACCGATGAAGAAATCGCCGGCGCCGGCAAGGAGCTTGAAGGCAAGACCGAGCTCGACGTGCTGATTGCCTACCTCCAGGGCATGGGCGTCGAGATGAAAGGCGCCAGGTAAGCCATGGACATCAACGATCTGCGATCCATCGTGACAGTCGTCTCGCTGCTGACCTTCTTGGGTGTCGTCTGGTGGGCGTACGGCGTGAAAAGCAACAAGCAACGCTTTGAGCAAGCCGCCAATTTGCCGTTCGCGGATGCGGAAGCCGACCGGTTCGAACTCGGCCTTTCTTCCCGCGATGAACAAAGGAAAAAATCATGAGCGATTTTGTTAATGAGTTCTGGAACTGGTACGTCATCCTGATCGTCCTGATCAGCGTCATTGCCTGCGGCGTGTTCCTCTGGTCGCAGAGCATCCACCATCCCGGCAGCAAGCAGACGACCGACACCACCGGGCATCGCTGGGACGAAACACTTGAGGAATACAACAACCCGCTGCCGCGCTGGTGGATGTGGCTGTTCTACGGCACGGTCATCTTCGCGCTGATCTATGTCGCCCTCTACCCCGCCCTCGGACGCATCCCGGGTATCTTTGGCTGGACGTCGGTCGGCGAACATACGAAGGAAGTCGCGGCGGTGGATGCGCAGGTCAAGCCGCTGTTCGAGAAGTTCCAGAAGATGGATCTGAAGGCGGTGGCGGCGGACAAGGAGGCCATGGAGATGGCCGGTCGTCTGTTCCAGACCTACTGCATCCAGTGCCATGGCGTGACGGGTCAAGGCTCGCGCGACAAGGGCTTCCCCAACCTGACGGACAAGGATTGGCAGTGGGGCGGTGAGCCCGAGCAGATCGTCGAGACGGTCAGCAATGGCCGCATGGGCGTGATGCCGCCTTATGGCGGCAATCCCGAGGCGATCGGCGGCGAGGCCGGCGCGAAGGAAGTGGCCAACTACGTGCGTTCATTGTCGGGCCTGTCGCATAACGGCGATCTCGCGGCGAAGGGCAAAGCAAAGTTCGAGACGGTCTGTTTTGCCTGCCACGGCCAGGACGGCAAGGGCATGCAGGCTCTGGGAGCGCCGAACCTGACGGACAAGACCTGGCTCTATGGCAGTTCGGAAGCCAGGATCGCCGAAACGGTCGTTGGCGGACGTCAAAACCAGATGCCGGCCTGGAAAGAGTTCCTCGGCGATGCAAAGATTCACCTGCTGTCGGCTTATGTGCTGAACCTGAGTTCAGGTGATGCAAAGTAGTTGAGTGCGGCTGGTCAGTCGGGGACAATCAAGGTTGTCCCCGATTTTTTTGCGGATGGGCGGACGAGTCCGGTTCATCCCGAAATTTAAGAATCATATTTCTGCGCTTTCCCCCGGGGCGGCTTCTCATTGGAATATTAGAGTAACGTGTAATTCTGAAATGACTTGGCGTGGTGGCATGTATGGCTGACAAGAATGCGGTGAAGCCGATCGTCGTCGATACGAGCGGTTTGTACGAGAAACACAGGACAATCTACGCAAAGAGCGTCCGCGGTGTGTTCGACAACTGGCGCTGGATCATGGTGTTCGTCACGCAGGCGCTTTTCTACGGCCTGTGCTGGATCGACTGGGGCGGGCGGCAGGCCGTGCTGTTTCACCTGGTCGAACGCAAGTTCTACGTCCTCGGCATGGTCTTCTGGCCGCAGGATGCGATCTATCTCGCCGTTCTGCTGGTCATTTCCGCCTACGCCCTGTTTCTTGCGACAGCCATCGGCGGGCGCCTTTTCTGCGGCTATGCCTGTCCGCAGACGGTTTATACCGAGATCCTGATGTGGATCGAGCGCAAGGTCGAAGGTGACCGACCCGCACGCATGAAACTCGACGCCCAACCGATGAGCGCGCGCAAGTTCCGCCTCAAGTTCATCAAGCATTTCCTCTGGATCGCGGTCGCACTGTGGACGGGCTTCACCTTCGTCGGCTACTTTTCTCCGATCCGGGAACTGGGCGCCTCGCTGATGAACCTGAAGCTCGGGCCTTGGGAGACGTTCTGGATGCTGTTCTACGCCGGCTTTCTCTACCTGATGGCCGGTTTCATGCGTGAGCAGGTGTGCAAGTACATGTGCCCTTACGCACGCTTCCAGGGCGTAATGTTCGATCCGGATACGCTGATCATCACCTACGACGCCGAGCGCGGCGAACCGCGCGGCGCGCGCAAGAGGAGCGATCCGAAAGCCACCGCGCTCGGTGACTGCGTGGATTGCGGGATCTGCGTGCAGGTCTGTCCGACCGGCATCGACATCCGCAACGGCTTGCAGTACGAGTGCATTGCCTGCGCTGCCTGTATCGATGCGTGTGATGCCGTGATGGACAAGGTCGGCAGTCCGCGGGGATTGGTGCGCTACTCGACCGAGAACGCGCTGGCCAAGCACTACACGTCGCGTGACATTCTCGGGCATCTGATGCGTCCGCGTACGCTGCTCTACGGTTCGGTCCTCGTCGCGATCATCGCGGCCACCGCCTGGAGCCTGAGCACCCGCGTGCCGTTGCGTGTCGATCTGCTGCGCGACCGGTCCACGCTGTATCGCGAGGCCGACGATGGGCGCATCGAAAACGTCTTCATGATGCACGTGATGAATACCGACGAGGTGGCGCATCGCTATTCGGTCGGCGTCAGCGGTGTCGACGGCATCGAGATCGCCAGTGACCGGGTGGTCGAGGTGCCTGCGATGTCGAACAAGAACTTCCTCGTCGTCGCGTCGGTCGAAGACGGCATTGTCCCCAAGGGGTCGAGCAAGATCCTCTTCGATATCCGGGCGCTGGGTAACGACGCCGTGGCCGTCAAGGAAAAATCAACCTTCTACATGCCATGAACCTGAAAAACTCAATTCTTCACCGCAAAGATCGCAAAGAAAATCAAAGCGCTACGCGAACAGCAGCTGTCTTTCATCTTGACCCGCAGGGTGAATGGTCAAGTACGACCCACCTGTTGTTTCCTTTGCGATCTTTGCGCCTTCGCGCCTTTGCGGTGAGGTTTTCAGGATGAACGACAGATTGACTTCGACCATCGAACCCTGGTATCGCCACCGTTGGCCATGGCTGCTCATGCTCGGGCCGTTTGTTGTCATCGTTGCTGCTGCGATTACGGTTTACCTGGCGGTGATCAGCAACGACGGATTGGTCGACGACGATTACTACAAGCAGGGTCTGGCCATCAACCAGATCACCGCGCGCGACCAGGTCGCGGCGCGGCGCGGCTTGCAGGCGGAACTGATGCTCGGGGCTGATCGCGTACGCGTGCTGTTGTCGGCGCGTGATGCCGTCTTGCCGAAAGAGCTCGTTCTGCACCTGACCCACCCGACCCGTGCGGGTGTCGATCAGATCATTGCGCTCAGTGTCGAACCGGGCGCTGGCGGCATGTACTCCGGCGCGATCGCCGGCATTGCAAGAGGGCGCTGGCACGTCGTTCTGGAGGATGCAGCGAAGGAATGGCGCTTGACCGGCGACTGGGTGATCGGCGACAACCCCGCGCTCAAACTGGTAGCCGAGCCGGTAAAAGCGGGCGGATAAGGCTGTCGTTGCCAAGGCGGGCCTGGCGCGCACCGCCTCCTGTCTCTACCGCTGCTTGCCGAACTTCTCGACAAGCTGGCTCAATTTCTGGTTGCGTTCCTTTTCCTGCTGCTCGGCCTGTTTTTGTGCACGGCGACGTTCAGCGTCCTTGCGGAAGCGTTCCTTGAGTACCTCGGCCGCATGTGCGCGATGCGTTTCGCTGACTTCTTCGCCCGGATTCCCGTCGAGATCGAAGCGGCGCGTCGCTTTTTCCATGCTCTTGAGGTAGCGCAGCGAATTGGTGTGCAAGCCGAGCGCGATGCGCATCGTTTTTCGGTTCAGTTCGGACTGGCGGGCCTGTAGCTGCTTGTCGATGCCGATCGCCAGCGGCAGGTAGTCACGAAAGACTGCGTATTGTTCCTGAAGCGTCTTGATCAGCGTGCGGGCGTTTTGAACCGGGTTTTCAGTCGTGTTTTCGGTGTTCATGGGCGGAAATGGACGAGATCGCTACGATCCGGTCAGGCGTGGTTTTTATTAGAGCGGCCAGCTTACCATGGGGACTCCGTTTGCGCTTGTGCCGCGCAAACGGAGAGCTGTCTCGACGTTGCTGGAGCCTAGAAGTACATCCCGCGCATGATCTGCGTAAAGGCAATCTGGTCTGCCGATGGTGGCTGGAGGGCGTCTCCTTCTTTCTTTGCGGCGGCGGAGTCCGGGAACATGCGGAAACTCGTGTTCATGATGATCTGGGCGACCTTGGGCATCAGTGAGTGAATCAATGCACCGAAAATGCCCAGGCGCGTGGCGATGCGCACCTGCTTGTGAATGATCGCGTCGACGACCAGATTGGCTGCTTCCTCCGGCGTAAGCGTCGGTACCTGCTCGTAGAGCTTGGTCGGCGAGATCATCGGCGTCTTGACGAGCGGCATGTTGATCGTCGTGAAGTCGATGCGGCGGTCGGCGAATTCCGATGCGGCGCAGCGCGTCCACGCTTCCATCGCCGCCTTGGAGGCGACGTAGGCGGAGAAGCGCGGTGCGTTGGTCAGCACGCCGATCGACGAAATGTTGATCACGTGCCCCCGCTGCTTGCTGATCATGCCGGGCAGCAGGCCCATCGTCAGGCGCAGGGCGCCGAAGTAGTTCAGCTCCATCGTCCGCTCGAAGTCGTGGAAGCGATCGAACGAGTTCTCGATGCCGCGCCGGATCGAGCGGCCGGCGTTGTTGATCAGGACGTCCACGCCGTCGTAGGTTTCGTTCAGCGTCTGAACGAGCGCGTCACAGTCCTCCCGGGATGCGATATCGGCGGTGTGCGTATGTATGGTGAGACCGGCCGCCTCGAATTCGCGCCGGGTTTCTTCCAGCTTCTCCGCATCGCGCGCAACGGTGACGGCGATGGCGCCGGCCTCGGCGACCCTGCGCAAGGTCGCCTTGCCGATCCCCGACGAGCCGCCGGTAATCAGGACGACCTTTCCGGCCACCTGACCGTGCAGTGTACGGTCGATGAAAAGATCAGGGTCAAGGTGGCGTTCCCAGTAATCCCAAAGTTTCCACGCGTAGGTGTCGAGTGGCGGAACCGCGATGTCCGTCCCTTTGAGGACGCGCAAGGTTTCGCGGCAATCGAAGCGCGTCGGGTAGTTGATGAAGTCGAAGATGCTGTCCGGTAGCCCCAGATCCTTCATGATCGCGTTCTTGATGCGGCGAATCGGCGTCAGGGCAAACAGTGCCTTGCGAATGTGTTTGGGGATGAAGCCGAACAGCGCGGCGTTGATGCGCATCGTCATCTGCGGCGCATGCGCGGCCCGGGCGAAGCTGTTGAGCAGGTCGCCAACGCGCATCGGATGCGGGTCGGTCAGGTGGAAGCACTTGCCGTCTTCGCCTTTCAGGTGTGCGATGTAGTCCATCGCCGAGACGACAAAGTCCACCGGGACGACATTGATGCGCCCGCCTTCGATGCCGATGGTCGGCATCCAGCTCGGCAGTGCCTTGCGCATCTTCTGGATGAGCTTGAAGAAATAGTAGGGACCGTCGATCTTTTCCGCCTCGCCGGTGCGCGAGTCGCCGACGACGATGCCGGGCCGGAAGATTCGCCAGGGAACCTTGCATTCCTTGCGCACGATGCCTTCCGAATCGTGCTTGGTACGGAAGTACGGGTTGTCCAGGTTCTCGGCTTCCTCGAACATGTCTTCGCGGAAGAGCCCCTCGAACAGTCCGGCCGAGGCTATCGAGCTGACCAGGTGAAAATGCTTGACCGCGAGCGCTTCGGCGAGGCCGACCGTGTTGCGCGTGCCGTCGACGTTGGCGTGTTGCTGCGCTTCGGCGCTGGCATTCAGATCGTAGATCGCGGCGAGATGGAAGAAGTGGGTGATCTTCCCCTTGAGCTTCCGGATGTCGCTTTTCGCGACGCCGAGGTTCGTTTCGGACAGGTCACCGACGATCGGTACGATGCGCTGTTCATCGACGCCCCAGTATTCTCGGAACCCTTCCATGAGCGGGATTTCGACCGTGCGCACGAGGATATGGACAGTGCTCTCGGGGCGCAAAAGCAGTTTGGCGACGAGACGTTTGCCGATAAAACCAGTGGCGCCAGTGACGAAATAGTTCATTCACGCCTCTCCGAAAAAGTTCTTTTTCGACGACCGATTTAGAGGGCGATACCTATATGTTTAGTGTGTGCCCTCTAGTTATTCTCCCTACAATGCCGTCATGGAGCAAGGGAAACAGCGTTGGTCCATCATCGTGTGAGACAACTATCAAGGAGAGTGACATGGGCAAGAAATTGAAGGCTTTGGCAGGGGGTCTGACGGAAAATCAGCTTGCTATGACCGTCAAGGATTCTGCGCAGCAGATCTGGCTGGCCGGGCTGGGCGCGTTCGCCAAGGCGCAGGAAGAGGGCGGCAAAGTCTTCGAGGCGCTTGTCAAAGAGGGTGAAACCATTCAGGCCAGAACGCGCAAGTTGACGGACGAGAAGATCGCCGTCGTTGCCGGCAAGGCTGCGGGGACGTGGGATCGGCTTGAACAGGTCTTCGAGGATCGCGTTGCGCGCGCGCTGGGTAGCCTTGGCGTGCCGAGCAAGAAGGATATCGACAAGCTCTCCAAGCGCGTGGTTGAGTTGACGGCCGTTGTGCAAGGCCTGACCGAAGCGAAGGCAGCGCCGAAAGCGACGACGAAACCCGCCGCAAAACCTGCTGAAAAGGCGGTCGCCAAGCCGGCACCAGCCAGGAAGCCGGCAGTCAAGAAGGCTGCGGCGAAACCGGCGGTCAAACCGGCGGCCGTTGCGCCGAAGGTCGTTCCCGCAGTGACGCCTGCCGATGTGCTGAAGAATATTGCGGGTACGAATCCGTAGTTTCGTCACGGCGATTTGTTGATTTGTTGTTTTCCCGCAACCGCACCGCCTGTTTCTTGTCGAAGCGAGAAACAGGCGGTGCAAGTGGCGTTTATGTCGGTGTTCGCGCTGTTGTGCCTGTTCCCCTCTACGTTTATTGGAGATGAATGATGGCCGCTTCTGCTGTGCGTTCAAAAATCGGATTGGCGCTTGCAGGTGGCGGGCCGGTGGGTGGTATCTACGAAGTCGGCGCGATGGCGGCGCTCTCCGAGGCGCTGGAAGGGTTGGACTTCAACGGTTTTGATTATTTCGTCGGGGTGAGTTCCGGTGGCTTTGTCGCCGCGGCCGTTGCCAATGGGATGCATCCCGGGTCTCTGGCGCGCATGCTTGTCGAGAATGACACCGACGAGATGTTCGACCCCGAACTGCTGCTGCGTCCGGCCTTGGGCGAGTACATGAAGCGCGCCCTGTCGGTGCCGCTTCTGCTGTTCTCGTCTTTCAGGAACTACTTTTCAGACCCTCTGCACACGGGGCTGTTCGAGTCCCTGCAGCGCTTGAGTTATGCGCTCCCGTCCGGCATCTTCGACAACGCCGGCGTGGATGAACTGCTGAGGCGAATGTTCTCGGCTTACGGGCGCAGCAACGATTTTCGCGAACTGAAGCACAAGCTGTTTCTTGTTGCGACCGACCTGGATTCGGGGGCTTCGGTCGCCTTCGGGAGCAAGGGCTACGATGACGTTCCGATTTCCCTCGCCGTGCAGGCCAGCGCCGCGCTGCCGGGTTTGTTCCCGCCGGTCAATATCGGTGGGCGATATTTTGTCGATGGTGCCCTGATCAAGACGCTGCATGCCTCGGTCGCTTTGCGCGAGGGGGCCGATCTGGTCATCTGCATCAATCCGCTCGTTCCCTTCGATTCTGCAATGGCGGCCCGGCATGCGCATCCGGATGCCCGCTCGCTGGCGCCGGAACATCTGGTGGACGGGGGGCTTCCCGTCGTGCTGTCGCAAACCTTCCGCGCCATCATCCATTCGCGCATGCGCACCGGCATGGCGCGCTACGACCTTGAATACAAGAACGCCGACGTCGTCCTGTTCGAGCCGAAACCCGACGACGAGGAGATGTTCTTCACCAACGTCTTCAGCTACAGCAGCCGTAGCCGGTTGTGCGAGCACGCCTATCAGAACACGCGCAGCGACCTCTACCGCAGGCGCCACATTCTTGGCCCGATCTTCGCGCGCCACGGTATCCACCTGAACGTCCCGATACTCTGCGACAAAAGCCGCTCGCTGTTGCCGGAAAAGCGTCGTCGTCAGCTGGCATCGACGATCGCATCGCTGGATAGCTCCTTGAATCATCTTTCGGGCTGGCTTGAAACGCACGCTTCCTGATTTTTAATCGTCCGGCAAGGGAAATCGCCATAGCTGTCCGGTGATGGAGGTTGCTATGATGCGATCCTGTCTTGGTCTCCGGAGAACAGGCGATGTCTTCCCGCGAACGCGTGCGCGAGCGTATGGCCAGTATTGATACGGCATGGCTCCGGATGGACCGTCCGGCCAACCTGATGCAGATCATCGGCGTGATGGTTTTTGACGGACGAGTCGACCCGGAGCGTTTCAAGCGCACGATCGCCAAGCGCCTCCTGCGCTACAACCGCTTCCGCCAGATTGCGGAACTCGATTCTGACGGTGCATGGTGGATCGATGACGATGACTTCGATCTCGATTCGCATATTCGTCGTACCGTGCTGCCGGCGCCCGGCGGCAAGCGCGAGTTGCAGAAGTTCGTCGCCGAAATGGCCAGCGAGCCCTTGAATCCGTCACGACCGCGTTGGGAATATCAGCTGGTCGAAACGGCGGGGGGCGATTCGGCGGTGGTCATGCGGGTCCATCACGCGATTGCGGACGGTATTGCCCTGATTCGGGTGCTGCATTCGCTGACCGATGAGGTGCCTGATGCGCCGGCTGCCGGAACCCGGGCAGCCGATGGCACGAAACGCAGCGCGAAGAAAGTCGAAAGTGGGGAGAAGGACGACGATGGCGACCTTTTCTGGTCCGTCATCGCCGAGCCGATTACCGATCTCGCACTCGCATCGATCCGGCTCGGCGGCACGCTTTGGGGACATTACCAAGGTCTGCGCAATGATCCCGGGACGCTGCTCGACTACGCGAGTGTCGCTCGGGCGATTGCCAACGAGGTCGGCAAGCTGGCGCTGATGCCGAGCGATAGCCAGACGCGTCTCAAGGGGCGGCCGGGGACGGTCAAGCGCGTGGCGTGGTCCGATCCGATTTCGTTGCCAGAGGTGAAAGCCGTCGGCAAAGTGCTGGGCTGTTCGATCAACGACCTTCTGCTGTCGTCGGTCGCCGGCGCACTGGGCGGTTACTTGCAGGACAAGGGTGACGCGACAGCCGGTGTCGACATCCGCGCCATGGTGCCGGTGAACCTGCGCTCGGCCGAGAGCAAGGTCGAACTCGGAAATCACTTTGGCCTGGTTGCGCTCGAATTGCCCGTCGGCATCGAGAATCCTCTGGCGCGGCTCTATGCAACGAAGGCGCGGATGGAGGCTTTGAAGTGCGGCTATCAGGCGCAGGTGACTTACGGCCTGCTCGGGCTGGTCGGCATGGCGCCGAAGTTCCTCCAACAGCAGGTGCTCGACCTGGTCGCAAGCAAGGCGACTGCGGTGATGACCAACGTGCCGGGGCCGCAGGCACCGCGCTACCTCGCCGGCGTCAAGCTCAAGCAGCAGATGTTCTGGGTGCCGCAGACAAGCAACATCGGTATCGGGGTCAGCATCCTTTCCTACGACGGCAAGGTCCTGTTTGGTCTGATCACCGACAAGGGACTGGTCGATGATCCTGAGCTGATCGTCGAGCGTTTCTCAGTCGAGTTCGAAAAACTGCTGCTGCTCGTACTGATGGAGCCGTGGTCCCGTTTGAGCGATCCGGGCGCGGTTGAGAATGCGGTGGCAGAGTGAGCCTGGACTGCCCGTTTCAATGAGGAGATGCCATGTCAGATGAGGGGGAAACAAGCGAAATCGTCGAGGCGGCGCCAAAAAGGGAAGTCGGGGGCGTTGTCGGTAATCGTCTTGTCGGTGCTGCTCGGTATCGCGGTGATCGCTGGCATCGGAAGTAGCGTCTTCTATTCGCGTAGCGCCAAATCAGTGACTGCCGAGATGGCCGCCATGAAAAAGGAAGTGGCCGCACTCAGGGCATTGGTTTTGCAACCGAAGCCCGAAAAGGTCGATCCGGCGCTGGATGCGGCACTCAATGACATGAAAAAACAGATTGAGTCGCTTTCCGCGCAGATCGGTATGCTGATGACTTCGGTCGCCGAGCGCGCGGCGTTGGACGGCGCGGCGGCCGAACAGCCCGTACAGCAGAAAGCGGCGTCGGCCAATCCGGAGGTTCGCAAAGCGGAAACCTCGTCCAAGAAGATCGAAGTGAAGAACTGCAATCTGATCGGGAAGTCGCCGGAGGAGCAGGCGGCCATCCTGAAGCACTGCGTCAGCCTGATCGACCCGCGTGACGAGAAACAATAGTCACCGCTCCGGCCTCCGCCTCGTTTCTCAGTCTTCGAGTTCGGCTTTGGCGCTCTCCACGTCCAGCCATTCCATCGCGTCCGCGGGCTGGCTGCTGGCCGCTTCACGGTAGTAGTGTTCGGCGTCCTTGAGGCGGCTGTTGCCGAACATCATCATCAGTCCGTTGGCGTATTCGATGCGCGCGATGGCCGAATCCGGATTGAGTTTCAGCGCGGTTTCGAAATGCTCCACGCCAAGGTTCTTCTTCGCGCCGTAGGTCAAGCCGCCGACCAGCGAGCCGACCTTGTCGATGACTTCGGCGTGGTAGGCGCCGAGCGCGATATGTGCGTCGGCGTGCCTGGGTTCGAGCGCGATGGCTTGGGTCAGGCTGTGCTTGATCTTGCCGCCGAGTCCCTCGGCGAGCGCCTTGACCACGGAAATGCCCTGGCTGTAGCGCCCGAGCGCGAAGGCGTGCAGATACCAGGCATTGGCGTACGTCGGCATGGCTTTTTGCTGTTCCTCGCAACGCTGCGCCGCTTCGAGCAGCAGGGCGAGTTTGCGTTCGTGATCCTGCTCGAGATAACCCGCGTAGACCGTCGCCGCCTTGTTGGCGACGGCGTAGCCCGCCATGCCGCGGGCCAGGCCGAGTTCGACCGCGCTGCCGAAGTCACCGCTGTGGTAGCTACGCCACGCATCCTGCACCTTGCCGTCGTCCGGAAACGGTTCGCAATCGCCGGCATGGAGGCGCGCCCAGTTCTTCTTGAGCGCGGCGCCGGCGTAGGCAAACGACTTGTCGGGGTGGGGAAACCTCGTCCATTTCATGCGCATTCTCCCGGTGGGTGAGTTGTCGCTAACTTCGACTAGGGCTTCAGGTAGGCGACCGATAGTCGCTCCAACAATGCACGGGCCTCGTTGATCAGGAACGGCGAAATCATCGCCATCACCTGATAGACGCCGCGTCCGATCCGCTCGTTCTCGGTCGTTCCGCGTGGGTCGCGGGCATATTCGAACGACAGCCAGTAAGTCGCGATGACCGCCATGTTGGTACTGACCGCGCGCAATTCGGTTGCCGATGCGCGCATCGAGCCGGCGGCGACCAGGCTTTCGCAGAGCAGGGTTGCGGTGCTGATCTTGTGCGCCAGGATCTTCTTGAAGTGAATCTCGAGCGTGCGATTGCGCGTCAGCAGGTCGTTGAGGTCGCGGTAGAAGAAGCGGTATTTCCAGATCTGCTCGAACAGCAGGTGCAGGAACAACCAGATGTCCTCGACGTCGGCTTGCCGACTCGACGGGACGGCGAGGATGCCTTCGATCTCCCGCTCGAACGCGGTGAAGATGGCCTCGACGATCTCGTCCTTGTTGTGGAAGTGGTAGTAGAGATTGCCCGGGCTGATGTTCAGGTCGTCGGCGATGACCGTCGTCGAGACATTGGGCTCGCCGAAATCGTTGAACAGGCGCAGGCTGGCCTCAAGGATCCGCTCCGGCGTTCTGCGCTTTGGTTTGATATCCATGAACCTGCCGATCGACGTTGGTTCGTATCGATTGGCGAGGATAGCACCGCAGGCCGGTGCTGGAAATGCCGCCGGACTCCTGTGGCGTGCTCAGGTGGGAAAGTTCTCGTCGAAAAACTTGTGTACCTCGCGTTCGATGCTCGGCTTGAGCGCCGAGAGCAAGAAGCCGAGATTGACGATCAGGCCGACCTGGTCTTCGTCGATCTCGAGCTTCCCGGATACGCCGAAGCGTTCAAAGGTCAGGGTGTTGCCGTGCCAGGCGCAGGTGAGGTCGAACTCCTCGCTTAACTCGGCAGCCATGTGTTCGGCAGATTTGCGTGCCTTGGCGAGCGTTTTTCCGTGCTTGCGGTTGATGACGATGTCGTCCATGTGCACTTCTCCTGGGGTCAGCCGATTTCGGCACAAAGCGCGCGGAAGGCTGCGTAGCGGCGCGGATCGATCTGGCCGGCTTCGACCGCCGCGCGCACGGCGCAATCGGGTTCCCGGTCGTGGCGGCAATTGCGAAAGCGGCACTTCCCGAGCAGCGGCCGCAGTTCGAGAAAGGCATGTTCGATCTCGCCTGCCGAAAGGTGGCCGAGACCGAATTCCTGCAAGCCGGGCGAGTCGATCAGGGCGGAATCGGCGTCGAGGTGGTAGAGCGTAGCGTGCGTCGTCGTGTGCTTGCCCGAATCGAGCCATTCCGATATTTCGCGCGTCGGTGCATTGGCTTCCGGAATCAGCGCGTTCGTCAGCGTCGATTTGCCCATTCCCGATTGGCCGACGAATACGCTTGTTTGACTAATCAGGAAAGGGCGCAGTGATTCGGCGCCGGCGCGGGCTGAAAGCTCGACGATGCGGTAGCCGAGCTGCGCAAACGGGGCAAGCGCTTCTCTCGCCGCAGCCACACGATCAGCCAGGTCGATCTTGTTGAGTACGATCAATAATTGCAGGCCCTGGCTCTCCGCCGCAGCGATGCAGCGTGTGACCAACTCGTCGGAAAACGAAGGCTCGGTGGCCACGACGACGACGATCTGCGTCACGTTGGCGGCGATCAGTTTTTCCTTGAACGCGTTCGAGCGATAAAGCAAGGAGTGACGAGGTTCGATCGCATCGATGACGCCCTGGTCGCCGGTCCGCTGCAACGTGACGTGATCACCGCACGCGACCTCGCTTTTCTTTCCACGCGTGAAGCAGAGCAGCGTTTCTCCGTCCGGCAGTTCGACGCGGTATTGCCGGCCGTGCGCGGCGATGATGGTGCCCCCGATCTTCAAGTCGACGGCCCCGGCTGCGCCAGGCGGGCGATGCGCAACGCCGCCGGCGGATGCGAGTCGTAGAAGAGCGAGTGCAGCGGGTCGGGCGTCAGCGTCGCCGCATTCTCCTCGTAAAGCTTGACGAGCGCCTTGGTCAGCGCGTCGGCAGACGCGTGCTCGCCGGCGTAGCGGTCAGCCTCGAACTCGTGTCGCCGCGAAAGCAGGCTCATCAGCGGAGTGAGCAGGAAAGTAAAGACCGGAACGACGAAGAAGAACAGGATGAGCGCCATCGCCGTGTTCTGCGCCTCTACGCCGAGGCCGCGATAGAACCACTCGGCGTCGATCAGCTGGCCGAGGCAGGCGAGAAAGGCAAGCGACATGGAGAAGAGGAGGGCGATGCGCTTGATCACGTGGCGATGCGTGAAGTGCCCGAGTTCATGCGCGAGCACGGCCTCGACCTCGCCGGGCTGCAGGCGGCTGAGCAGGGTATCGAAGAAGACGATGCGCTTGCTCTTGCCGAAGCCGGTGAAGTAAGCGTTGCCATGGTTCGAGCGCTTCGAGCCGTCCATGACGAAGAGGCCGGAACTGGCGAAGCCGCAGCGGTCGAGCAGCGCTTCGATGCGCGCCTTGAGCGGTGCGTCTGCGAGCGGCGTGAACTTGGTGAACAGCGGCGCGATCCAGGTCGGGTAGAGGAAGAGAACGAGCAGGTTGAAGCCGCACCAGAACAGCCAGACGTAGAGCCACCAGAGCGCCCCCATCTGTTCCATCAGCCAGAGCACGGCGAGCAGCACCGGCGTGCCGATCGCAAGACCGAGCGCCATCTGCTTGAGATGGTCTGCGATGAACAGCTTGAGCGTCATCCGGTTGAAGCCGAACCTCTGCTCGATGACGAACTGCCGATACAGCGCGAACGGCAGGTCGACAAGGCTTGAAATGGCCATGACGCTGAAGATCAAGGCGACACCGTAGGGCAGGCCGTCGATATGGCTGCTCCAGAAAGCGTGCAGCGCTTGCAGTCCACCGCCAAAGGTGAAGGCGAGCAGCACGGCGATCTCGCAAACGAGTGCCAGGCGACCGAATCGTGTCTGAGCGACGGTATAGTCGGCCGCCTTCTGGTGCGCGGCCAGCTCCAGGCGTCCGGCAAATTGCGCTGGCACGGTTGTTCGATGCGCCAGCACGTGCGCGATCTGTCGTTGCGACAACCAGAGACGAATGCCGACCATCAGTGCCAGGGCGAGGAGAAAAGCGAGCGAAAAGGAATTGGCCATTCAGCTGTGCGAAAATTCAGGTTTGGTAAAAATCGGACAGATTATATGGCACAGGATGCGAATAACCTTGTTTGGCTGGACATGGAAATGACCGGTCTCGAACCGGAGCGCGAGCGCATCATCGAGTTGGCGATGATCGTCACCGACAGCAATCTGGAGACCGTGGCCGAGTCGCCGGTCTGGGTGGCGCATCAGTCGGACGCGCAGCTTGATGCGATGGATGACTGGAACAAGAAGACGCACGGCGGAACGGGCTTGATCGAACGAGTCCGTGCGTCGACGCTTGACGAGGCGGCGGTCGAGGCGGCTGCGCTGGCTTTCGTCCGGGAGTACGTCCCGGAGCGCACAAGCCCCATGTGTGGCAATTCGATCGGCCAGGACCGGCGTTTCATGGTGCGCTACATGCCCCTGCTGGAAGCCTGGTTTCATTACCGCAGCATCGACGTGAGTACGCTCAAGGAGCTGTGTCGGCGCTGGAGACCCGATCTCGCCAAGGGCTTCGTGAAGAAGTCCGACCACACGGCGCTGACCGATATCCGCGAATCAATCAACGAACTGAAGTACTACCGCGAGCACTTCATCAAGTTGTGATCGGGTGTTCCGGTTCAGGAATTCCGTAGCGGAGTTTCGTCGGGCGAGAACTGAAAATCGCGAATATCGCCAAGTCCGGATGACTTGAGCTCGCCCGCGTCACGTCGGTAAAGGCGGGTTTTCTCGTTCGAACGCCGGTCGCTCGGACGGTTGCCTTCCCACACCTGGCGCCAGCCGGCGTCGGCCATCTTCTTCGCATCGCGAGGCTCGCCGTACATGACGAGCCAGTGGCATTTCCCGGCTGAAGTGCTGGTGAGCGGGACGGTGCGGATTCCGCTGAAGTAGTCGAGCGTGCCGAGAACGGCATTGGGCAGGTTGGCGTTGACGATGCAATCGATCTTGGGCGGCAGCGCCTTGGCCATACCGGTCGCAATGGATCGGTAGGTCTTTCCGTAGTCGATCCAAGGCATCAAGAGCGTGGCGACCAGAACCCAGAAGAGGGTCAGTCCCGCCATCCAGTGCATGGTGCCGCGCATGGGCGAACGCGGGCTGGTGGCAATCATCCAGAACCAGATCAGCGAAAGCGCCAAGGCAAAGCCGGCGGCGAGCAGATCAATCTGCCCTACGAAGCCCGGATGGAGTCTGACCGCCTGCCGCGCCAGGCGAGCCGGCCAGCCAAAGACCAGCGCTCCCCAGACGATCCAGCAGACCGACAGGAAGAAGGTGAAGGTCATCATGCCGAACCAGTCGAACGCATTGGCGGCGCCTCGACGCAGCGTGCCGACGCCGGGTACGGCGAGCAGAACCAGCGGCGGCAACAGCAAGAGTGCGGCCGAACTGCGTAGCTCAATGAGCAGGCCGAGAATAAGGAGGACGGCAACGAAGGAAAGCCCCGGGAGGGCGATTTGCGGTGTGCGCACTGCCCGGCGCTTTGACCACAACGCCCAGGCGGCCATGGGCAGGGCAGGCCACGCGTACCACAGCAGCAGATTCAGGTAGCGCGGAATGCCGATCAGTGGATTGGCGGGGTTTCGCAGTGGGGCGAACTCATTGTGCAGCAGGGCACTCAGGTAGCCGGGTGCCCGGTATTGCAAGGGAACGATCCAGAGGGCGACGATGGCGGCGGCGAGGGCGATCGCGGCGGCGATCTGCGCGGCACAGCGCTTCCGGTTGTCTGCTTGCCAGATCGTCAGCAGGATTGCCGGAAACAGTGTCAATGCCGGCAACAATCCGTTGGCGAGCAGGCCCAGGGCGACGGACGTTCCTGTTACGACAACGGCTTGGCGTGGTCGGCGCCCCAGCAGCGTCAGGCCCCAATAGGCAGCGGTGTGTGCCGCCAGTGCGGCGAGCATCGGCTGCGCTTCGTGCGCGTGAAAGAGGAATCCGATGCTGCCCGCCAGCAAGAGCGGCGCAGCTGCGGCGTAATCGCGTCCGTGCAGTTCGCGCGCGGCGAGAAGAATGAACTGCAGCGACAGCAAGGTGAACAAGCCGCTGGCGAGGCGCGCGGCATCGTGTGTCGGCAGCAGCCAGGAGAATAGATGCGCGGTGGTCGCCGCGACCCAGTAGTAGAACGGTGCGTCGGGGTAGGCTTGTCCGGCGAGTTGCGGCGTCAGCCAGTTGCCGTGGGCAAAGATATCGAAGGCGACGCCGATCGAGATCGCGTCGTCGTGCTTCCACGGATCATGGCCGACCAGTCCGGTGAAAATGTAGATGGCGAGCAGTGCCGCCAGAACCCAGCCGGTGGGCGGTAGGGTAATCCCCTTGAAGCGGGGATGGTCCTGGAGGAAGGGCATGGTCTACGAGAGGGTCCGGGAAGTTTGTCGGGCGAAAAAAAAGCAGCCATGCGGCTGCTTTTTCGCTGAGTCCGCAGGAACTGGCTGCCTGCGTCAGCTGGCTCAGGATGCTTTGTGCATCGAACCGTATTTCTTGTTGAACTTCTCGACGCGACCAGCGGTGTCGATGATCTTCTGCTTGCCGGTGTAGAACGGATGGCAGGCAGCGCATACTTCGACGTGAAGTGCTTTCTTCATCGTTGATTTGGTCTTGAACACGTTGCCGCAGGAGCACGTGACTTCGATTTCGTTGTAATCGGGGTGGATATCGGATTTCATCTTGAGAAATTCCTGTAAGTCAAATCTAGCCGGTTCGATGTAAACATCCGCTACTTCGGTGACCGGCTCCGGAGAACGGGCGATTATCCTTGTTTTTTCTTCAAGTTGCAATCAACAACAATGCAAAACAACGATGCCTTTGCGATCAGCGCCGCATCGAGTCGAAAAACTCGCCGTTGTTCTTGGTCGCCTTGATCTTGTCGAGCAGGAATTCCATCGCTTCAAGGTCGTCCATGTTGTAGAGGAGCTTGCGCAGGACCCACATCTTTTGCAGGACGTCGGGCATGAGCAGCAGTTCTTCGCGGCGCGTGCCGGAGCGATTGACGTTGATCGCCGGATAGACGCGCTTTTCGGCCATGCGGCGGTCGAGGTGGATTTCCAGATTGCCGGTACCCTTGAATTCCTCGTAGATCACGTCGTCCATGCGGCTGCCGGTGTCGATCAGCGCGGTGGCGATGATCGTCAGCGAGCCGCCTTCCTCGATGTTGCGCGCCGCGCCGAAGAAGCGTTTCGGCTTTTGC
>RRZU010280942.1_pt1 | contig 18569 bp, 19 predicted proteins | sample 2165561 | NCBI WGS metagenome assembly RRZU01 (sample SAMN10456909, study PRJNA506462) | wastewater metagenome | isolation source: wastewater sludge | place: USA: Moscow, Idaho | reverse complement strand
TTAGATAAATTTCAGCCCAATCCTCAATTGCATGAACCAACTGTGATTGGTTTTGCAGGGCGCTATCACATAGCCAAAGGCTATCCCTATTTGTTTGAAACTATGGGCTTGCTGAAAGATAAAAATATCATCTTTAAAATTGCTGGTAGCGGCGCGAGTATAGACAATCCTGAAGTCAAAGCCTTATTTCATCAGTATCAATTAGATGCTGAAAAAATCCATTTAATAGATCAAATCTCAGATATGCCAGCATTTTATCAATCGATCGATGTCTTTTTAATGACGTCAATTACTGAAGGTTTCCCGAATGTATTGGTCGAAGCGATGGCATCAGGTTTGCCATGTGTCAGTACCGATGTTGGCGATGCCAAATATATTGTGCAGGATTTAGGAAGTATCGTTCCACCACGTAATGCGCAAGCTTTGGCGGATGCCATTTTAACCTATACACAAAAATCAGAAGCAGAAAAACAAAGCTTAAAACAGGCGACGCGTGAACGGGTAGAGCAGAATTTCAGTATTGAAACTGTCAGCCATCAATATATGCAGGTGTGGAGACAAGGTGCATGAAGTTTTTGATGATTTGTAGCTATCTGCCTTCAGCCTTGAACTTTAGGGGGAAACTGTTAGAAGCGATTCATGCTCAAGGTTATGAAATTCATGTATTTGCACCGGACTTGACGGATTTTCCCGATGAATTAAAGCAGTTGCAGCAGTTGGGCTATCAGGTGCATGGCATTCCCATGCAGCGCGCAGGCACCAATCCATTGGCTGATCTTAAGCTGCTGCAAACCCTGTATCAGATGATCCGCCAAATTCAGCCGGATATGGTGCTGAGCTATACCATTAAACCGGTGATTTACGGGACACTGGCTGCATGGCTGGCGCGGGTACCACAGCGTTTTGCCTTGATTACCGGGCTGGGTTATGCCTTTCAAAACATAGAATCGGGCAAACGCAGTTTTTTTCAAAAACTGGTGCATGGCTTGTATGCCCAGGCACTGAAACATGCCGATAAAGTGTTTTTTCAGAATCCAGACGATTTAACACTCTTTCAGGACATGCAGCTATTGTCTGCAAACAAGCCAACTGTGGTAGTCAATGGTTCAGGGGTGAATGTACAGGATTTTGAGCTCATGCCTTTACCACTCAATGAAGACGGGCAGGTGAAAGCCTCATTTCTGTTGATTGCCCGTTTGCTCGGTGATAAGGGCGTACGCGAATATGCTGAAGCAGCCCGCATCATCAAAGCCCGATATCCTGAAACAGAATTTCATCTGGTCGGCTGGATTGATGACAATCCTTCTGCGATTTCGCAAGCTGAGCTTGATACCTGGGTACAGGAAAAAATCGTGAAGTACTGGGGTAAACTGAGTGATGTACGTCCGGCCATCGCAGCAAGTTCGGTCTATGTATTGCCTTCTTACCGGGAAGGAACCCCACGTACTGTGCTGGAGGCCATGGCGATGGGTCGTGCCATTATTACCACCGATGCACCGGGCTGCCGTGAAACGGTGAGTAATGGCGTAAATGGCTATCTGGTGGCGGTTAAATCGGTGGATGATCTGGTGCAAAGCATGCAGCATTTTATTGAAGATCCCCAGCTGATTGCCTATATGGGACAGCGTTCCCGTGAAATGGCACTCAATAAATATGATGTGCATCAAGTGAACCAGCATATGCTGACAGAAATGCAGATCATTGCTAAGCCATGACCGAGATGAATTGGCTGGACAGGATAAATAATTCAGAGATGGTCTTATGATCGTGAAATACATTAAAAGTGATTTGTATCGCTATACCGGAAAGATCAGCTTTAAACTCTTTTTAAAAAACTATTTGTTTAATCGTGGTTTTAACTTTTCAGTCTGGTTGCGACTCGCCAGCGCAAAATCCATTTGGGCAAAATTTGCCTATCCCATTTATTATTACAAGAAAAAGCAATACGGCATTGATATTCACATCACCACAAAGATTGGCTATGGCCTGTATATCGGTCATGGTGGCCCGTTGGTGGTCAATCCTTCAACAGTCATTGGGAATAATGTAAATTTGTCGCAATTTAGTACCATTGGTGCGAATGGGGGGCGTCAGGCTGCCGAAATCGGTGATAATGTTTATATTGGTCCTCAGGTCTGTATTGTGAACCAGGTTAAAATTGGCTCTAATGCAACGATTGGCGCGGGCAGTGTCGTCACCAAAGATATTCCAGAAGGTGCCACCGCTGCGGGCAATTATGCAAAAGTGTTGCATATGAACAATCCGGGTGGATTGGTGAATAGACGTTGGACCGATCTTGAATAGATCAAACGGGTGAAATGAATGTTAAAGCGTGTTCTGGATGTGGTGATTGCTTCGACGGCCTTGCTGCTGCTGTCTCCAGTCTATTTTTTTGTGGCCTATAAGGTACGTAAAAATTTAGGCTCACCGGTCCTGTTCCGTCAGGTACGCCCGGGTCTGCATGGCAAACCCTTTGAAATGATCAAGTTTCGCAGCATGAAAGATGCAGTGGATGAAAATGGAAATCCATTACCCGACAGTGAACGTTTAACGCCCTTTGGTCAAATGCTGCGTGCCACCAGTCTGGATGAAATGCCGGAACTGTGGAATGTGATTAAAGGCGAGATGAGTATCGTTGGACCACGGCCACTGTTAATGGAATATTTGCCTTTATACAATAGCGAACAAGCCAAGCGCCATAACATGCGCCCCGGCATGACCGGACATGCACAGGTGAATGGGCGTAATGCCATCAGCTGGGAAGAAAAATTCAAGCTGGATACCTGGTATGTGGAAAATCAGTCGCTGTGGCTGGACTTTAAAATTATGCTAAAAACCGTGAAAAAAGTGCTGGCCAAGGATGACATCAGTGCCGAAGGCGAAGCGACCATGACAAAATTTACCGGTACACCGGAACAGAAAAATGACTAAACTCTATGCCATATATGGGGCTTCGGGCTGTGGGCGTAGTTTGATGCCTGTTGCACGTCAGCAATTGGCTCGTGAACAAGACCAGTCTGAAATTGTGTTTATTGATGATGCACAGACTGCTATCACCACGGTCAATGCTCATCGTGCCATGAACTATGCCAGCTTTCTGGCTGAACCTGCTGCGCAAAAACAGGTGCTGATTGCAATTGCCAATAGCCAGGTGCGTGAAAAAATCGCCAATCGCCTGGAAGCGGATGATATTCAGCTCTGGTCGGTTATGGCAGATAATGTGGTGCTGATGGATGATGCCCAGATTGCAGCTGGTGCAGCCCTGAGTCCATTTGTGACTATTACCTCGAATATTAAAATTGGAAAATGCTTCCACGCCAATTTATACAGCTATGTCGAGCATGATTGCGTGATTGGGGATTTCGTTACCTTTGCGCCAGGGGTAAAATGCAACGGCAATATTCATATTCATGACCACGCCTACCTTGGTGCCGGTGCCATGATCAAGCAGGGCACACCTGAACAACCTCTGGTTATCGGTCGTGGTGCGATTGTTGGTATGGGCGCCGTGGTAACCAAAAGTGTACCGGCTGGCGTTACAGTGGTCGGCAATCCGGCGCGTATCGTTGAATCCAGATAGAATTTAAGCTAGGAAAATTCCATGTTAAACAGTGCATTTGAGCCGTGGCCAAGTTTCACGCAAGCAGAGGCAGATGCGGTTTCAAAAGTTCTTTTGTCCAATAAAGTGAATTACTGGACCGGTCAGGAATGTCGTGAATTTGAAAAGGAATTTGCACAATTTGCCGGAACGGGTTATGCCGTGGCTGTGGCGAATGGCACCGTAGCGCTGGATCTGGCTTTAAAAGCACTGGACATTGGTCAGGGGGATGATGTGATTGTCACCTCACGCACCTTTTTGGCATCTGCAAGTTCAATTGTGACAGCCGGGGCCAATCCGGTTTTTGCCGATGTTGAACTGGACTCGCAAAACATTTCACGCCGTAGCATTGAAGCCGTATTAACCCCAAAGACCACAGCGATTATCTGTGTGCATCTGGCCGGCTGGATGTGCGATATGGACCCGATCATGCAATTGGCCGAGGAAAAAGGCCTTTATGTGATTGAAGACTGTGCTCAGGCGCATGGCGCGATGTACAAAGGCAAATCAGCCGGTTCTATTGGTCATATTGGCGCATGGTCCTTCTGTCAGGACAAGATCATGACCACAGGTGGTGAAGGCGGCATGGTCACCACCAATGATGAAGCACTTTGGAAAAAAATGTGGTCCTATAAAGACCACGGCAAAAACTTTGACAGCGTCTACAACACGCAGCATCCACCGGGATTCCGCTGGCTGCATGACTCCTTTGGCACCAACTGGCGCATGATGGAAATGCAGGCGGTAATCGGACGACTCCAGCTGAAACAGATGCCGGAATGGACAGCCAAACGCCTTGAAAATATGCATAAAATTCAAAGTGCATTTGCCAGTAGTCCCTATTTCACCGTTGCTCAACCGTCAAGTGACTATGTGCATGCTGCTTATAAATGTTATGTGCAAGTCAATAGCGATGCATTGCCTGAAGGCTGGTCACGAGACCGCATCATGGCGGAAATCAATGCCTTGGGTGTGCCGTGTTTTAGTGGTTCATGTTCGGAAGTGTATCTGGAAAAGGCATTTGAGTATACGCCTTGGCGTCCTGAACAGCGTTTGCACCATGCGCGGCAATTGGGTGAAAGTAGCCTGATGTTCCTGGTACACCCCACCTTGTCTGAACAGAGCATGCAAAAAACCGTGACTGCAATTCAGACGGTGATGGCAGATATTTAAAGCCGAATGGGCGTATAATATGCGCCATTCAGTTTTCTGACTTTTACCGATTTAGAGTCCTTAGTGAAAGACATCATCCGATATTTAGCATCTTTGCCGCGTCGCCAAAAACAAATCGTGTTAGTGGCGATGGATATCTGTATTTTGCCTGTGATCATGTGGCTGGTCTATGCCATCCGTTTGGCCACACCAAACGTTGCAGTCATGCAAGGGCTGGATTTCTGGTATGTCTATGTGGATGTTTTTGGCGTTCTGATTTTTACCTTATTGGGTATTTATAGTGCGATTGTTCGTTCATTTAACGAAGACTATTTACTGCGTCTATCAATTGCGACCTTTATCCAGATTGTGGGTTTATATGCCATAAAAAAACTCAATCTGGCATTTATTCCCATGAGTATTCCACTCATGTACGGCTTTGTGCTGTTCTCTTACATGTGGTGGAGCCGCGCGGTGATTCGTTATGCCACGCTGCAGACTTTTGCCAAAAAACAGAACCGTAAGCGGGTGGCCATTTATGGCGCCGGACTTGCAGGCCAACAGATTGCGGCTGCCTTGCATCGATCTGATGATTATCTGCCGATTTGTTTTATTGATGATAAAGCATCGCTGCACGGTCAGTCGCTCAGTGGTTTAAAAATTTATGCGCCGAAAAAAGCCTTGGGTAAATTAGGTAAATTTAATATTGAAGAAATCTTGCTGGCCATGCCTTCAGTCAGCCGGGCGCGTAAAAAAGAGATAATCGAATCCTTTGAGCTGGCTGATGTCAAAATTATGGAATTGCCAGGCGTGACCCAACTGGTCGGCGGACAAGTGCAGGTTTCCGATATCCGTGAGGTGGATATTATCGACTTGCTGGGGCGTGACCCTGTACCGCCAAAGCCTGAGCTTCTAGAAAAAAACATTAAAAATAAAGTGGTGATGGTGACTGGCGCAGGAGGCTCGATTGGTTCGGAACTGTGTCGCCAGATTGTCAAACATCAGCCCAAGCTATTGGTTCTGTTTGAAATGTCTGAGTTTGCGCTGTATTCGATTGACCGTGAGCTGCAAAATTCGGGTATCCAGGTTGTTCCTGTTCTGGGTTCTGTCACCAATCAGGCCAAATTAGAACGCATTATTGCCGAGTATCAGGTACAAACGGTTTATCATGCCGCAGCCTATAAGCATGTGCCTCTGGTAGAAGCCAATCCGTTTGAAGGCATTTATAACACCTCGATTGGCACTGCACGCAGTGTTGATGCAGCGGTGAAGCAAGGGGTGGAAACTTTTGTTTTAATTTCTACCGATAAAGCCGTGCGCCCAACGAATGTGATGGGGGCGTCTAAACGGATGGCAGAACTGTACTGTCAGGGTTTGGCTGCAACAAAACCGCAAACACAAATCAGTATAGTACGTTTTGGCAATGTATTGGGCTCATCGGGTTCAGTGGTTCCCTTGTTTAAAAAACAGATTGTCCAAGGCGGACCAGTCACGGTGACGCATCCGGAAGTGACACGCTACTTTATGACCATTCCTGAAGCAGCCCAGCTGGTGATTCAGGCAGGGGCCATGGGTACGGGCGGTGACGTATTTTTATTGGATATGGGTGAGCCAGTAAAAATTGTCGATTTGGCCAAGCAAATGATTCGCTTAAGTGGTTTTCGTCCTATTGATGAAAATGGCCTGGGTGATATTGAAATTCAGTTTACCGGACTGCGTCCAGGGGAAAAATTGTATGAAGAGCTTTTGATTGACCAAGAGAATGTTGAAAAGACAGGTCATGAGCGGATTTTAAAATCTTATGAGAAATTATACAGCTTTTCGGAAATATCTTTGCAATTTGAAAAGTGTATTATGTTATGTAAAGTGGAACAAAATATTGAACAAATGAAAATTATTTTGACTAATTATGTAGAAGGGTATAAATAGCCTGAATCGCGGAGAAGAAATTGACTTGAAAAAAAGGTGGCTGAAAACCATTATGGAGTTACCATACAACCTACGCCTTCAGCCACTATTTTCGATTTTACATATTTCTTCTGCATGATTGATGATTTTTTTCAGAAATCATGCTCATAGCCATTTGGTATAAATATTCTCATTTCAATAACTTCAAAGCATTCTTTTTCATTAAAGCACAATCGCAGTCAACTCTTTCGATATGTACCATCTTACCAGCGGATGATTCATCTCATTAGAATACATCAATTACTACATACTTTACATTTTGCCTTGATGAAAGATTGTCAGAGTCATTATTATGGATCGATTCAACTACGCTACCTGTATGCAAAAATCAGCGGATTCAACAGCATAAATCCCTATATCAGCGATTGCAACACGCAGTAAAAGCTCAATGGGATGCTTTTTTGGCTGTAAGCTGCATTTAATCGTGAATCAGTTAGAATACATTGTTAGTACAGCTTTATCGAATGGGCATACAGCAGATATTAAAATGGTTGAAAAGTTGGTAAAAGGATTAAAAGCAAAGCTCTATGCTGATCGTGGCTATATCAGTCAGGAATTAAAGAGTAGATTAAAAGCACAAGGTATTGATTTAATTACCTATCACCGAAAGAACATGAAATCTGTGCAACTCTCAACATCAGATGAATATCATCTAAAGCAACGTAATAAAATAGAAACTTTTTTAGCTTGCTGAAAGGGACATACAATTTAGTGACGTGCAAAGCTCGAAGTGCTGCAGGCTATTTGGCAGGAATTTATGCCTCTTTATGTGCCTATCAATTCTGTCATCAAAAAACAAGCCGGTGATTCGTATTATGTAAACATCAGCTTAAACAGGATTCGGGTTAATAGAGAGTGAAATAAAAAGCAGATAAGTAGAGCGAGTAGTAATATAATAGACTTCTTGCGTTAGTCAAATTTTAAGCAGTCAAAAGCTATATTTTTTGAGGTTTTAGCCAATTCAAAAATTAGATAAAACTATACTTTCGCAAGAGGTCTAATATCTATAAAATAACTGTTGTGGGCACAGGTTACGTTGGTCTTTCATTAGTTGCTTTTAAATAAAGTAAAAATTTTTAAATTAGAGGTATAGGTATGTCTATTAAAAAAAGAATATTAAAAAATAGTGTAGCCTCTATGTTGGATAAAATTTCAAAAGTCACTGAACAATTGTTGCTAGTGCCATTTTTTATTTTATGCTGGGGAGTTGAGTATTATGGTGACTGGATTACTTTAACTATTTTACCCACATTTTTTGCACTTGCTAATTTAGGGTTTGGAACAGCTACGGGAAATACCTTTGTTTTAAAGTATGGGGCAGGTGATAAACAGAGCGCAGCAAATACTGTGAAAACTGGTCTATATGTAATGCATATTGGTATATTTTTCATTGTACTGCTTAGTCTTATTGTATTAGAAATATTAGGTCATTTTGATGTATTTTCATCTCTTAAAATGAGTGCATATGATGCTAAGTATGCAGTATTCTTTATGTTTACTTCCGCTGTAGTTACATTTTATTTAGCTATATTTGAGTGTTTTTATCGTGTTGCACATCAAGCACATTTAGGAATATTTTTAAAAGCAATTGCGACCTTTATTAAGGTTGGTCTTGCAATTGCTATTTTGTTTGCTGGTGCCCATGCTTTAGAATTTTCATTACTAATATTTATTGTTACACTAATTACTAATATTATTTATATTTACTTAGCAGTAAAATTTTTAAAATTTAAAGAATATAAAAAATCTAAATTTAATAAATATGAGGCTATATTTTTATTTAAAAAAGGATTAGGTTATTTTTTAAGCCCTTTGTGGCAAGCTATTTATTTTCAGGGTACAACTTTTATAATTCGTATAGTTTTAGGGCCGAGTGCAGTAGTATTGTTTAATACTTTACGAACGCTTATAAACTCTTCATCACAACTCTTCAATGTCATTGTAAATGCGATCTATCCAGAATTTCAACTTGCAATAGCTGAAAGAGATCATAATAAAGCCAAAAAACTTTATCTGTCTTTGTTGACTATAAATGTTTTTATAGCTTTAATTGCATCAATATTTTTAATTTTTTTTGGTGACTATATATACGGTTGGTGGACTCATCATCAAATAAATGTGCCAATCGTTGTTTGGTTTTTGATGATCATCCGTATTATTTTTTATGCTTTATGGTACAGTTATTCTTTTGTATTTGAGGCTAATAATATGCCTTATCCTTTAACAATTACTGGTGTTATTGTGGCTATTTTAAGTGTGATTGTAACATGGGGTTTTGCAAGTTTATGGGGTGTTATTGGTGGAGCTATAGGAATCTTATGCTTTGATATTTTGATGTTTCTTATTCTAAAAAAATTGAGTCAAAGTTTTATTTCAGTAAATTTAAAAGATAGTATTTTTATGTTAAAAAAGATATCACAAGGCTTAAGAAAAGGTTAATCACTAATGAAAAATCAACCCTATAAAGTTTTAATTTCTGTATTAGGACGTTTTCATGCTTTTGATTTAGCAAAGCAACTTAATCAACATGAATTATTATATAAAATTAATACATCTTTTCCTAAGTTTAAAGTTCAAGAATGGGATATAAGTGTAGATAAAATTCATAGCAATATATCTATTGAGCTCATAAGGAGATTTTCTCCCAATCGATGGAAAAAAAAAGCTGCAGACTACGCTTATCGAGCTCAGGCAATTTCCAACAAAAAACTATTAAATAATGCAGGTATATTTATTGGTTGGAGTGGCAGTAGCCTGGAGGCTTTACAAGAGGCAAAGAAACTAGGTAAATTGACTATTTTAGAACGTGGCAGTAGTCATTATAATTATCAAATGCATATATTAAAAGAAGAATATGCATTCTATGGGAAAGAGTTTGAACCAAATTATCTGACCTGGCAACGTGAGTTACAAGAATATGAGCTTGCAGACTATATTTCTATTCCATCAACTTTTGTTAAAAAAACATTTATTGACCATGGCATTCCAGAAGAAAAATTATTGGTAAATCCTTATGGTGTAGACTTAAGTCATTTTAGAAAAGTAGAAAAGAAAGATAAAATCTTTAGAATAATTACATCTGGTAATTTAAGTATTCGAAAAGGATCTCGTTATTTATTAGAGGTTTTTGATCAATTGAATTTACCAAATACTGAAATTTGGCATATTGGTAGTATTCATGATGATATCAAAGACTGGTTAACTGGGTATAAAAACACAAATGTGCATTTTTTAGGACATAAACCACAGAATGAATTGTATCAATATTATTCACAAGGTTCTGTGTTTGTCTTAATGTCATTAGAAGAAGGTATGGCAATGGTACAACCTCAAGCAATGGCATGTGGATTACCGCTAGTGATTTCTACGAATACAGGTGGCTCCGATTTAATTTCTGAGCAAGGCAAAGAAGGTTATGTTATTCCGATTCGTGATGTTGAAAAGCTAAAAGAAATACTTTTAACTTTGTATAACAATCCTAAAAAATTAGCACAAATGTCAGAGGATGCTCAGAAACGTGTAGAAAAAGGTTTTACTTGGGATGATTATGGAGATAGATATATGAAATACCTCAATCAAATTTGGAATAAAAAAAGAGGTATTTGAATGTATTTATTATCAGTTGCTAATATAAGTGCATACGGTGATTCAAATACTGCACTACATCGGCATAACGCATTATGTGAAATTTTAAAAAATCAAGTAGATACAGTAGATACTTATTTTGAATTTACTATTTTAAATAGGTTTGTTAATAAAGCTTTTCAATATGGTGTTAATTTTCCATTTTTTGGCACTTCTGCATTAAATCATGATATTGTAAAAAAAATAAAGAAAAAAACCTATAATGTTGTTTGGATCGATAAAGGTATTGTTGTCAAATCAAAAACATTAAAATTTATTAAATCGTATAGTCCTAATACTATGATTATTGGCTATTCTCCTGATGAAATGACACAACGTCATAATCAAAGTGCAGATTTTTTGAGTTCTCTGCCGTTTTATGATGCCTTTATTACGACTAAGTCGTATGCAATGTCAGATTTGAAGAAATTAGGAGCAAAAAAAGTTTATTTTGTTAATAATGCTTTTGAGCCTAGTTTTCATTTTCCTCGAAATATAACACAAAAAGATATTAAGGATTTAGGGGGAGATATTGGTTTTATAGGAACCTGGGAGCAAGATAGAGCTGATGTTATTTTGTTTTTAGCAGAACGAGGCTTAAATATTCGAGTTTGGGGAGCTGGTAAATGGTTGCAGTATCAAAATCAATTTAAAAACTTAATTATTGAAGATAAAGGTTTATTTTCTGAAGAGTATTCAAAAGCATTAGGTACATTCAAAATTAATTTGTGTTTTCTAAGAAAGATGAATTTTGATCAGCAGACGACTCGCTCGATTGAAATTCCTGCTTGTGGCGGTTTTATGTTAGCCGAACGAACTTCAGAGCATTTGGCTTTATTTGAAGAGGGGAAAGAGGCTGTTTTCTTTTCCTCCAATCAAGAACTTTATGAACAGTGTCTTTACTATTTAAATCATGAAGAAGAAAGATTGAAAATTACTCAAGCAGGTTACCGAAAATGTTTAGATGCAGGTTATGACAATCAGCAAACTATTAAACGTGTTCTAGATGAAATTTTGAATGAGGTGAAATTATGAGTAAAAAGCGTGTTGTATTTATTTATCGTTCTAGAGTGAGAAATGGTCATAGTATTGAAAATGTATTTCATACGATTGAGCGTGGCTTATCGAAGATAAAATATGAGGTAACAAACTACTTTTTAGAAAAGCCTTTATTTACTGCGGTCAAAGAGTTAAAAGCATTGAATGCAGATTATTATCATATTACTGGTGATATTTATTTTTTAGCATTGCTTTTACCTCGTGATAAGACAACACTCACATTACATGATATCGGTTTTTATAAAAATCATAAAAAAACTGCCAAATTATTACTGAAAGGCTTTCTATGGCTTTCATTGCCATTGCGATATGTGAAAAATTTTTCAGTAATTAGTGAATTTGTCAAAAATGATGTCATACAGTATTTTGGTATATCTACTGAAAAAATTTCTGTAATTCCCAATCCTTTGACACTACCTTTGCAAAGATCAGAAAAGCCATTTGATGCCAATCGTGTCCGGATTTTACAGATTGGAACTGGGCCACATAAAAATTTAATTGGTCTTATTGAGGCGGTTAAATCAAAAGATTATATTCACTTGGATATTATTGGTAATCCAAGTGAAGAACTTATTAACTTGATGATAGATTATAAAGTATCCTACACTCTTCATAAGAATATCAGTAATGAGGAGGTTATTAAACTTTATTATGATGTGGATATTATTTATTTCGCATCTTTTTCGGAAGGCTTTGGTTTGCCAATATTAGAAGGTCAGGCTGCTGCTAAGGTTGTGATTACTTCAGATATGTCGCCAATGAAAGAAGTCGCTAATGGTGGTGCAATTTTGGTCGATCCATATAGTGTAGCATCCATTCGTCTTGCTGTAGATCATGTTATTCAAGATCCAGAATTGAGAAGTTTCACGACTACAAAAGGTTTTGATAACTTAAAAAAATATGATTTAGGGCATATTGTCAGTTTATATATTAACTTATTTGAAAAACCCTGAATTTGTGATTTTGATCAAAAAATTTTGAGAGAGTTTATGTCAAATAGTATATTAATGATACGCCGAATTGTGTTTTGGGAGCCTTCTCTTTCACCTCATAAGATTGATCTTTTTCGTGCCATTAAACAAGTTGATCCAAGCATTGATGTTCTTTATCTTTCTGCTAAAGGGATTTCTGATGAGCGTAAAAAATTAGGTTGGGCAGAACAAGGTTTTGATGATTGTATTGTTAATCCATCTATTGATTTTATTGAAAAAATTTTGAGTGAAGATATTTCAACAACATTTCATATTTTTTCAGGTTTGAAAGGCGGTGCAATGTTTAAACATGCATTGTCATTGGTTAAAAAAAATAAAGTACAGTTTGCCTTATTGTCAGAGCCTAGAGCGAATGAAGGGCTTAAAGGTTTTTTGAGATATCTACATTCTTGGTGTTCTGAAATTTGGATAAGAAAGCAAATCAGTTATATTTTTGCAATTGGTGCAAATGGACCAATTTGGTTTAGCCGCGTGGGTTATTCACAAGATAAAATTAAACCTTTTGCATATTTTATTTCTACTCAAAATTACGAAAATCTACCTATAAAAAATATAGGTAATTGTGTTGTTGGTTTTGTGGGTAGATTAGAGAAATCGAAAGGCTTTTATGATGTTCTTGCATCTTCAAAATTAGTTCCTAAGAGTCAATTTAAAATAATAGGTGCTGGTGCTGGACATGATTATATAATACATAACTTAACTAACTATCCTAATATTAATTATAAGGGTGTAGTTAATGGGGCTAATATACCAAATGAGATGTCAACATTAGATATTGTAGTACAACCCTCTACGACTGATGATGGTTGGTGCATGGTGCTTTCTGAAGCTTTAATGGCAGGTTGTTATGTCATTACTACAAGCAAGGTTGGAGCTTCTCTTTTGTTTTTTTGTTCTGAAATAGGTACTGTGGTTGATATTGAAAGTCCACAGCAAATTGCACATGCAATTCAAAATGCACAGTCGCAAGGCTTTTTAACTATCGAAATGAAACAACGCCGTAAAGAATGGGCTTTAAGAAATTTATCTACAGTCAATGTGGCTAAGTTTTTGGTCAATACTTTAAGAGGAGAATCACAATCTGCATTATTTTTTGATAAGCATTTTTAATCATGATTTTATATGGTAATCCTCCCATAAATAACTGAAGTTAAAAGTAGAGGTTAAGCAGCCATTAGAGGTGGCCTTCCTTTGTTAGCTTGGTGTGGTCTTTCATGATTGTAATGCCACAGCCAATCAGTTGCGTAATCCTGAACTTCTTCTAACGTATCAAACAAATGCTTGCTCAGCCAACTATAACGTATAGTCCGATTATATCGTTCAATATACGCATTCTGCTGTGGCTTACCCGGTTGAATATATTCAATACGAATACCGTTCTCAGTAGCCCAGCGTAAAAATTCGTGACTGATAAACTCGGGGCCATTATCGCATCAGATCACTAACGGTTTTTCTCTCCACTCCAACAATCGATTCAACGTACGAATAACCCTAATTGCGGGCAATGAGAGCCCTGCTTCAATGATTAGGCCTTCGCGACGGTAATCATCAATCACATTCAATAATCGAAACTTGCGACCATCGGAAAGCTGATCATGCATAAAATCTAATGACCAGACCTGATTTTCACGGATTGGTTCTTTCAATGGTTCAGGCGCATGCCGTTTTAGTCTTCTTCTTGGCTTAATACGCAGGGTTCAAGGCTAACTCACAGTAAATGCGGTAAACCCGCTTGTGATTCCAACACTGACTCTTAACATGCCGTAAATATGAGAAGCATAGACCAAAGCCCCAATCGGAATTTTCCTCAGTGAGGTCAATGAGCTGTTCTGCAATGAGCACATTGTCATCACTGAGTTTAGCTTGATAGCGGTAGCAGGTTTCACTTATGCCAAATGCAGTGCAAGCCAAACTGATACTAACAGCATGTTGGGCCACTGCCTGTTGAGCCATCTGACGTCGACAAGATGGCTTTACCACTTTTTTGACATCGCTTCCTGAATAATTTCTGCCTTTAACCGCTCTTCTGCATACATTTTTTTTAGTCTGGTATTTTCTGTTTCCAACTCTTTCAGCCGCGCCATCAAAGATGTATCCATGCCGCCATACTTAGCACGCCATTTATAGAAGGTCGCATTACTCATACCGTGTTCACGACAAAGGGCAGCAACAGGTGTGCCAGACTCCGATTGCTTTAATATAGACATGATCTGGCTGTCAGTAAATTTAGATGTTTTCATGCAGAATCTCCTGCTTGTATCTTAAGAGAAAATTCTACTTTTAGATCCTATTATTTTTAGGGGGGATTACCATATAAAATTGGGGTTTAGTTGATGAGCTTATTTCATCAAAAACAAGATATAGCTAAATACTAAATAAACTATCACAATGCTTTTTGAATAATTCATCAATGTCTTTTATTCGGAACTTATTTCTAATCGACTTTACTCGTGACCACATTTTTTCAATAGGATTCAAGTCCGGGCTATATTTAGGAAGCCACACAATGTAATGACCTGCACAGCGTACCAATCCTTAAGCCTTTTTCCTTTGTGAAAGGTCGCATTATCCATAATTAAAACACTGGTTTCTTTCAGCTTCGGTAATAAATCCTGTTCAATCCAGCATTCAAATACCTCGGTGTTCACTGAACAATCAAATACTCCAACTGTCAGCAATCTATTTTCGATTAATGCACCAATCGCATTGCTACAATTTTTTAACTGCCAGTTAAATTCAGCTTCAGCCCTCGTTCCTTGAGGGCTATAACTATGCAATCTCGTACTTTCGCTTGGAAAACCACTTTCATCGATATACACCAGTGGTAATTGTTGTTCTAAACATTCAATCAAGTTCTGAAATTGCCGACGTTGATTTTGATCTGCTTTAGGGTACTTTAACGTCTTTTTTTACGCGATATCCCCATAAAGTTTTGCATCTAAGCCTTCAACCAAATGTTCAACCATTTTGATGTCAGCAGTATGCCCATTGGATAAAGCAGAACAAGCGATTTCACCAAATTGATTCATCGCAATATGTAATTTACAGCCATAAAACCAACCCATCGAGCTTTTGCCACGAGATGCAATTCTCACTAACGATTTATGCCGTTGGATGCGTTGATTCTTACATACAGGTAAAATGGTTGAGTCAATCCATAAATATTGTTTGTATTGACCTTTCATCAAAGCTACATGTAAAGCTTGTAGTGCCAATTGATGTATATTGATCAGATGAATCATTCGTTGGTAACAGGGTAAGCTTTTAAATAAATGACTTTTATCTTCCTTTAACCATGTGAAGAAGGCTTTGAAATTACTGAAGTGAGAACACTTATACCAAATGGCGATAAAGCTAATTTCCGAGATGGTCAGCTGTGCAGTTCTGATTCTTAAAGAGTGGCGGATTTGTTTGAGAAACTTCCAATAAGTTGCTTCAAATTTAAGAAAGAAATCATCGATTACACAGAGTAATTCGGTACTATTGAACACTAGGACTAGAGCTTTAGGTTTGGTGTGGTAACTCAACTGATGGCTCTAGTTCTCTTATTTTTCAAGTCAATTTCTTATCTGAGATTCGGGTTACCTATGAAAATGATGCTATGTATGATGAAGTAGAATAAATTCAATGCTGTGGTTATATTCACAACCATTAACAATTAAATCGACCTCATACGCTCTCTTCACTGTAAAAATTTACACCAGAACTTGTTGCTCTTAGGACATATATCTAATGCTATAAAAGGCAATGTACGCATATTAAAAATGAAATTTGTGCTGAAAAGTATCCCAATTGAGCTTAAACTTTTCGTGATAACAATGTGATTGAAATATTGAGGTAATACAAAAGAATTTTATTTAAATGTGATTAAAAAAAATACAAATTCAAAGCTTAATTGAAACAAATGAACTCATTGGAAATTCTCAATAAATCTTTTTAAATTCAGGCATCTTGAATCTTATTTATTCTTGATGCCTATTTATGTCCACTTTCAAATTATATCGGGTCAATGTGAGTAACCACATCAATCACATTATGGTTTTTGAGGACTTCATTTCTGGCATCTACTGCAATTTTATGTCCTTCTCTTACACTTTGCTCACCACTGACTTCTAAATGAACATCTACAATAATCATATCACCCATTTTACGGGTTCTGAGTTGATGTAAGCCCAATATCCCCTCTTTATTCAATAAGGTTTCTTTAATAGCAGCAATCTCATCTTCATTTGCCGACTTGTCCATCAAATCATGTAAGCTCGTCCAGCTAAAGTCAAAACCCATTTTAGCAATCATCAAACCGACAATTAACGCCGCGATTGGATCAAGAATTGGGTATCCCGCAAGATTCCCTATAATCCCTAATGCTACAACAAAAGAAGATGCCGCATCTGAACGTGTGTGCCAAGCATTCGCAATCAATAAACTCGATTTTACTTTTTTGGCAATAGAGAGCATATAGCGGAACAAAATTTCTTTACAGATCAATGCAGTTATTGCTGCCCAAAGTGCTATGCTATGAACTTGGGAAATTTGCTCAGGATGAAGAATTTTATGGGTTGCTGTCCATAGCATTCCGCCCCCAACGGACAGTAAAATTAAACCCAGTATAAAAGATGCTGCATTTTCAAAACGAAGATAACCATAAGGATGAACGTCATCTGGTGCTTTTTGACTATGACGATTGGCCACTAATACAATAAAGTCCGCAACTAAATCACTTAAAGTATGAATACCATCTGCAACTAAACCTTGTGATTTAGAAAACAGACCAATCCATATCTGCCCAATCGATAAGAAAATATTCACAGCAACACTGATCCACGTTGACTTTGAAGCAGCTTTCGCCCTTAACTCAAGATCAATATTTGATTCAATCATAATCTTTTAAGCTCTTGGTTCACTTTTTAAAATAAAGCATACTTTTCAAAACGTTATCTTTAAATACATAATGATGAATTAATGCAGCCAATGCATGAAAGCCTATCAGTACCATGAAAGAATTACCTAGAAATTCATGGATTTCTCCAATTTTTTCAACATCCCATGAATTACTCATGAGAGGTAAACTTATTCCAAAAAGCTGATAACTCTCTGTTAAACCAGATAAAGTAACCCAACCCAGTACAGGAATTAAAAACAACAATGAATAAAGCGTGTATTTCACCATCAAAAATAAAGTTCGTTGATATTTATTCATAGGCTTGTTCAGCGGAATATCTTTTCTATAAGTAAAAGTCATTATAATTCTGATAAAAAATAGCAAAAATACGGATATCCCAGCGAAAACATGGAGTTCTCCGCTTTTTAGATGTACGGTTGGGTCTCCACCTGTGAGATACGCCAACACCACAAGGCAAAGTGTAAGCCAATGCATAATCATTATTGGAAAAGGATATTTATTTTTCATAACAACCCCAAAATTCAAAAATATAAATTGATATTATTACATTATAAAAGTAACCTTAAATTTAAATTAATTTTTTAAAATATTTAAAAAATCAAATGCTAAAAAATACCATCCAGCACCCAATAAAAATAATCATTCTTAATTACATTAATCTTACCCTATAAAATAAATATCAGACTCGAGTAAATTTTAAGGATTCTATTCCATTCAATCCGAAAAATATTTCACATGTAGCTTTTATGTATAAAATTCATAAAATAAATATACTTACCGTTTTTCTTTTTTATGAAAAATGGAGGAATAAAGTCTACCTAATCCTCTCCATCTATTTAAAACGAAAATATATATCTCATTAATCCTAACTTTAAAAATCCTACACTTAAGTTTATCTTCAAATAAGCCAACCTCATTTATTTTTGCTTGAGACAAACTTCGACAAGGATCCTCCTATTTATATAGGTATACTGACATGAAATCGTTTGACCACAAAAGTTCATATCATCAACAGCTTTTGTATATATTGAATCTATCATGTCATCTGTGATAATTTGATTCATAGCCAACCTAAATAACTAAATTTATTAAGTATTTTAATAAAATTCATTCTTAAAACACCAAAAATGAATAGGCACATACATTAATATCGATTAATCAGTGTACAATTTTTCTCTGTTTAGGCTTATATATAAAAATTGTATTGTTCGTGCTCTACTAGAAAAATTGGTTCATTCGACAAAACTGTTTCACATAAAATTCACTATTAAAT
>RRZU010491263.1_pt1 | contig 18573 bp, 9 predicted proteins | sample 2165561 | NCBI WGS metagenome assembly RRZU01 (sample SAMN10456909, study PRJNA506462) | wastewater metagenome | isolation source: wastewater sludge | place: USA: Moscow, Idaho | reverse complement strand
GATTTGGCGTAGAAGTTTTGGGCTTCCTTTTCGTTCTTATCTTGCTGGTATATTTTACCAATGGTATAGTAGATCTGATCGCGGTAGGGCGCGTTTCGTTCGCTTTTGGCCATCTTTAGCAAAATATTCTTTAGGTCGGAGGTACTACCTGTGGTGTACGACCTTGCTTCGTCGAGCTGAGCGTTGAAGGCCATTTCGTACGAGGAGGTGCTTCGGGCTACCTTGTGGAATGTTGCAGCTGCTTGCTGCTTTTTGTTGGTTTGCAGGTATAGCTGCCCCAAGATGTATCGATAACGGTTTCGGTCAACTTTGCTGGTTTCGAAGAAAACGGCTTGCTCCAGATTTTCGATGGCTTTGGAGTAGTCGTTTTTCTTAATGTGGTAGTCGGCCCAGGCGGCCCTTAGTAGGGCAGCTTGCTTCTTGCTGAGCCCTTTGAGCTGGCTGGCCGTACCTAGTGCGCTGCCATACTGGATTAAATCACCTTCGGCTCCGGCAATAATACCCTGCCAGATTTGGGCATCGGCTTTAGTTTCGGTATTTGGATAGTTGAGCAGAATTTGGTCGATAGCTTGTTGTGCTTTGCCGTATTCGTGCTGGAACGCATTTGCCTTTGCGATGTAGAGGTAGGCGTCGTCAACGTACTTGCAGAACTCGCGCTGGTTGTAGAACGCTCGCTGTGCGGGCGTGTTTTGCTTTGCATTTCGGGGCTTTGCCGTAATGGAGTGGTACTTTATGAGCATACCGCTTTTGAGGATTGCCCTATCCATTCCCTCTGCCGTTTTGGATGGAGCTTGCTTATCGGGGAAAAGGAAAACCGGAAGCAGCGATGTATAGGCGAATGGGTACTCTTTGCTGTACTTGCTGATGCTTTCGTTGTAGCTCTCCTTGGCGTTAAAGAGGTAGTTATACCTTGCGGTAACGTTGTGGTAGGTGCGCGATACTAGGGTGTTCTTTTGCGTTGAACATCCCAGAAGAAGTCCGGAGAGCAGGATAAGTAATGCCTTTTTCAATTGTTACCTAGTTGTAATTACCTTAAAGCTTACAAGCAAAGCCTTTTTGGAGTGACAATTATAGCAAAAAAGATGCTTAAAAACGAAAGATGCCCCAATTGGTTGAACGAAATTCGTACCAAGTGGGGCATTTTGTTGTGCTGTACGCAGGTTATATGATTACCTCGTTGTCTTGTATGGATATGACCTCTTTTACTTCTGGTACATCTCGTTTTATAGCTAGCTCAATACCATTCTTGAGGGTCATTAGGCTGAAGGGGCAGCTGCCGCAAGCGCCTAGCAGCACTACCTTAACTACCATATCGGGGGTAATTTCGGCAAGCTGTACATCGCCCCCATCGTTTTTCAGGAATGGGCGGATGGTATCCAGCGCTTTTTCAATTCTTTCTACCAAGCTATCGTTGGCTTCCATATTGTTGGGTGTCTAAGTTGTTTTACGAAGAAATCTTGCTTAGCTCGGCGACTACTCCATGCGCAATTTGCTCGAAGGTATCGGAGACGATCGGATTCGAGAGCGATGATGGGGTACCGCTGTCGCCGCCTTCGCAAACGCTTTGTACGATTGGAATCTGTCCTAAAAGGGGAAGGTCGTACTTTTGGGCGAGGTTCTTGCAGCCATCCTTGCCAAAGATGTAGTACTTATTTTCGGGCAGCTCGGCAGGGGTAAACCATGCCATGTTCTCCACGATCCCGAGGATCGGTATGTTGAGGTTTGCTCCGGTGAACATCTTGATCCCCTTAACCACATCGGCAAGGGCAACCTCCTGAGGGGTGCCCACCACGATAACGCCGTCGGGGCGGAATTCGGTGGAGAGGGTGATGTGCACGTCGCCGGTTCCGGGGGGTAGGTCGAAGAGCAGAAAGTCGAGCTCGCCCCAGTTTACCTGCTGGATGATCTGGCGGAGCGCGTTGGTGGCCATTGGGCCTCGCCATACGAGCGCATCCTCGAGCTTAACGAAGAAGCCTACCGAGATTACCTTTACGCCAAACTTTTCTACCGGCTCGATGAGCTCCTGTCCATCTACCTCTACCATAATGGGCATGGCCCCCTCTAGGCCAAACATCTTGGGCATAGAAGGGCCGTAGATGTCGGCATCAATAAGCCCCACCTTGTAGCCCATCTTGGCTAGGGTTACGGCTAGGTTCGAGGTAACGGTTGACTTGCCCACGCCCCCTTTGCCCGAGGCTATGGCTATACGGTGCTTAATGCCGCTTAGGGTATCCAGCACCTTCTTCTCGGCCTTTTTCTTAGGCTCGGTCTCCTTTACGAGCTCAAGAATGTTGCCTTTTATCGTAAAGCTGGGGAACGCTTGCTCAATGGCGGTTTCGCAGGCTCGTTTTATGGAGGCCGCAAAAGGATCGCGGGCTTTCTTAAAGGCTAGCGTAAACTTGATGTCGTGGTCTTCGATTCGGATGTTCTCCACCATGCCTAGGGCAACGATGCTCTGACCGCTGTCGGGGTGTATTACCTGCGATAGTACCTTTTCTACAACTTGATTATCGATGTTCATCTCTTCTCTTTTACTATAACTGGTGTAGAAACACCTACAACCCGTTTTGGTTTACTTGCGCAAATGTATTGTTTGCCGCTCGATGGTGCAAATTTAGAATAATTCTAGATACCAAGTGGCGAAAAAGGTGCTTTCTGGGGTGTTCGCTTATCCGTTAAGATTCGCTCAACGTAAAATGAAAAAGGGCGATGACGTACGGCGATGGAGAACCGGGCCTACTCCCCTTTTTGGGGAAGCCCCGCCAGTAGCATAAGGCGAAGTTTACCCTCCGAGCGCCATCCCGTGCTCGTTAATCATCAGTACGCATCTCCAACAAGCATTTTCTTAAGGGCGAAATCCCAGCATTGGCCCCGCTGACCACCGTTTCCCAGCGTTGGGATGAGCCCATTCGACCCCCCGATCACCGTTTCCCAACGTTGGGATGGGCTCATTCGACCCTCCGATTGCCTTTTCCCAGCGTTGGGACGAGCCCATTCGACCCTCCGATCATCGTTTCCCAGCGTTGGGACGAGTGCATCCGACCCCCCGACTACCGTTTCCCAATGTTGGGATGAGCGCATCCGACCCCCCCAATCATCGTTTCCCAACGTTGGGATAACGAGTATTCGACCCCCCCGATCACCATTTCACCGTTCTGTTAAACCGCTTGCTGGCTCTATTCGGCGGCTTTTGTACTCTCGAAGGAACCCTAAAGGAGCGCGCATTTTAAAAATATTCAATTAACAATGCTGTGTATAATAAAATATTAATTAACTTAGCAATATCTAACCAAAAAATTAAAACCATGGAGTTTAAAACGATTTATACCAATAGCATTCGCGTTAAAGAGCTGTCCAACTTTTTACATGTTGTTTTCCCAATACTTAATGCGCTAGGCATCCTAAACGTAAAGCTTAAGGAGCTGCTGGTGGGGCTCAGCGTGGCGATGGTGGAGCTCGATAAGGCCATCCCCAAGGTATCGCTAAAGGGCGAAACCCGTGGCGTCAACGAGAAGGACGACTACCGCGATGGCGAGTTCCTAACCTTCCGCACCTTTATCGAGGCGTTTACCCATAGCCGCAACCCCACCGTTCGTGAGCAGGCGCTGCTGATCTACGATACGCTCAAGGCCAACGGCTACTACACGCTCAACGGGCTTCCGCTGAACGAGGAGAGCACGGCCATTCGCACCCTCGATGAGCTGTTCCAGGAGGGCCGCCTTGCCGAGGCGCTGGTGGCGCTCAACGGCAAGCCCCTTTGGCAAAACGTGGTGGTGGCTCAGGATGAGTTCGAGGGGGTAAAGGCCAACCGCAGCGAGCTGAAGGTGACCGAGGATGCCGGCGAAGCCGCCACGCTGGTGGCCAAGCGCGCCAAGGCCAAGTGCACCCAGGTGTTCGAGCTGGTGGAGGCGCTCTACCTGGTGGAGGGCAAGGCCGAGTACGCCGATGCCATTACCAGGGTAAACCTGGAGATCGACGCCGCTATGGCGCTGGTCCGCACCCGCGCCACCCTTGCCGAAAAGGCCAAGGAGGAGCAGAAAAAAGAATCCTAGTCCTTTATTAAGGTACTTTTTTTATTGAATGTTGGAATGCCCCGCCAGAAATGGTGGGGTTTTTTGCAGGTGCCCGCAGCGTTCTCTCGAGGCGGGGCGTAGCCATAATCCGCTACATTCCCGCCACCACCACCTTCTTTACGACGCGCCTACCGCTAGCCACGATTTCGAGCAGGTAAACACCAGCATGGTTGGTAGGCAGGGAGTAGTCGAAGGTTTCGGCGGGCTTAACGTAGGTGTTCGTGCCGATTTTACGCCCGCTGATGTCGAAGAGGCTCACCACTAGGGTGCCGTCCAGAACCTTAAAGCCATCCGATTCGGGTAGAATGCGGATGTGGATAAGGCCATCGCCAACCGGGTTGGGGTAAACGCTAACCGATTTTGGGTCGATGCCCTCCACGTAGGTCACGTGGCTGCTCAGGCCCGCGATGGTGGAGTCGCCCATCATAATTGGGTCGAGCCAGTGCTTGAGCTGGTACTTTGGATCGGGGTTGGCATCCCATCCTGCCCTAATGGCCGAAAAGAAGTCGTCCACCGGGTCGTCGCACGAGGCAATACCCCCCGAGAGGTTGCCCACCACCCGATGGTTACTGTTGAAGAGCGCCGAACCCGACGATCCGGCCTCGGTTGCGCCAACCTCCCAGCGCTCGATGCGCCAGTGGGTGTTGGGCTCAAATCCGGCAAAGGGGTCTACCTCCGAGTAGTCGCCCTGCGTAGGGGTGTCGTAATCGACGGTTATTTTCTTGGCATCGCCATTGGGATGATGCAGGCAGGTTGCGCTAGGCTGGGTAAACGGATTCTTGCGGATGTCCCATCCGGCATAGTAGGGCAGAAATTCGGCAGGTGGTGCCTCCGAAAGCTCCAGCAGCGAGAAGTCGATTTTCCCGTTGTACCCGTTTGCCAAAAGGGTGGCTCCCGAAATCGATTTTCCTTGGATAACGGAGTTGGCTCCGCACTCCATCTTCTCGTAGCCAAAGTAGAATACCGAGTTCTGTGCATCCTCCTTGGATAGTATACAGTGATGGGCTGTTAGCAGGTAGGGGCGCTTGTTGTTGGCGGTGTTGTTTACGAGTACTCCCGAGCATAGGCGTACCCCCGAAGAGGTATTCGTAATAATTTTCACAATGCTGTTCTTCTCTACCTGCCAATCTTTTCCGGCGGGGCAGGCTAGGTCTACGTTGCAGCTTTGCGACAGCTCGGCAGCCGAGCTGTACTCCTTAAGGGGAAGCCTATCGCCGTGCACCACCTGGCTGATGGAAAAGCTGGCCTTATTGGCTATCGGCTTTTCGATTTCAACAACTGCACAGTCGCCAGGAATAAGGGGAAGAACAAGCGTGCCTTGATCGGAGAGCTTGGAGAGCGTGTAGGCAACGTAGCTGCGGCTTGGGTTGTACACGAATATGTTTTGGCTATCGAAGTTCTTTCCATTTTCGATGGCGAGCTTAAGCGTTAGGCATTTTGCCCCTTCCGACCTTACCATTATGCGGTGGATGACCGTAGCCCCAACGGTATCAGCTCTAGCTTCCTTGTTTATGCTGATGCTGGTTGCCAGCGCCGATCCAAATTCCAGCCGCTTTAAGTAGCGCGGCGATTTGCTTTCGGCTTGCATAGCCGGAGGTGCTTTTTGAGGTATTGGAGGAAGTGTTTTTGTGGGGATTACGTCAGCTACACGATCTTTTAACGAGAAAGAGAGAGGTGAACGTCCTTGACCTAATGCAATTGTGGTGTACAATGCTAAGATTGCCAACGGTATACTACGGAGTAGGTTGAACATAATCTCGATTTTATGGGTTAATTTTAGCTCAGATAAACTTCTCCTTTTAACCTCCTAATTGTTCCAAATAGATATATTTGCAAATCTAAGAGAAACTTTGCAACAAATTGATATAAAAAATTTGGCATGTTCGAATACGTAAAGGGCAACCTTATAGAAATTACTCCTTCTAATGCAATTGTAGAAGCCTACGGATTTGGCTACAACCTTCACATATCGGTTAACACGTACTCAAAGATACATCAACAAAAGGATGTAAAGCTATACCTGCATCACGTTGTTCGCGAAGATGCCGAGCTGCTTTTCGCTTTTGCCGATAAGGTTGAGCGCGATTTGTTTAGGCTGTTGATTGGTGTGTCTGGGGTTGGACCTAATACTGCTCGAATAATGCTATCATCGCTAACGCCTGCCGAGGTGGCAACCGCAATTACTACCGAAGATCTTAATCGGATTAAGAGCGTTAAGGGGATTGGCCTAAAAACAGCTCAGCGCGTGCTGGTCGACCTAAAAGGTAAGGTTGGCAGCGAGCTGATTGAGGGAGAGATGTTACCCGTTGGGGGAAATGTTGCCCGAGAAGAGGCGCTATCAGCCTTGGTTACCCTTGGGTTTGCAAAGGCTAATGTCGAGAAGGTGCTGGATGCGATACTTAAGGAAAACGGTGCGCTTACGGTTGAAGATATTATTAAATCGGCACTTAAAAGGCTATAGAGTATAATGATAAAGCGGTTACTACTTTTTTGCCTATGCATATTCGGTGTCACTTTGGCTTCGGCAAGAGTACACTATCCGTGTATTAGCTTTGCCGATTTAAGCCAAAATCAGGATTCTGCCAAACAAAACGGAATGCTAACGGCCAAGCCGCTTAATGTAGATCCGGCAACTGGCGATTATGTGCTCTATGACCTCAAGAGCGACAGATACATTTTCTATAAAAATCAGAGTGTTGCCCGAGGAATTCCTTACAAGGTAATGAGCCGTGAGGAGTACCAACGGTACCGTGTTCAAACGGCAATGCAGCAGATGCTCCTTGCTAAGCGATCGGAACCTGTTTCTGGGAGCGGAGGCTTGGCCAACTCGCTCATTCCCTCGCTAAATGTTGGAGGCGAAGGATTCGATAGAATTTTTGGAAGCAATACCATTAGCGTTATTCCTCGCGGTTCGGTAGAGCTGATTCTTGGTATAAAAACCAATAAGACCGACAATCCCGTTATTGCGGAGCAGTTCCGCAAGACATCGATATTCGATTTTCAGTCGAAGCTGCAGATGAACGTTACCGGAATGGTGGGCGATAAGCTTAAAATGGACATCAACTACAACACCGAAGCTACGTTCGACTTCGAGAACAACGTAAAGGTGGAGTATACGGGAACGGAAGATGAAATCATTCAAAAGGTGGAAGCCGGTAATGTTTCGTTGCCTTTACCCGGAACGCTTATCACCGGAAGCCAATCGCTCTTTGGATTTAAGACTCAGCTTAAGTTTGGGAATCTAACAATGACCTCGATCTTTAGCCGACAGAGGGGGCAGAGCCAGTCTGTTGAGCTAAAGGGTGGAGCCCAAAACCAACAGTTCGAGCTGTCAGCCGACAGCTACGATGCTAACCGACACTTCCTAATGGGCCACTACTTCAGGGAAAGCTACGACAATGCGCTGTCAACCTTTCCGCTGATTCAGTCGGGTATCAACATTACGAAGCTGGAAGTATGGGTAACCAATAAGACTGCGCAATTCGACAACGCGCGCAACATTGTTGCTTTCCTCGACCTTGGAGAGTCGCAGCGCAACATCTACAACAAAGCCGCTTTCACGGGTAACGCAGGCGTGGTATTTCCTGCAAACGAAGCGAACAACCTATACTCGATGATGAACGGTGCACTTTTGGGCATACGGCAGATCGATCAAACTTCACCTATTCTATCGGGAATTGGGCTTCGTCAGGGCGAAGACTATGAGAAGCTCGAGAATGCTCGAAAGCTGAGCACCAACGAGTATACCTTTAATCCGAAACTCGGCTACATATCGCTGAATAGCGCTCTCAACAACGACGAGATTTTGGGTGTGGCCTACGAGTATATTCAGAATGGAAAAACCTACAAGGTCGGTGAGCTATCAACCGATGGGGTTGAGGCCCCTAAGGCGCTTGTCGTTAAGCTGCTAAAAGGAACTAACCTTACGCCAAAGCTCCCCAACTGGGCGCTGATGATGAAGAACATCTACTCCATAGGCAGCTACCAGGTTAATAAGGAGAACTTCTATCTCGACATTCTTTTCGAGGATAGCAAGGCCGGTACAACCATTAACTACATTCCCGAAGGAACTATAAAGAATAAGCCTTTGCTTAGCGTTCTTAACCTCGATAGGCTTAACTCTCAGGGAGACCCTTATCCCGATGGTATTTTCGACTTTGTGAATGGCATAACTGTTTTATCGGAAGGAGGTAAAATTATATTCCCGGTACTTCAGCCATTCGGGAGTTACCTGAGGGCGAAAATTGGGGATAACTCTATTGCAGATCGTTACGTTTACCAAGAGCTATACGACTCTTCGCTAACCAAAGCGAAGCAAGTTGCCGATAAGAATAGGTTTAAGCTTTTCGGAACATTCCAATCGTCAGCAGGATCTGAAATCTCGCTCAACGCCATGAATATTCCACAGGGTTCTGTAGTTGTTACCGCTGGAGGCTTAAAGTTGGCCGAAAATATCGACTACACGGTGGATTACGCGTTGGGTCGCGTGCGCATTATCAACCAGGCGTACCTCGAATCGGGAGTTCCAATTAAGGTTTCGCTGGAGAGCCAAGCGCTATTCAACATTCAAACCAAAACGTTGGTGGGTTCGCATTTCGATTACAGATTATCGGACGATTTTCATATTGGAGCTACGGTTCTTCACCTATCCGAACGTCCTCTTACGCAAAAGGTCAACTTCTCCGATGAGCCCATATCGAATACAATATGGGGGGTGAACCTTTCCTACCAGAGCAAGGCGCCTTGGCTTACCTCAATGGTTCAGAAGATACCGTTTATTGAGACGCAGGCGCCATCGAGCATTCTCTTTGAGGCGGAATTTGCGCACTTTATCCCTGGGCATGCTAAGGCAATTGGTAAAACGGGCAACTCGTACATCGACGATTTTGAAGGCGCTAAAATTCCAATTGATCTGCGCAGCTGGAATGCGTGGACGCTGGCCTCGACACCTCAAGGTCAACCCGATTTGTTCCCCGAAGGAAACCAGACAAACAATCTAGCTTACGGATATAACAGGGCTAAACTTGCTTGGTACACCATTGATCCGCTTTTTCTCCGAAACACTTCGTATACTCCTTCGCACATTGCTCGCGATAAGGCTCAGCTATCGAGCCATTGGGTACGCGAGATTCGCGAACGGGAGCTTTACCCTGAGAAGGACGAAATTCAAGGCATTCCAAATACCATATCGGTACTGAACCTTGCCTACTATCCGAAGGAAAAGGGTCCTTACAACTACGAGACATCGACTAGTGCCGTATCAAAAGGATTGCTGAGCAATGGCGAACTTGCGGCTCCCGAAACGCGCTGGGGAGGTATTATGCGCTCAATTCCGATCAGCGATTTCGAGATGGCAAATGTGGATTACATCGAGTTTTGGATGATGGATCCTTTTGTTTACGATCAGAATAAAAAGGGTGGAGAGCTTATCTTTAATCTTGGAAACATATCGGAGGATATTCTTCGAGATGGTCGTAAGTCTTTCGAGCATGGGCTTCCCACCACAGCAACGGTTACCAAGGTTGATACTACGGTATGGGGGCGGGTTCCCATTATCCAATCGTTGGTAAATGCATTCGATAATAATGCAGCGTCGCGCCAATATCAGGATGTTGGTATTGATGGGCTAAGCTCCAATGACGAGCAAAGCTTCTTTAATGCTTACCTTAAGAATCTGGAGATGCTGTTTGGTGCAGGATCAAAGGCTTACCAGAGCGCGCTTAACGACCCTTCGAACGACAACTACCACTACTTTAGAGGGAGCGATTACGACGAGCAGAAGCTGTCCATTCTCGATAGGTATAAGAACTTCAACAACCCAGAGGGAAACTCTCCTGCCTCCAACCAGAGTGGGGAGTCGTACAGCACATCGGCTACTTCAATTCCCGATGGAGAGGATATTAATCGCGACAACACCCTTAGCGATGCCGAATCCTACTTTCAGTATCGAATTCCGCTATCGCCCACAGGCCTAGAGGTCGGTAAGAATTTTGTTAGCGACAAGCGCGAAGTGGAGGTTGATTTGCCAATCGGAAAGAGTAAGGTTGCTTGGTATCAGTTTAAGGTTCCTATTGCAGAGTACGAGAAGATTATTGGCAATATTCAGGATTTTAAGTCGGTTAGGTTTATCCGTATGCTGTTACACGGATTTGAGGATACCACGATTCTTCGTTTTGCCCGTTTGGAGCTGGTAAAGGGCGAATGGCGTAGGTATAACTTCTCTTTGCTCGAGGGTCAAACCGGAAATGTTTCGCAAATGACCAACGGAAGCATGGATATCTCTACGGTTAGCGTTGAGGAGAACTCGAGCCGAACTCCAATTAACTACATTCTTCCTCCGGGTATCGACAGGGTGATAGATCCGAGCAATCCGCAGGTCATTCGAGAAAACGAGCAGGCCATGCAGCTAAAGGTGATCGACCTTCAGGAGGGTGATGCTCGGGCAACCTATAAAACTACCGGCTACGATTTCCGCCAGTACAAAAGGCTTAAGCTCGATGTGCATGCAGAGGCAATTCCTGGTCTGCCGCTTAAGAATGGCGATCTTCATATCTTCATCCGATTGGGCAGCGACTATCGTAACAACTACTACGAGTACGAAATTCCGCTATCGCTTACTCCTTATGGAAAATACTCTAGCGACAGGGAATCGGACCGAGAGATTGTTTGGCCAAGTAGTAATGCCTTTAATATAGCGCTGGATATATTCCAGAATATAAAGCTTAAGCGCTACGATGCAATGAGAGCCTTGGGTTCCAGCGCATCAACCACCAAGATTTTTGCGATGAACGATGGAGCAAACGTTGTTCGAATACTTGGTAACCCTAGCTTAAGCAACGTGCGCACCATTATGATAGGTATTCGTAACCCTTCTAAGCAAGATAATGTAACCGACGATGGGCAACCTAAGTCGGGTATAGTGTGGGTGAATGAAATGCGCCTCAACAGCTTCAACGAAGATGGTGGTTGGGCGGCAAATGCCCACATGATTGCCAAGATGGCCGACTTTGGGGTGGTGTCGTTGGCTGGAAGCACGATGAAGCCTGGCTTTGGATCGTTGGAGAGCAAGCTTAATAGCCGAAATCAATCGGATGTTTACACCTACGATGTGGCGGGAGATTTTGAGCTAGGCAAGTTCTTCTCCGAAAAGGCCGGGGTAAGAATTCCTATGCACGTTGGCTACTCCGAATCTATTGCTAACGCCAAGTATAGTCCTACCGATCAGGATCTGTTGCTTAAAACAGCGCTGAAGTACTTACCCAATCAGCATGCGAAGGATTCGGTGCTGATGCTTGCACAGGACTTTACTGCACGAAAGAGCATCAACTTTACGAATGTGGGGGTTGCGCCTCCTACGTCAAAGCCTTCGATTATTTCGCCATCGAACTTTTCGCTCACCTACGCCTACTACGAAACCTACTCGCGGAACCCTCAGATGGAGCGTCAGCTGCAGAAAAACTATAAGGGGATTTTCAGCTATGCGTATAATCAGACACCTCGCTACTTCGAACCGCTAGGAAAGGCTCGCGGTAGGACGATTCAGTCGCCTTACCTGAGGCTAATTAAGGATTTTAATGTTGGGTACAAGCCTTCGCAGCTTAGCTTCGTTTCCGAGATAAATCGAAACTACAACGAGATAAAGGTTCGTAATCTTTCGGCCAATTCGGACATACAAATTCCATCGTCGTACGCCAAAGATTTTTACTGGAATAGGGTTTATGCGCTGCAGTGGGATTTAACCAAGAGCCTGAAGCTTACATTTTCTGCAAATAATCTAGCGCGCATTGACGAACCCGAAGGTATGGTAGACCGAAAGCGCGATAGGAGCAGCTATCAGGTATGGAAGGATTCCGTTTGGAAGAATATAGCCATGGGAGGACGAAACGTGCACTACGATCACTCCTTTAACGTGCGCTACAACATTCCAATCAACAAGATTCCGATGTTTAACTGGGTAACGGCATCGGCATCGTACGACGGAACCTACGATTGGGATGCGGGTCCGATGCTTCCGGCTGGCTCTTCGTACTCTATTGGTAATACTATTAAGAATATGAATCAAGCATCCTTGATGGGAACCCTTAATATGGTTAGCTTGTACAACAAGGTACCATTTTTACGGGCCATTAACCAGGAGTTTGATAATCCGAATAAGAAGGTTGTGCTTGTAAGCAAAACCATTAAAACGGAAAAGATGACCCTCTTTAAGGGGCGTAAGCGTACCATATCGCACGATTTGGAAGGTGTTGATATTAAGGTAGCCGTTTACGATGCTAAGGGTAAGCCGGTGGAGGCCGTAACCCAGGTGCTACCCAAAAAGAAGGTTACCATTCAGGTTGCTGAAACGGTAAAAGGAGCAGTTGTTCACATTACGGGAAAGGTGGAGTATAGAAATCCGCTAGCCTACTTGGCAAAGGGTGCCGTTCGTATGCTTATGGGAGTTCGCAATGTTAGCGCCAGCTACACCCAAAACGAGGGGACAATACTTCCTGGATACAAGAATAACTCCAGCTGGTTTGGAACTTTGCATACATCAACAGGGTTGGCTCCGGGGTTAGCCTTTATTATGGGGCAGCAAGATCCCGATATGATGGATGTTGCACGGGCAAAGGGCTGGCTTGTTGACGACAACAACTTCCTACAGCCGTTTGTAATGACCCATATGGAGACCTTCACGGCGAGGGTAAACTTCGAACCCATAAAGGATTTGATTGTAGATATTACGGCAAGCCGATCGTACCAAAAGAATAGCAGCCAGTACGGTACGGGTAGCGACAAGTCAACCGTACTTAACGGCTCGTTTAACATCTCGGTGATAGGAATAGGCTCGGCGTTCGAGAAGCCAACATCGGGGAATGGGTACCATTCTGCCGCATTCGATAGGTTTATGGCAAACCGATCCACCATATCGCAGCGTTTGGGAGCCGATCGAGCCCAGGCTTCGACCAATGGCTACGATGGCACGCCAAATAAGGGCTTTAGCGATGGATACGGTTCGCTATCGCAGGATGTAATGCTGCCTGCATTCTTGTCGGCATACACTTCGCTTACGCCTTCAAAGGCCGGAAGCAAAACGTTTATACGCATTCCATTCCCTAACTGGACGGTTCGCTACCAGGGAATCGGCAAAATGGCCGTGCTGAAACCCTACATCAACAGCGCCGATATCGAGCACTCGTATAGGGCTGTTTACACCATCGGTGGGTACAACTCGAACCCTCAGTACGATGCGCAGAGCGATGGGTTTAGCTACGTACGGAATGCGCAGAAAGACTTTATTTCGCGCCACGAAATCGTTAACGTAAGCATATCCGAATACTTCCAGCCTCTTATTGGCGTAAACGTGGGTTGGGTTAACAATCTTCAAACGCAGGCACGCATAAATAGGAGTAGGGTGGTGGCGCTGAGCCTTACCAACAACCAAATTACCGAAATTCGCAACAACGAGTGGACTTTTAGCGTTGGCTATCGCCTCGACGATCCGATTAAATGGATTGACGATCAGTCGCAAAAGGTAGTACCTTCCTACTTAAAGCTCGACTGCGGCCTATCGTTCAACCAGAACCAGTCGCTTATCCGTAAAATTGTGGAAGGATTTACGCAAGCTTCGGATGGGAGAAATACCGTTGCCCTAAAAATTAGCGCCGACTACATGTTTAAGGAACGTATAAACGTGCGAGCCTTCTACGATAGGGTGGTAAACAAGCCGCTGATATCGAATACCTATCCTACAGCAAACACCTCTTTTGGGTTTAGCGTACGATATAATATCGGGCAGTAGTTGCTAAGTAAGAAAATTGTTTAACTTTGAAGTGCTTTTAGAAGCGAATCTAATCTAAATGCTAACAATAAAAGACTAGAACCATGAATATTCCATCAAATCTTAAGTACACCAAGGATCACGAGTGGATACTTGTTGAAGGTGATGTTGCCACCATTGGCATTACCGATTTTGCTCAAGGCCAGCTTGGCGATATCGTTTTCGTTGAGATCGAAACCGAAGGCGAAATGCTCGATAGGGAAGAGGTTTTCGGTACCATCGAGGCTGTTAAAACTGTTTCTGACGCCTTTATGCCTATTACCGGTGAGGTTGTTGAGGTAAACGGCGCTTTGGCTGATCAACCCGATAGCATCAACAAAGATCCATACGGAGCTGGTTGGATGATTAAGGTTAAGGTTGCAAACCCTGCCGAACTGGAAGACCTTCTTACTGCCGAGCAGTACGGTGCGCTTATCAACGCTTAGTATTTCGTACGATATAAAGCAAAGAAGGCTGCCCCCTAAAGGGCAGCCTTCTTTGCTTTATATCACTTTTTACATTCTATTTTTAAACTTGAGGATTAAATGCAAACTATGTTTACTGTTATACCATGATGTAATGATTAACCAGATGAAGATTCGAATGTATATATAAATAAAAAGTTAAAAAAACACAATAAGGCAAAACAAATGCTATATTGGCAAATATTTTATAATCGTAAACCTTGAAGAACATACATGATAATGCACAACTTCTTTTAGACCCTTGTTCCTGGGTATAGGTTTACCGATTATAGTACATGATGCAAAGCCTTATATTTGACTTAGTTTCAAATATAGGCCTATAATTATTGTATATCGTTTACATATAATATCGGGAAATGCTATGAGTAAAAAATTTACGCATTACCATCAGCACGATGCCATGGATTGTGGCCCCACCTGCCTACGAATGGTGGCGAAGCATCATGGGAAAAGTTTTTCAATTCAGAGTTTAAGGGAGAACTCTCACCTTTCGCGCGAGGGGGTATCGCTATATGGAATTAGCAAGGCCGCCGAAAGCATCGGATTCCGAACTATTGCTGTAAAGGCTTCATTCGAGCAGTTGCTGCAGGAGGCTCCACTACCTGCAATTGTGCATTGGAACCAGAACCACTTTGTGGTGGTATACGATATAAAGCAAAAGCACGGTAAAACGATTGTACGTTTAGCCGACCCTGCGGCTGAATTGGTAGACTATACGCGCGAAGAATTCTTGAGCTGCTGGATATCGGACAAAAGCGAAGGAAAAGACGTTGGCGTAGCCCTACTCCTCGAACCTACCCCAGACTTTTACGCGCAGGATGATGAGAAGCTGGATAAAACAAGGTTGGCATTTCTCTTTTCGTACCTCCGACCCTACCGGAAGCTTCTGGTGCAGCTTTTTGTTGGACTACTTGTAGGCAGCTTGCTGCAGCTTATCTTCCCATTTCTAACGCAAAGCTTGGTAGACTACGGCATCGGTAACCAAAAAATCAGCTTTATATATCTTATCCTAGTTGCGCAGCTGGCGTTAACTCTCGGAAAGGTGAGCGTAGAGTTTATTCGCGGATGGATACTGCTCCATATTGGAGCGCGCATCAACATTTCGCTCATTTCCGATTTCCTTATAAAGATGATGAAGCTCCCCATGCGCTACTTCGACACTAAAATGGTGGGCGATCTCATTCAGCGTATTGGCGATCATAATAGAATAGAGACTTTTCTTACTGGAACAACTCTTAATGTTGCCTTTGCCGTATTCAATCTAGTAGTTTTTGGGGCAGTATTGGCATACTATAACCTAGCCATCTTTGGGGTATTTATGCTAGGTAGCGCAATTTATGTTACGTGGGTATGGATGTTCCTAAAAAAGCGGGCTGTGCTCGACCATAAGCGCTTTGCACAGATGTCTGCCAACCAGAGTAACCTCATTCAGCTCATACAAGGAATGCCCGAGATTAAGCTCAACAGCTGCGAGCAGCAGAAACGTTGGGAGTGGGAGCGGATTCAGGCTAAAATATTTAAGGTTAGCATAAAGGGACTTGCCTTGAACCAGTACCAGCAGTCGGGCGCAGTGCTGATAAACGAATCGAAGAATGCTCTTATTTCCGTTTTTGCTGCTGGTGCAGTAATTAATGGCGATATGACGCTGGGAATGATGCTTGCTGCGCAATATATCATCGGTCAGCTCAACAGCCCTATCGATCAGCTCATATCTTTTTTAAATGCAACACAGGATGCAAAGCTCAGCATCGAGCGTTTGGGTGAAGTCCATCTGCGAGATAACGAGGAAAAGGAGGATGGCTACTACAGAACGGATATACCTAAGAGTACAGATATTGCTATTAGCAACCTGTCGTTTAGCTACGATGGTCCAGAATCCGATTTGGTATTGGAAGATCTTTCGCTTAACATACTTGCCGGAAAAACAACGGCAATTGTGGGGATGAGTGGCAGCGGAAAAACAACTTTGCTGAAGCTGCTGCTTGGTTTTTATCCTCCAAATAAGGGAGAAATACGTGTTGGTGGAAATCTTTTGGAGCGGTACAGCATAAACGAGTGGCGAAAGCGTTGCGGTATTGTTATGCAGGATGGTTTTATCTTTTCGGATACCATTGCCCGCAACATTGCCCCAGCCGACGAGGTGGTAGATCGCGAAAAGCTGATACATGCTTGCACAGTTGCCTGCATTATCGACTTCATAGAATCGTTACCCCTAGGATTTAATACAAAAATAGGCAGCGATGGTCATGGCCTCAGCCAAGGGCAGCGCCAGCGTATGCTTATTGCCCGTGCCGTTTACAAAAATCCGGAGTACATCTTCTTCGACGAGGCAACAAACGCCCTCGATGCCAACAACGAGCGCGCCATTATGGCCAACCTCGACGAATTCTTTAGGGGAAGAACCGTAATTGTGGTGGCTCACCGCCTAAGCACCGTAAAGAATGCCGATAAGATAGTGGTATTGGATAAAGGAAAGATTACCGAACATGGAGCACATAGCGAACTGGTAGAAAGGCGGGGAGCCTACTACAAACTGGTAAAGAATCAGCTCGAGTTGGGGAACTAAGTAGATGGTAGATATTAGACTAAAAATCAACTGCATAACATTTTTGAATACGTCATTAAATTATTGCGATTACTTAGTAAAAACATACTGGCATTATGGATGAAAATATTAGTGATTTTGTAGATCAAAAAAGGGAGAAGCATGAACAGACTTCCGCAAAGGAGCTGGTTATTCGTTCCGACGAGATGTCTGAGATCCTAGGAACTCCACCAAAGGCAATTATACGATGTGGAATATCGGTAATTGGAGCGATTATTATTTTAATAGTTGTAGGTAGCGCATTTATCCGTTATCCCGATATTATTCCTATTCCAATTACCATCACCACACAATCGCCCCCCGAGATGCTGGTTGCCCGAACAACGGGTAAGCCAATGGCAATTCTGGTAAACGATAAGGTGCTGGTAAAGCCTAACCAGGTGGTAGCCATTATGCAGAATAGCGCCCGATATGGCGATATGCTGAAGGTGAAGGATGCGATAGATAGAGCTGGGAGTGTACAACCAACGGCAGAATCGCTCATGTTGCTACCATTGTCTATCAACCTTTCGTTAGGCGAAGTGCAAGGAACCTTTAACGACTTCGTAAAATTGCAGGAAGAGCTATCCCTATTCATCAACCAGCAGTACTACCTAAAGAAGGAAAGGGCATTGCTTCAGCAAATAGATGGGTATAAAACCTATAGGACTAAGATGAGTTTGCAGATGGCTATAACTCTGCAGGATTATAAGCTTACCCTAAAGCAGCTAAGGCGCGATTCGTTGCTGCTAGCCCAAAAGGTAATTGCTCCGGCCGACTACGAAAAAACAGAATCGGCTATGCTGGCAAAAAAGGGAAGCGTAACGCAGCAGTCCATCTCGGCAACCAATGCGGAAATTGAGCAGGCAAAGCTGGAACAAAGTTTGGCTGAGCTTAGAATGGAGGCTCAGGAGAAAAAGGAGCAGCTGGAGCGAACTCTTATTGCCGCGTACAACCAGCTGAAGAGCGCAGTGGCGCAGTGGGAAGAGAAGTATATTCTAAAAACCCATCAGGGAGGTAAGCTATCGTACCTAAAGGTGTGGAGCACCAGCCAGGAGGTGCGTGCAGGAGAGGTACTGTTTGCTGTAATACCCGAAAGAACCGGAAAAATTGTTGGTGTTGCAACCGTAAGTAAAAGCGCAATAGGGAAAGTTGCCGAAGGACAAAGCGTAAACATCAAGCTAAGCGGATACCCCAACCAGGAGTACGGAACGCTGAGGGGCAAAGTGCTCAAACTTTCGTTGGCACCCGGCGATAGTATTTATGCGGCAACCATTTCGATACCCCAAAACTTGGTAACCACTTATAAGAAACAGCTCCATTTACGTGGAGAGCTATCGGGTACCGCCGAAATCAGCACCGACGAGTTAAGCATTCTCGCAAGGGTGTGGGCTCCATTAAAGTATATGATTAACCAACAAAAAAACTAGCATATATGGCACTAAAAGAAATGGTAAAGATGAAAATATTGGATATCTACTTGCAAAAGGGAAGAACTGGTGATAGCCATACGCTCGCAAAACATGTAAAAGTATCAAGAAGTACCCTTTTCAAAATGTTTGATGAGCTTAAGGAAGCAGGTGCTGAAATTTCCTTTGATGCAAAAAATAACACTTACCACTACTTAAATAG
>RRZU013545409.1_pt1 | contig 18584 bp, 19 predicted proteins | sample 2165561 | NCBI WGS metagenome assembly RRZU01 (sample SAMN10456909, study PRJNA506462) | wastewater metagenome | isolation source: wastewater sludge | place: USA: Moscow, Idaho | reverse complement strand
TCCGTATCCCGGTGGCGTGTCCAGTCGCGCAATGCCTCGCGGACAACCTCGCTGGTCGAAGCATATTCGCCGCCTGCAACCGTCTGGCGAAGGGTCTCGGCCATTTCTGCGGGCATCGAGATTGTCATTCTTTCGATAGCACCCATGTTTGCAGCTCCTCGGCAGCATCATACTTAATCATACATATGATTCTGCGCCGCGCAATTGTGCATCTTTCACCCTTCTAATCCTCCGTTGTGACCACTGCTCAATCACCCAGCCCTGAAACGGTATCAGGACGGCTTGCAGCCGCGCGTTCGGTCACGCCTAGTTCCTCTGCGCGCTGCCAGAAGGCCTGATGCGCCTTCGAGACGTGCCTCGCGCGCTCGAACACGACCTGGCGTGTGGCGTCCATGCAGATGAAATAATCGGTTATCGCGTTGAAATATCGTTCAAAATCTGCGGACACCATGTCGGCATATTCCCGGAACTCGGCATCGCCGGAGGGAACATAAGGTTCCTCTGGCGGCAGGCAGACGCTGCCCGATCCCGCCGACAACGCATCGACGGCGGCGGGGACGACCGCAAGGGTCGCCATGAGCGCCAGAATTGCTCTGTTCATCGGATCATCCTCCTGACCTTGATCTGGTCCTGCGGCAGCGGCGCGAACTGGCACACCCATTCCTAAACCATCTCTACTTGTTGTAGATTTTCCACTGCTTGAGGCGGATCAGGCTGCCGTGCAGGTTGAGCCCGCCGCGTTCGGCAATCCGCGTCATGGCACAGAGCATGGCACCGGGCCGGCGCACGGGCTGGACAGCACGATACTGGTTGGCATCGATCACCAGGACGGTCAGCGCCGCGGCGAGGTTGCCCATCAGCTGGGCCGCATCCTCCCAGGCTGAGGGTCTGATGCCGAGATCCGGCAGGATCGAGATCGCCGCCTTGATGAAATGTCGATCATCCAGCGCCTGGCCGGGTTGGCGGAACCCATCGAGATAGAGCCGCATGTCATCGCTGGCCATGCGGTAAAGCTCATCGGGGTTGAAGGTTTCTGTCAGTTCGGGCTTGCGGCCATCGCCGGGACCACGATCATCTTGTTCTCTGCAATCGCCTGTGCCGTCAGGCACTGGCGCAGGAAAACTGTCTTCGGCCCGCTTGCGGGCCGTCCGCATATCCTTGGCGGCGGAACCGCTACAGGATTCAAGAATCTTTATATTTGTATTTAGTATCGCCGGAACCCTGGATTCCGGCACGCCGGAAGATTCTGCACGACATGAGAGGATATCCCGCAGGGCATCGAGGGTGTCGGTGATCTCCTGAAGATGGGCTTCGAGACTGTCCATCGTCCGGAAAGCGGCGTAGCGGCGCGGCCAGTTGGCAAAGGACCGCAGGGCCTCGGGCAGCGCCGGATGCTTCGGATCGATCTCGATCAGATGCTCGATGAGCTGGCGCACGTCGCGCTTGGCGGCCGAGCATTCCAGCCGCAAGGCCTGGCAGCGGCGCTGTTCAGCCTTGCGCAAGGCGTCGAGGCCGATCAGGTCCTCGACATGGCGGATCAGGGGCGCGAAGTTGATGCCGAGGCGTCTGCCGCCGGAAAGCTCGACGCCGGAGCGGTGCCCATCGGCGGCCGTGTCGATCTCGACGAGGCCACGGGCTTCCAGCTGACGCTCATGTCCCCGCAAGGCGCGATCCGTAATGCCGAGCTCGGCCGCCAGATCCTGCTGTGCCCGAAAGCAGACCGGATCGCGGTCAGGATTGGTCCAGTCGCTGATCGAGGTGGCGCGCATCATCCGCAACAGCGCATCGCGGCGGGCGAGGCCGAGGCCGAAGGCACGCCTCGCGTGCCGCTCGATCAGCTCGACCAGGTGGTTGAAGGTGATCCCCTCCGGCAGCACAGGCCGCGCGGGTCGTGGCGCGGCTTGTGCCGCATGGCTCATTGTCATGTCTCTGCTCCTGTTAGGGTCAGGCGCAGGAAATCCGGGCAAATTTTCTTCGGTCGCGCTGGCGCGTTTTTGCTTGATCTGCTGTTCGGGAGGGATTACAAATGAGCCTGTAGTTTCTGGCTATTCAGGTTTGGCGACCTGTTTGCATGATCCCCCCCGCCGGGTTCCCCGCGCGGGGGTTCGCTTTTTTGGGGTCTGTCTGTCCTCGCTCGATGATTCTTGATGAATTCTTATCGCGACAGGCTACATCTTCTGGTCGCGTCGGGCAATTCTTGATCCCGTCCGCGCTTTTGCCGCAATATCTAGTAGCGCACCAGCTCGAAACCGTGCTCGCCGAAATAGTCGGTCCATTCGACGCCGACACCGCGGAAACGGCCAGCTGCGACACAAGGTCCTTCGGGATGCAGGTTCATATCGAGCCAGGACGGTGCGGTCGTGATGCTTAACCCTTCCCAGTGAAAATCTCCCTGAGGGCCATAGCTGCCGAGACGTTTGCGCGCTTTCGGTATATGACACACCTCCCGGTCCCCATCGCTGGTCGTTCCAGCCCAAGCGTACCAGTCGATGTCATAGACCCTGATCGAGCGCACGAAATCAAATGCCGGACCGGAGATATCGACATTGGCGCGAGAACCACCGGCAACCTGAATGGCCAGATCTCGCATGAGGGCTGCCTCCGGCTTGTAGGTCTGCGCCGGCAGAGCTGTGGCGCTGATCGACCAGAGCCGCTCGGCGGGGGCGTCACCCTGAAGCGCAACACTCATCGGGCATCGCCAGATCTGAAGCGGAGGCTCGATCGGCCAAGGGGTGATGCGGCGAATGAATTCGGCGCGTGCTGCAGTGCATTCCGCCGAGGCCGGCCAGCCGCCAGAGAGGCACAGCAGGATAGCGCAGTCGATCGGATAGGCGTTCACCGCTCCGGCTGGAGCGATAGCCATCGAAATCGCGATAGGCAATAAAGGTTTTGTAAGGATCATTTTTCACAACCTTGCAAGAACAGGAACGGTATTACAAGGTTGTATAGCGTCATATCAGCGAGTGGCGCAAGAGAATGCGCCTCGCTGCTCAAGATACTGCCCCAAAATTGTCTGACGGGAGTCTATAGAGCCCTCGATATCGGACGGGCGGATCAACCAAACGATTCCGGTATGGCCTGAAGCCGTTTCATACTGGAGACCGATACCGTCTCTCTCACGAACCTCCCTGGTGAAGCGGTTGGTCAATCGGTTCATTGTGGACATTGGCATGAATCTTCTCCGATGTAACTGATATGCGCTGAAGATCGGGCGCTCGCGCGCTGATTGCGTGACGTAAGAGAACACCATCGTTGAGGGCGAAGGCACGATAGGATACGAAGTATAACGAAACCAAACGAAATCTGGAGTGGTAAGAGGTTGTTTAAGAATAGAAAATTCTTTTTGCCTCCACCCAATGATGAGAGCGACTTCAAAGAGTTGTTCAGGCGAGCGGCGGCAGCTGGGGCCGGGCGGCCGGTAACAAAGGACGGTTTTCCGGACGGTCCATGGACGCCCGAACTGCTTGCAGCGGCGATTTCGGAGATCGATGCCAACCAGGTTGGGATAGATCTCCGAACGGTGCAGCTTTGGTTTCAGGAGAACGACAAGGGGATAAGTCCTGCCAACATTCGCTGGCTGGCGAGAGTGCTAGGTTGCGACGATCCGGCCGCGACCACTGAATGGCAGATCGAGATTATGGCGGCGCAATCGCGGCTAACAGCCCAGAGGCGGGGGAAGCGGAGAAACGGAGGAAGCATCGAGGCAGCTGAGGGCGAAGACGAAGCGAGTGCTGAGGGCGTGGCGGCTTCAACCGAGATGGCACCGCATGATGTCAGCACGGGGTCGGAGTCGGAGCGGGGATTTAGCCTGGCGATGAGATCAGAAGCTATATTCAGTCGCGGGTCGCCGTTGGACATACCGTCTACGGTGTTTGCGGGAGCTGTCGCTCTGGGGTTTTTGTCGTATCTGCTGGGTATTCACGATGTTACCTACACCCGAGATGATGGCTTCATTAAACAGGTTGGGTTTCTCTGGGCACCGAATTGGACGTTTCTCTTTATGGTCTTTATGCCATTGTTTTTTGTGTTTGTGGGTGACTTGCTGGCGTTTTGGAAAAATGAGGGCAGGTCAAAGCTTATTCCAAATAGCGACAGGGCAAATCATATCATTGATTGGTCTATAAATATAAAAGCTTCTTCTTATACATATTGGGCGGCTCTGGTGATTTGTGTGTATTTTGCCGGTTTTCTTCAATGGTTCGGGGTAAGACTGATGCCGTTGCTAAGGGGCGAAGGAGATACCGCGCCGGATTGGGGATCGTTGGCGATAGAGCGCCCAGATGTCGTATCAACGGCTGAATCTATCGTGTTTACTGGACTTGCTTATCTCTATATGTGCCTATGCTTTTATCTTTTTTTCGTGGGCTTAATTCTACTCTACACGATGGCGCATGACTTATGGAGAATCGGCGATGCATCGGAACATACGAGAGATGTGGAGTATAGAAGTGAAGCCAAAAAGGTATCTCTTAAGGTGATGCGTTGTATATTCCGATGCACAATTTTAGGGATTTTGATTGCAGTTTGCATGAAGCTGCAAAGCTTTTATCTCATATTGAGAAGTGAGAATATTTTTTCTTGGTTTATTGGTGATATGTCTTCAGCTTTGTTTGGACGCCATGAGGCAATTATAGGATTTGACTATAGTATGCCGACACATTACAGCAGTTTGCTCGTTGCCTTGGCGACATGCGTTGTCTTTTTATATGGTTCCGTCCGTTTAGGTTCTGGAAGCTGGTTCAATGCCTCTTATAAGAAAATGGCGGCAGTCGTGGCATTTCTTGTCGCTGACTACTTGTTGATTGGTGCATTTCCGGGCTTTTCGATCCTTTTGAGTATTGGAGTGCTTCTGGCAATATACGGGCTGTTCGATCCTAGTTATGGACGAAGACAAGTGATCGAGCGTGGAGGCAAACCGAGTGTATCGTAGGTCGCTTGATAGTTGGGATGCGCGGCGAGCGCGGCGCGGCGAAGTGGGGAAGAGGGCAACGGATTTTGTTCTGGACTCGGAACGCGCTTTTCCATGGATGAAGGTTGAGACTATTCCCGAGTTTTGTGAGCTTGCGGATCATGCGGTGGCCGATCCTGCCTTCTTCGATGAGCCGAGTAAGCCCGATCCGAGCTTTCAAAGAGAAGATGGTTGGATCAAATTCCCGTCTAGTCTTTCGACCGAAGTTGAAGAGAACAATGTCGTCTGGGCAAAAGTGACCGCAGGGGGTTCCTCCAGTAAGGTGCTGGTCGTCTTTCATCATTGGAATGCACGTTCAAGAAAGCGGCATCTTGCCAACTTCATCTCGCGGCGCGGGATCACGGTTGTCGAGATTGCCATGCCATATCATTTCGAGCGCAGCCGTCCCGGCTCCGAACATGCTGATTACATGCTCAGCGCCAATCTTGGTCGGACGATCCAATCGATCAGACAGGCTGTTTGGGATGGGCGAAGGCTCATTCGCTACTTGAAGGGCGAGGGCTATGGCGAGATCACTGTGCTTGGCATGAGCTTAGGGTCTTGGGTGGCGGGCCTGGTTGCTGCGCACGACACGAATGTGGGCAAGGCTGCACTGTTTCTGACGGCAGGAAGCCTGGCGGATATGGTCTGGACGGGGCGGGCCACACGCTTGATCCGCGCGAGCCTCGAGCCAGAGATCGGATTGCGTGACCTCAATAGGGCATGGGGTCCAATTAACCTGGAGAATTACTCGCATAGGCTTGCGAGGCGCGAACTCGATCTTCAGGTAGTGCTAGCCAAGCGAGACAAGGTTGTGCTGCCGGAGCTGTCCGAGAGGTTCATCGGACGACTGAATGATTCCGGGGTAACGCCGGATATCTTGAGATTGAACTGTGGGCATTACTCGCTGGCGTTGCCTCCTTATAGCCTGCGTGCCGGCTCCGCGCTTATGGGTTTCACAAAGCGCAACTGATCGTCTGAACCGACCAGTTTGGAGGTCGTTCCGCAAGATCGGGTTCCATCTATACCCCTCATATCGGTGAGGCCGGTGAGAGATGATCGCCGTTGACCGCCACCAACAGATCACAAGCTGTTGGCCCGTTTGATGAAACGGACTAATGATGTTCTGTCCATCTGCGGGTGGAAGTGGCATTTTGTAAGGTTGACCCAAATTTTTCATGTTTGGACAACATTACAAGGTTGATGCCTATCTTACAATGTCGTATGCCTGAGGTATCAATCACCGCAGGCTAAACGACCGTCAATGGAGACGGACCGTGTCAACGCCTGCCTTTATGAAGTCACCTTACTTTGTTCTGGATCAGGCAGAAGAATTCATGGATTACCTGCGCGATGGCTGGCACTTCGATGTGCTGTGCCGCTCTGGGGCCTACCTGCGCAACTCATACTGGTACGGTGAGTGGGTCGTGGTACTCGTCTCACCTGACGAAAAACAAGAGATCCCTCTGCTCAAAGCAAGGCGCGGCGGGACGGCCGACGACATGCGTCTCTTCAAGACGGTCAACGGGATATATAGCTTCTGCAAGCAATATTGCGTGCGTTCTCCGATCATCCCTTCTGTGGCCGGTGATCGAGAACGGCAGAAAGTCAGCCTTTCTGACTGGGAAGAAGCGAAGGGAAAACCCGGCTAACCGCAAGCAGACTTCGGCGCCTGCCCGCCTCGCCTCGGCGCTGACCTTCCTGCTCCTGACCGTTTCGTTCAGCCAGGCCGATGTGATCCGTTTCGGCGCTGATGGCACCCAGATCAAACCCGGCCCTCAGTCGGTCCAGCGTTTCGACACTCAGGGCCGACGCCGCGAGGCAGAACAACCGGCGGACAGCCCGGAAGCGGTTGCCGAGCATCTGGCGCTGCGCGACGAGCTGGCCGCGCTTGGCGGCGAGCAGGTCATCATGGGCCGCGCGCCCACCGATCGATATGCCGGCGCACGTCCGAGCGTGCGGCAGACGGCGCTGAGGTATCAGAACCATCCCGCGATCAGGGCTGCGGGACTATCCCGCAGCCAATGGATCGCGACCTTCGAGGCGCTGGTCTGGCAGGAATCGCGGTTCAATGCCCGTGCCCTCAGCCCGAAAGGTGCGATTGGTCTGGCCCAGCTGATGCCGGGAACGGCGAAGATCCTCGGCGTCAATCCCCACGATCCCATACAGAACCTCGATGGCGGGGCGCGGTATCTGCTGACGCAGATGCAGCGGTTCGGCAGTCCGACCCTTGCCCTGGCCGCCTATAATGCCGGGCCCGGTGCCGTCCAGAAACACGGCGGCGTCCCCCCCTATCGAGAGACCCGGAATTACGTCCTCCGCATCATGGCGGAGCGTGATCGCCTCATGGCACAGGCGTCAACTCAGGAGAAAGTCAAATGAAACGGTACTATGTTCAGGCTGCGGTCGCGGTCCTGGCGGTGGCTCTCGTCACCTTTCACGCCAGCGAAGTGCTGGCACAGGCAAAGGGCTCGGTCGATTTTTCAAAGGTCGACAAGGTGGGGACAGGTTTCATCACCTGGCTCAAGGGCAATATCGCCATCGCCATCTTTACCGGCGCCTTCATCATCTGTGGCTTCATGGCCGCGATGAACCGGATCAGCTGGTGGTGGGTGGTGATGATTTTTGTCGGCGGCTTCTTTGTCTTTGGCGGTTCGACCCTTGTCACGCAGATGAAATCGGCGCTGACCTGATGGAGCAGAGCGTCGTCATTCTTGGCCTGTCGCGTCAGGCCCGGCTGGCCGGGCTGCCGATGCCCTACATGCTTGGTGTTGGCGCGCTGACCGCCCTTCCCTTCTTCTGGACGCAGTTCATGCCATGGGTGCTGACGGGTCCGCTCTGGTATATCGCGGCGCGTATCGCTGTCGCGATGAACCCCAACGGCCACAAGGCCCTTGCGGTGGTCCTGCGCCGGACCCCGCCCTCTCTCTCCCGCAAAAAAAGAAAAGAGGGGCGGCGCTATGTTTGACGCAAGCCAGGATCGCAAGCGCGCGCCGCGCGCCGCGGCCGTCAGGCCGAAGGTGCCGCAGCTCTACCCGCACATGCCCTATGTGCTGGAAATCGACGATTTTACGGTGCGCAGCCGCGAGAATGCCCTGATGATGTCGTTGGAGATCAAGGGCAAGGACGGCTTCACCTCGGCCGACCGCGATCTGGAAGACCTGCGCCGGGGCTTCGCGGGGGTCCTTGACGGTCTGGATGACCGGTTCAGCTTCTATGTCCATCGGATGATGAAACCGGCAACGCTCGGGCTGACACCGATCTACGGCGACAGCTTCGCCGCCGATCTGGATGCCCGCTGGACCGAGCATCTGGCCGATGATTCGCTGCGCGACTTCGTGGTGGTGCTGACGGTGGTGCGCAACCTACAAGCGCCGCTCAAACTGCCCTTCTTCAACCGCAAGGCGAAGCAGATCTTCGACGGCGATACCAGCGAGCGCCACGCCGAATTGCGCGAGGTTGTCTCCATCCTGGAAACCAGCCTGCCGGTTGGCACACGGCGTCTCAGGATCAGCGATGGCTCGCTCCTGGGCTTTTACAGCTCGATCAATTCCGGCGTTCTGCGCCCGGAATATCGCGGCGATATCTCCCTGATCGCTGAGGATGTGAGCACGGTCGGCCTGCGCTTCAAGGGAAGCGTGATCGCCCTTGATGAGGGTCTGGACCAGCCGCGCTTCGCTGCCGTGCTGGCGGTCAGGAATTACCCGACGATGACCGAACCGGGCATGCTCGATGCGCTCGATACAGGCATGGACACGCTGATCACCCATTCCTACACCCCCATCGCGCGCCAGAAGATCTCCGATCTTGCCAAGCGCCGCATCGACCAGATGCGCGCGGCGGATGATGCCGCCACCTCGATCGAGGGTCAGCTTCAGCAGACCTATGACGATGTGGAAAGCGGCCGGCTTGGCTTTGGTGAACACCAGTTCACCATCACGGTTTTTGCCGACAGCCCCGAGGCGCTGGAAGCCCGGGTGTCGCAGGTGCGTGGTGTCGCCGAACGGGCCAGGATCAGGCTGACGCGGCTGGCCTCGACCATGGAGGCCACGTTCTTTGCCAACCATCCGGGCAATCGGGACTATCAGGCCTGGGAAACCATCGTCAGTTCGATCACCTTCGCCGATCTGTGCAGCCTGCACATGACCGATAGCGGCACGCCTGCCGATCGGCTGCCGTGGAAGACGCCGATCACTGTCTTTCAGAGCGTGACGGGGGCAGCGCATCGCTTTTCCTTCCATGATGCCGGCGATCCGAAAGCGGAACCGACCATCGGCCACACGCTCATCCTCGGCCCCTCGAACAGTGGCAAGACCGCGACGCTGGCTTTCCTTGCGGCACAGGCACGACGCACTGGCGCGCGTCTGGTGTTTTTCGACAAGGATCAGGGTCTACGGATGGCAGTTGCCGCCCTGGGTGGCCGCTATGCCGAAATCAAGGCGGGCGAGCCAACCGGGCTGAACCCGCTGGCGACCGAGCATGGTCCGCGCGGCGAAGCCTGGCTGATGGACTGGCTGGCCACACTGGTAGAGCGCGGACATGACATCCTGACCCCGCATCAGGCCGACAGCCTCAAGCATGCGGTGCGCCAGAACGGTCAGGCCGCCCAGGGGCTCAGAACGTTCGAGCATTTTACCACGCTGATCGGGGATGCGCGCGATGATCGCGCCCTGGCAACCCGGATAGCGGAGTGGGGCCCGGAAGGCCGCTATAACTGGGTCTTCGGGCAGGCCGACAAGCCCGTGGTGGATTTCGACGGTCTCGATGTCCTCGGCATCGATCTGACGGAAATCCTGAGCTTGCCGACGGAGCGTTCGGCGCTCCTGTCCTATATCTTCCGCCGGCTGGAGCTGATGTTCGAGGCCCGCCAGCCGATGCTGCTGGTGATCGACGAGGCCTCGACGGTCTTTGATGACGAATTCTTTGCGCGGTGGCTGCCGAAATGGCTGGTCACGGTGCGCAAGATGAATGTGGTCGTGGTCCTGCTGACACAGTTCCCGTCGCAGATCCGGAACAGCGCCTCGCGCACGATCCTTGAAGGGCTGCCGACACAGATCCTGTTCCCGAACCGCCGGGCGCAGCCATCGGATTACGAGGGGTTCGCGCTGAGCAATAATGAGCTCGATTTCCTGCTCGCCGGTCGGAACGGTCCGCGCCAGGCGCTGCTGCGCGGCCATAATGGCCAAACCCTGCTTGATGTCGATCTCTCGGCCCTCGGTCCGCTTCTGACCGCACTCGGCGGCGGTGAAGCCGGTCGGCAGGCTTTTGGTCCCGATTTCGAAACCACCCCATTTTTCTGGAGGAATAACGATGCGTAAGGCTCTTCTTCTGTTGGCCCTTCTGCCCGCGCTTGCCGCCTGCGGCGAAACCCCGATCAAGAAGGCCAATTGCTGGAACAGCATGGCCTTTGTCGAACCGCGCGACTGCGCATCTGCACCGTGAGCGCGGCGATGACGCTGAGGCATGCCCGGTTGCTCGGAACCGCCCTCGCGCTTGGCGTCCTGCCGGCCGCTTTGTGGTCGCAGGGCGTGCCGACCGTCGATGGCAAGAAGGTGGCCATCGAGATGATGACCGTCGAAGCGGAGCGGGAAAAGACGGCTGCCGAGGTCGCGGAGAATGCCAAGCGCGCCGAAATCGCCCGTTATCAGGACGAGCAGCTCGCGGCGCTGGACGAGACGCTGAAGCTTCTGACCGGCACCAGCGCCTTCATTCCAGGATTGGAAGCCGGTGGCGGTTCGGGCGATCTCTATGCCGCCGCGACGGTCTATGCGATCGACGACAACAATCCCTATGTCGACCGGATCATGGGCGATGCGCCCGTGACCATCGAGCAGATGATTGCCGAGACCGCGATCAGGTTCGGCGGTCATCCCGCCCTCGGTCGCGCCGGCATCAATGCGGTCGAGTTCCGCTGCTGGTTCCAGGCATTGGTGAAGCAGGAATCGAATTTCAGCATCGGGGCCAAGAGCCCGAAGGCCGCTTTCGGCCTGACCCAGATCATCCCCGGCACGGCAGAGTATCTGGGTATCTATCCGGCCTATTACGACGATCCGCGCCTGCAACTGGACGGCGGCGCGCGATACCTTCTTGAACAGCTGGGCAAGTTCGGCTCGATGGAACTGGCGCTGGCCGCCTATAACGCCGGCCCCGGCGCGGTCCAGAAATACAATGGCATCCCGCCCTACCGCGAAACCCAGGACTATGTGCGCAAGATCAGCGGCTATTACAGCCGCTATGCCGCGCGCATGGGTGGCGCCGCGGATGCCGTGGGGACGCTGGACCCGAAGGACATGGCGATCGCCGAGGCATCGAACCTGTCGGATGCCGGCCTGCATTATGCCAGCTGGAGCATGGACACGATGCAGGCGGCGGCTGCACGGCTGCGCCAGGTGGTGACGCAGATCGAAGGGACGGCCTCGGCCAAGGAGGCCCTGGATCTCAACAGCTATGCGCGCGCCGAAGTGACACGCATGGCGATCATCCAGGGCCGTCTCAAGGCGGTCCGGCAGAAGATCGATGCCGCACGCTACGCGCTGCTTCTGCAAGCCTATGCCGAGGATGAAGAATTTTTGCGTGTTTCCCTGGAGGATTGATGATGAAGACGTATTTCGCGGCTGCCGCCATCGCACTGAGCGTCAGCCTTCAGGCCACGGCGCAAGGGGTTCCGACCATCGATGTGTCCAGCCTCGCCAAGCTGACCGATCAGCTGGCCGAGGCCAAGCTTCAGCTGAGGGAACAGATCGCGGCAAACCTCAAGCTGGACGATCAGGTGTTGAAAATGCTCGAACAGATCCAGCTTCTGCAAAGCCAGCTTGCCGCGCTGAAGGACGGGTTGTCGCTGGCCGATCTCGGCTTTGATCCGGATACCTTCCTGCAGGACATCCTGCCGCAATTTGCCGATCTCACGAAATCGCTCGATGCGGCCAAATCCGGAAATTGGGCGCAGGCGCTGGCCGGCGGGACGCTCGGCGGTGGCTCGGTCGCGGGCCATGTCGACAAGACATTCGCCTCGGCCGGCATGAACCGGGACCAGGTGCAAGATCTGGCGAACAGCGAGACTGCCGCAACCGCCCGGATCGGCACCTCGGCGAACGTCAACGCCTTCATGTCGGCGGCGGCTGAAAGCTCGTCCGCACAGGCGAAAGAAAGCCTGACCCGGATTGACGGGCTGGTGGGCAAGATCGAGGGCACGGAGAACCTCAAGCAGGCCATCGATCTCAATACGCGTGTCACGGCCGAACTCGGCATCGCGCTCGCCAACCTCTGGGCGATGGAGGCCGTGCAGACGGTCGGCATGGGCGAGGCGGGCGTCATGGATGCCGCGACAGCAGCTGACGAAGAGAAGTTCCTGCAGATCAGGATGGAGGATTAGCGATGAACAAGCTGGTTTATGGCGGTATTGGTGCCGTTATCGGGGCTGTGGCCGCAAGCGCCGTGTTCCTGGCCCTGCCGGACAAGTCTGCCCCGGCTGAAGACGATGCGTTCGTGGCGATGCAGCCCCTCACCGAAGAAGAGCAGGCGGAGGAAGATCGGTTTCTGGACCTCAACCTCGGCGCGGAAGACGCCCCTGCGGTCGAACCGCTGAAGGATGCGCAGAACGTCCCCTACTATACCTGCGAGAAGTCGCCGGAACTGGTCGCTTATCTCGGCAAAAAGGGTAATGCCATCTATGCCCGTCGCGCCCATCTGAACTCTTTCCTCATCGCGACGAATGTGCTCGCGACCAAGGATTGCACCTGCACTGGCAAGATGATCCCGGCCTCAACGCTGATCGCCTTCGAGACGCGGATCATGGAAGCGGCCGGGGTCACGGAGTTGGAAGACCTTGTGACTCAAAACTATTACGACGAGGCGCGTGTCATGAGCTGGCAAATCGAAGAGCTCTGCGGGGGGCCGTTCTGATGGGCCTGGTCACGGATATTCTCGACAGCATCGATGCCTCGATCGCCGCGACCGGGGAGCGCTATTTCGAGACAACCGCCTCGGCGCTTGGCCCGATCGCGACGATCATGATGACGATCTTCGTCATCGCGCTCGGCATCAACATCGCCACCGGGGCGTCAGATCTCTCCCTGCGCGATGCCAAGCAACTCTTCTGGCGGGTGATCCTCGTCTACACTTTCGGGTTGAGCTGGGCGAATTTCGGGGTCCTCTATCACGCTCTCTCGGATGGCGCCGGCAACCTCGCAATGGGGTTCTTTGACGCATCAAGGTCCGGCAGCTCTGATCCCAACACGGCGATGGACAGTTTTGCCAAGGATATGGCGGATACGGTCGATGACGTATCAGCATCGCGCGGCTCGATCATGCGGGGCGTGATTGGTGGGTTCGCTTATGTCATCCTCGGCCTCCTGATGGCCGCCTATGTCCTGGTCGTCGGCTTTGCCAAGATCATGATCGCCTTTCTGCTCGGGGTCGCACCGCTCGCGATGATCGCCACGATCTTCGACAAGACCCGCAATCTCTTCGAGGCCTGGCTGGAATCCTTCGTCGGCTATCTGATGTATCCGATTGCAGCCGCCGCGATCATCGCCAGCGTGGTGAAGGTCGGTGAAGAACAGGCTTTGGGGTTAACTGAGGGTGAATCCACGCTTGGCTCCATCCTTGGTTTCGTCGTCGTGGTTTTCGTGGGCATTTTTGCTCTGAAGGCGATCCCCACCGCCGCAAGTCACATTACCGGGCAGTTCCGGCTGGCCTCGATCTCGCCGCAACCCATCCGCGCGGCGACGCGACCATTGACGGGCGCCGCCGCGCGCTGGACGGGTGCAAGATTGGGCGCAATGGGGTCCGGGATGATGAGCGGCGGCCAGTCTCCGAAGCTCGCCAGAGACCAGCGTGATCGTGCCTATGCCGAACGTGGCGGCAAGCTCGCCGAAAAAATCCGACTTTCAAGGGTGTTGGGCACGATGCCGAAAGGCTGACCGCCGCAGCTGACACAGTTCAATTCTGAGGTAATGCCATGACAGACCAGGTGTCTGAACAGAGAACGATTCTCGAAAGCGAGCTCTTTCTCGAAGGAAAACGCCGCGAACGCAGGGGCTTCATCGCCCTGGCATTCGGGCTGGCGATCGCGACCGGCAGCGTTGCTGCGCTGCTGACGGTCCTGCCGCTGAAGGAAATGGAAGCCTTCGTGGTGATGGTCGACAAGGACACCGGCATGGCGAGCCGGATTGTCGAGGTCCAGCCTGCGACCATGAACGAGGCCGAAGCCGTCCGGCAGGGGCTGATCTTCAATTACGTCATGGAGCGCGAGACCTATGACGAGAATGACAACGAGAACCGCCTGCTGAAGGTGTTCCGCATGTCCAGCCTCCTGGAACAGGACAAGCTGCGCAGCCTCTGGAACCCCGGCAATCCATACTATCCCCCGACGCTCTACGGAGCCTCGGGCAAGGTTGCCATCAAGGTGCTGAGCATCAGCGAGGTCGGCGAAAACACCGCCACCGTGCGCTTCACCAAGACCTTCTCGCAGACCGGCGAGGATGATCGGGTCGGCAAGTTCTATGCCACCGTCACCTACGCGTTCCAGCCCTCGACCGAAAGCGCGGTCGAGCTGGTCTGGGAAAACCCGCTCGGCTTCGTCGTCACCGATTACCGCATCACCGCAGAATCTCTGGAGGAACAGGAATGACCAGGACGCTGATTGCGGCGGCTGTTGCCGCCATGACCCTGCCAGCCCTCGCTTATGCCGAAGCGAGCCCGCGATCGGGCGCGCGCGATGGCCGGATCACCTATGCCACCTGGCAGGACGGGCAGGTCTATACCGTGCCGACGCGGCTGCGCAACATCACCATGATCGAGCTGGGCGAGGGCGAAACCATCCGCTCGATCGCCGCCGGCGACACCGAAAGCTTTCAGGTCGAGAAGCTGGAAGGCAACAATGTTTTCACCATCAAGCCGGTGATCGACGGCGCATCGACCAACGTGACGGTTGAGACGAACCGGCGCTTCTATTTCCTGAACGTGGTCGAGGGTGGGAAACCGTCCTGGTCGGTCAAGTTCACGGTGCCGGGCAGCGGGCGGTCCGCATCGGCCGGTCCGACCATCCGGCCTCTGGCTGAAGCGCCGCTGACCCCGATGCGCTATCGGATCGTCAGCAGGACCAGCGGCGCGGGTTTCGCCCCCATCGGGATCTCCGACGATGGCGCGAAAACCTATTTCCAGATCCCGTCCGGCGCCCCCACTCCGACCGTCTTCCGAGTGGACAGCAAGGGGCTCGAATACGCCGTCAACAGCACCATGAAAGGCTCGGTGATCGTGGTCTCGGGCCGGTCCGCGCGATGGGTCGTGCGCTACGGCGACGATCACGCCTGCATTGAAGGGAAGTGAACATGACCGAGACATCTGAACAGAAGGTGCAGGATCGCCTGACCGGGCTCAGGAAACCACCCCCGAAGCCCTCGATCCTGAAATCCTATGGTCCCTATGCCGTCGTCCTGGCCGCAGGCCTCGGGATTGGCGGTTATGTCGCCTCCATCCCGGCCGCCGAGGAGGAACAACCGGCGGTGCGGACCTCCGATGCTGCCGAGTTTCAGGAAGATGTGGGGCTGGCAGGCTTCACGACGCGGGTGCCGCGTGCGCAGCCCGCCGTGGACATGCCGCAGACCGAACCGGAACCGGCAGAGCCGGCGAGCGATCCCGAAGCCGAACGGCTCCGGGCCGAGCTTGCCGAACTCCAGGCGCAGTTGGAAGCCCTGAAAAACCAGCCCGCAGAGACGCCACCGGAACTCGCCGCCCTTCAGGCCGAAATGGACAGCCTCAGAGCCGAGGCAGCAGATCGGGAGAATGCCTATGCCGAACTGGAACGGGAAAACCTCCGGCTGCAAACGCAGCTCGAAAGCAACAGCCTCCTGGGCCTGCCAACCGACATGGCGGGCGATGAAGAAGCGCGGCGGCTGGCGGATCTCGAAGCGCGCCGCGCGGCTGCCGAGGCGCTGCGGGCCGCCCAGAATGCTTCGCCCATGGTGGCATATCGCGCCGGCGGCGGCTCAGAAGGCGGTGCTGGCGAAGGCCCGGGCCAGCGATATGAAGGCGATGAAGCGTTCGTTCGCGCGGGCGCAACCCGCGCCAGCGTGACCCAGGCCGAAATCATCGCCAACCCGTCTCATACCGTTGTCCAGGGCACGCTGATCGAGGCAACGCTTCAGACCGCCATCCAGTCGAGCCTAGAGGGCAATGTCATCGCCACGGTCAGCTATGACGTGTTCTCGATGGACATGGCCAATGTCGTCATCCCGCGCGGATCGAAGCTCTTCGGCCGGTACAGCTCGGACATCGATCGCGGCCAGCGCAGGGTGCTGGTGGCCTGGGATCGCGTGGTGACGCCCGATGGACAATCGGCGGAACTCGCCGCCTATGGCACAGACCGGATCGGGCGTTCGGGGCTGACAGGCAAGGTGCGCAACCATACCCTCGCGCGCTTTGCCGGTGCGGCGGCGGTCTCGGTGATCGGCGGTATTCCCGCCATTGTCACCGCCGCGCTGGAACGCGAGACGGACAGCAGCAGCAACCGCAATGATGCCCTGACCGACGCTGCCTCGGACGTGGCGCAGAACACGACATCGGCCTTGGGCGAGGTGATCCAGGGCTATCTCGATATCCCGACCACGATCAGCATCGATCAGGGTGCTGTCGTCATGGTGCAGGTCAATGCCGATGTGGAGATGCTATGACCGGCTATCTGCACAGCAAATTGGGCAGGATCGGGGACCTGTTGCGCGATCCTGCCATGATCGAGGTGTCGTTCAACGGCGACGGACGCATCTGGACCGAACGGGCTGGCGAGGCCGTGATGACGGAAACCAGGGTTCCGGGTCTTGATCCGCTCTACGCCCGCGATCTTGCCATGCAGATCGCCAATGATCAAAGCCTCGCCCTCTCGGATATGGCGCCGATGATCTCGGCCTCTGTTGCCTTCGAGGGGATCAACCTGCGCTGCCAGGCCATCGTCCCGCCGGCCTCGGCCAGTGGGACGGTGATTTCCATGCGGGTGTTTCGCGCCCGCGCGTCAGGGGCTGAACCGCATCGCTTCGGCCTCTTGCGCGATGTCGGACGGTCTCTTGAGGATGAACGGGCCGACATTCTGGGACGGCTGAAGGCCGGACTGCGCTTAGGATCGGAAGACGAACTCGATGCCTTTTGTCGCGAAGTGGTCGGCCAGCGTCTGAATGTCCTGATTTCGGGGATCACCTCGGGCGGCAAGACCGAACTGTCCCGTCGCCTGCTCTGGATGGTCGAGCCGGATCAGCGGCTGGCGCTGATTCAGGATGCCAACGAGCTTCTGCCCGACCTGCCGAATGTCGTGAACCTGATTGCCGATCGCAAGGAGACCTCGCCCCGCTCGGCCGACAAGCTGCTGGAAGCCACGCTTCGCCTGCGTCCTGACCGCATCATCGTCGGTGAGCTGCGCGGCATCGAGGCGATCACCTTCCTGGAGGCGATCAACACCGGCCATGAAGGCTCGTTCACCACGATCCATGCCCATTCCGCCCGCAAGGCGCTGGATCGCCTGGCCTTCATGGTCTCGAAGGGCGGCCTCGGCATGACCTATGCCGAGATCCACCGCTATGTCCGCAACGCCATCGATGTGGTGATCCAGGTGGGCCGCTCGGGCGACCGGCGCGGCGTCATGGAAATCTGGATGCCCGCCCTCGAAGACGCGCAAAGACCTCGACCCTGAAAAATTCACGATCACAGCCGAACTGATCGGCTGGCTTGGCGACTGACCCATGGAGGACTGACAATGGCTGAAGAACGCCCGAACATGCTCTTGCGCGCGATGGATGCGGTTCAGAGCATCATGCGTCCCGATTATACCCAAAACCGCGAGGTTCAGCGCGCAGCTGCGCTGGCCGAGGCGACCGGACGCCGCGAACTCGTCGACGCGGCACGTACCGAGGCGATGGACGCCCTCGCGCGGCTCGGGGAATTGCCTGTCGCTGAACGCGAAGAGGAAATGCGGAATGAAGGCATCGATCCGACCGTAACCTCGGATTGGGAGAGCGCGGATTGGACCGACAGAGCGAAACTGGAAGCAAAGGTCGAGGCCGATGTGCTGGCCTGGGCCGAGGTCAACAGGCTTGACCTGAATGTCCATGAGGACCGGCTTGCCGCCTATGCCGGCGTGAGCGAGGCCTATGATGAGGCTCATCTGGCGGTCAACTTCAACGATTGGGTGAAGACCTCCGCGATACCACTTTCTGAACATCCCATTTTCGATGATGGCGGACAGCAGGCTCCGGAAGATCCCGAAGCTGATCTGTTTCGCCGGCAACAGGAAGCCGTGGCTGCGGGCCGCGAAGCCGAGGCGAGGGGCGAGCGCGTCCTCTATGTCCATGGCAGACCGTATGTCGATCCCGGCAACGATACCGTTCATTCACAGGGCGAGGATCGCGATGCGGGGATGACGGATGCCCGTGCATCCCGCATCACCACGGCCTTCTCCGACATGGCCGATGCCCTGGCAGCGGGCGAGCGTCCTGAATTTCGCACCAATGTGTTGATTTTCACCCAGAACTGAGCCGGTTTTTTCACCGAGAAGTGAGCCACCTCTGATTATGGATTTCGGTTCATGCTGGGGTCAAGGTCGGGTTTGTCTCCTTCTTTTTCCGGGCTGCGGCGGCTGAACTTGCTTTGA
>RRZU010488646.1_pt1 | contig 18584 bp, 16 predicted proteins | sample 2165561 | NCBI WGS metagenome assembly RRZU01 (sample SAMN10456909, study PRJNA506462) | wastewater metagenome | isolation source: wastewater sludge | place: USA: Moscow, Idaho | reverse complement strand
GCAGGGCGGCAAACAGGCCGTCGATCACCACGATCCAGATCAGGCTGGACACCACTGCCCGCGTGGCAGCCACACCGACGGCCGTCGGCCCCTGACCGGCCGACAGGCCCTGGCGGCAGCCGATCTGGGCGATGAAGAGGCCGAACACCATGGATTTGCCCAGCCCGAAATACAGGTCGGTCAGCGATACCGTAGCCAGCGTCTGGTGGTAGAACTGCATCGGTGTCACCGAAAAAGCCTGCATCACCAGCGCTCCGCCCAGGAGGCCGATGACGTCGGCCAGCACGGTCAGGAGCGGCAGGACCAGTAGCGCAGCCACCAGTCGTGGCAGCACCAGGAACGCGACCGGGTCGATGCCGAAGGTGTGCAGCGCGTAGATTTCCTCATTGACCTTCTGGGTGCCCAGTTCGGCGGCAAAGGCCGCACCGCTGCGGCCGGCAAACACGATGGCGGTCATCAGCGGGCCCAGTTCGCGCAGCATGGCGATGCCGATGCCGTTGACCACCAGCAGGCCGGCACCGAATCCCTGCGCCACCAGACCCATCTGGAATGCGAGGATGGTGCCCATCAGAAAGCCGATCAGCAGCACGATCGGCAGGGCCTGTGTACCGGCGCTGGCCATGATGTCCAGTACACGTGCACCTTCCAGCCGGGCCGGACGGCACAGTGCCCGCCACAGGGCACTGGCGCTGGCGCCGGTCCAGACCACGCTGTCACGGCCGGTGTGCAGGCCGGAGAGCGTGGCTGCGCCGATCCGTTCGACCGGAGACAGGGGCGGCGGGCTGGCCGGTGGTGCCAGCGAGGCTGTCCGGATGCGTTCCAGCAGCGGCTGGTATTCGGCGGCCAGTCCGGACAGCGCGACCGGTGCACTGGCCGGCCGCGGGTCGTGCAGCAGCCGGTGCAGCAGCACCAGTCCGGCGCTGTCGAGCTGGGTAACGGCCGAAGCATCCAGCGTCAGGGGCGTTTGCGGCTGGGCCGCCAGCGCCGCCAGCGCCTCGGCCCAGATGCTGCCGACGCTGTGCGTGGTCAGCGGGCCTTCGAGCCTGAGCCGGCCCGGGGTACAGACAAGCCGTGCCTGACTGGATGCGGTCATGAAGCCTCGCCGGATGTGATCACCAGATACCGATCACTATAGCGGTCGGGAGCGGCATGGCCGCCCGCGTCAACCCTTGCTGGAGAGCATCTGCATTTCGATGATGCGGATTTCACCCAGCGGATAGCCCTGTTCGGCCAGCTGCTGGCGTGCGTATTCCTTGCCCATCTGGCGTACTTCCAGATCGTCGATGCTGCTGTCGATCTGGAACGGGATTTCCGCCGTTTCGATCTTGACCTTGGTCGGATGGATGCCGGTGGCAAAACGTACCTTGAGCAGGTAGGTACGCTGGATGGACAGTTTGGATTCTTGCATGAGCATAAGTCAACGAACCGGCAATGACGGGACAAGGGGATTATCGTTTCGGCATCGCTGGCGGGCAACCCGGATGGTCAGCCGGCCAGCTCTTTCAATAGCTCCCTGACCCGGGCCGTACGCATCGCCGGTTCGGCCAGCGCCACTTCCACCCGCAGCTTGTCCTGCCCGACCAGGCGATAATTGCGCTTGCCCTGCACCAGCTGGATGATGCGCACCGGTTCGACCGGAGTCTGGCGCGAGAAGGTCAGCTGCACCGCGCTGTCCGAGGCATCGATCTTGTCGATGCCGAGGCTGCGGGCCGCAAGGCGCAGCCGGTGGCTGTCGATCAGCGTCTTCACCGGCACGTCCGGCAGGCCGAAGCGGTCGATCAGCTCCTCGTGGATGGCGTCGATTTCGCCCTCGGTTTCGCAGCTTGCCAGCCGCTTGTAGAGCACCAGCCGTTCGTGCACGTCCGGGCAGTAGCTGTCCGGCAGCAGGGCCGGAGCGTGCAGGTTGACTTCGGTGGTGACGCCCAGCGGCGCATCAAGATCGGGTTCATGACCTTTCTTGAGCGCCCGTACCGCGCTCTTGAGCATCTCGGTGTAGAGCGAGAAACCGATTTCATGCATTTCGCCCGACTGGCCTTCGCCCAGCACCTCGCCCGCACCGCGGATTTCCAGGTCGTGCATGGCGAGGTAAAAGCCGCTGCCGAGGTCTTCCATCATCTGGATTGCTTCCAGCCGCTTCATGGCGTCCTTGGTCATGCCTTCGCCGGTCAGCAGGTAGGCATACGCCTGGTGGTGGCTGCGGCCGACCCGGCCGCGCAACTGGTGCAGCTGTGCCAGGCCGAAACGGTCGGCACGGTGGATGATGATGGTGTTGGCGTTGGGGATGTCGATGCCGGTTTCGATGATGGTGGAACACAGCAGCACGTTGAAGCGCTGCTGGTTGAAATCACGCATCACCTGTTCCAGCTCACGCTCGCGCATCTGGCCGTGCGCCACCTGCACCCGTGCTTCCGGCAGCAGCTCCGTGAGCTTTTCGCGCATGTTCTCGATGGTTTCCACCTCGTTGTAGAGGAAGAACACCTGACCGCCGCGCTTGAGTTCGCGCAGCACCGCCTCGCGGATCACCCCGTTGTTTTGCGGCGTGACAAAGGTTTTGACCGACAACCGGCGATTGGGCGCCGTGGCGATGACCGAAAAATCGCGCAGGCCCTCCAGTGACATGGCCAGCGTGCGCGGAATCGGCGTGGCCGTCAGCGTCAGCACGTCGACATTGGCGCGCAGGCGCTTGAGCTGTTCTTTCTGCCGCACGCCGAAGCGGTGTTCCTCGTCGATGATCACCAGACCGAGACGGGCGAATTCGACATCCGGCTGCACCAGCCGGTGCGTGCCGATGACGATGTCGACACTGCCGTCGGCAAGGCCGGCCAGCGCGGCCTTTTGCTCCTTGGCCGAGCGGAAGCGCGACAGCTCGACAATTTTCAGCGGCCAGTCGGCAAAGCGGTCGGCAAAGTTCTGGTAATGCTGCTCGGCCAGCAGGGTGGTGGGCACCAGCACGGCCACCTGCTTGCCGCCCATGGCGGCGACAAAGGCCGCCCGCAGCGCCACTTCGGTCTTGCCGAAGCCGACGTCGCCGCACACCAGCCGGTCCATCGGCCGGCCGGCGGTCATGTCGTGGATCACCGCTTCGATGGCGGCCTGCTGGTCCGGGGTTTCCTCGAAACCGAAGCCGGCGGCAAAGGCCTCGTAATCGTGGGCCGACAGTTCGAAGGCATGGCCTTCGCGCGCCGCGCGCCGGGCATAGAGGTTCAGGAGCTCGGCTGCCGTGTCGCGCGCCTTTTGCGCAGCACGCTGCTTGGCCCGTTCCCATTGCGGCGAGCCCAGCCGGGTCAGCTGCACGCTGTCGGAGGCGTGGCCGGCGTAACGCGAAATCAGGTGCAGCTGGCTGACCGGCACGTAGAGGGTGGCGCCATCCGCGTATTCAAGCTGCATCATCTCGGTCTGGCCTTCACCCAGATCCATCGACACCAGCCCCAGATAGCGGCCGATGCCGTGTGCCTCGTGCACGACCGGATCACCGACCTTGACCTCGGCGAGGTCGCGCAGCATGGCGTCGGTGTTGCTGCGCTTTTTCTGCTGGCGCGGCGTGCGCGCCACGGTCTGGTAGAGGTCGGCCTCGCTCAGCAGCGCCTCCTGGCGCTCAAGGTCGACAAAGCCGCCGGTCAGCGTGCCGACGGTCAGGGCAAAGCGCATGTCACCCTGGCTGAAGCCGGCCAGCGAATCGACCGGTTGCGGCCTGAGCCCGTATTCGCCCAGGAACTGGGTCAGCGTTTCGCGCCGGCCGAGGCTTTCGGCCACCAGCAGGGTGCGGGCCGGTGTCGTGGCGAGGAAGGCCTTGAGCCGGGCAACCGGCACCTCGGCCCGCCGGTCGACCGTCAGGTCGGGCAGGCGCGCCAGGTCGTCCGGCAATGCGCCGCCGGCAGCGATTTCGCAGCGGGCGTACGGCTTGAGGGCCGCCATCAGTTCGTCCGGACGCAGGTAAAGCGTGGCCGGCGGCAGCAGCGGGCGGGCCGGATCGGTGCCGAGCATGGTGCGGCGCTGTTCGACTTCGCGCCAGAAGGTTTCGGCCGCCGCCAGGGTGTCGTGGTGCAGGGCGATCAGGGCCTGCTCGCCCACGTAGTCGAAAAACGTGGCGGTATGGTCGAAAAACAGCGGCAGATAGTATTCGATGCCGGCGGGGATGCTGCCGGCGGAAATGTCCTTGTAGAGCTGCCGCCGCGACGGATCGCCCTCGAAAGTTTCGCGGAAATGCTGGCGGAAGGCCGTGACGCCGCCCTCGTCGGTGGGAAATTCGCGCGCCGGCAGCAGGCGCACGTCATTGACCGGATAGAGGGTGCGCTGGGTGTCGACGTCAAACGTGCGCAGGGTGTCGATTTCGTCGTCGAACAGCTCGATGCGGTAAGGCAGGGCGGCGCCGGACGGAAACAGGTCGATCAGGCCGCCGCGCACGGAAAACTCGCCCGGGGCATACACCTGCGTGACGTGGGTGTAGCCCGCCAGCGCCAGGTCGGCGCGCAGCTGGTCGGCATCCAGCCGGTCGCCGGCCTTGAGCAGGAAGGTGCGCCCGGCCAGGAATTCCACCGGCGCCAGCCGGCCCATGGCGGTCGGGACGGCGGTGACGATCACGTCGGCCTTGCCCTGGCGCAGTTTCCACAGCGTGGCCAGCCGCTCGCTGACCAGGTCGGCGTGGGGCGACAGCTGGTCGTAGGGCAGGGTTTCCCAGTCGGGGAAAAACGCCACTTCCAGTTCCGGGTCGAAAAACGGCAGTTCGTCGGCGATGCGGCGGGCGGCCTGCGGGTCGGCGGTCAGGATCACCAGCGGCTGGCGGCTGGCGCGCGCCAGGGCCGCCAGGCGGGCGCTGTCGGCTCCGCGCGGCAAGGCGCCGAGGGCAAGACGGGAAGCGGGGCGGGGCAGTTCGGGAATCATGGCTAAGACCGGGGCTGTTCGGTAGGAGTGGGCGGGAGCGGCAGTGGCGGGGCGATGTGTTCCGGCGGCGTGCCGCCGCCCTGCTGCTGTTCCAGCCAGTACACAAATGCCAGCACTTCAGCGACGGCCTGGTAGAGCTCGGGCGGAATCTGGCTGTCGAGATCGACCTGCATCAGCAGGTTCACGAGTTGCGGCGATTCGTGCACGAACACGCCAGCCTGCTGGGCGCGCTCGATGATGCGCAACGCCAGTTCGCCCTGGCCCTTGGCCGTCACCTTGGGTGCGACCGAGCCTTCACGATAGGCCAGTGCAACCGCGCTGCGGCGTTGTTGTTCTTTCTGGTTCATCAGGCGTCCCGGTTAACCGAATACTGGATGAGGGTCAAACCGCCGGAATCAAGCTGTCCGGCCAGCTGGTTGCGGTGGGCGGCCAGCTGGGCCGCCGATGCGGGGCTGAGGGCATCCATGCGGATCTGCACGCCGCTGCCGGTCAGGCGGATACGGGCCTCGACCGGGCCCAGGTGCGGCAGGTTGAGTGCCAGCCGGCCGGTCCAGCTGCCGGGCTGGGCGCTGCCGCCTTCGGCTTCGCGTTCGTCGGCGTGCGGTTCTTCTTCGACCAGCAGTTCGAAACCCTGTTCCGGCCAGGCGGTGCCCTGCACCAGCAACTGGCGGTGTTCCAGCGTGTCGAGCTGGCGGGCGACCAGTTGCCCCAGTGCGGTGTTGGCATTCTGGTGGCGGGTGGCGGTGGCCTCCTGTTCGTCCGGGCCGCGCAGGGCTGCGCGCAGGCTGGCGTAACGGTCGCTGACCGGTTCGTTTTCCGCTTCGGCATGCTGTCGGGTCAGCAGTGACAACAGGGCGCGCGGCAGTTCCAGCCTGGCCTGCGGTTCGGCCTGGATGTCGGCGAGCTGGCGCTGGCCGTTGACCCACTGCGCTAGGTGCGATTCGTAAAAGGCGCCGCTGCCGCTGACCAGCAGGCGCAGCGCCTGGGCCATGGCCTTGGTGTCGGGCTGGGCCGCCAGCGCGTTCTGCATGGCGGTCATGCCGGGCTGGCGGGCGATCAGGGGCGTGCGGGCACTATCCGGCGTGGCCTGGGCACGGCTGTCTTCATTGCCGCGAGCGGCCTGCGTCAGCAGGGTGGCAAGGTAGCGCGAGGCACCCGAGAGGGTGACGCGCGACAGCTGGCGATCAACCTGCTCGCTGAGCGGGTCGCCGTTGAGATGGAAGGTGAGCTTGGGCGAAATTTGCGCCACCGACAGGCGCAGGGTGGAGCCCGGCTCGGCGGCCAGCATCTGTCCGCGGTTGAGGTTGAGGGTCAGGAGCTGGTTCTTGACCAGCACCAGAAAACGGTTGCCCGACAGCGAGTCGACCACGCGGGCATTGACCTGTTCGCCGTCCTTGAGGTCGGGCAGCCTGGCCGGCAGCGGGTTGACTTCCAGCATGGGCCGGTTGTCGCGCAGCAGGCGTGACAACTGGGCGGGGGCGACTTCGCGCAGGGCGAGCGGGGACGGGATCGGTTGCATGGCAGGTCGGACGGGTCAGCTCGCTGCATTGTAACGGCTGACCCCGGTTCGGGGGATGCCTGTCATGTCCCTCCCCCGTTCATGCCTGCATCAGCGGGTAGCGTAGACGCGGGTTTTGCCGTCACGGTCAAAGGCAATGACCTGATAGCGGTCCTTGCGGCCATCGGGCATTTCCATGCCCGGCGACCCCGCCGGCATGCCCGGCACGGCCAGCCCGCGGATGGCCGGCTTGTCGCGCAGTACCTGTTTGACGAGATCGGCCGGCACATGGCCTTCGAACACATAGCCGCCGATTTCGGCGGTGTGGCACGACGCCAGCTGCTGCGGCACGCCCAGACGCTGCTTTTTCTCCCAGATGTCCTGGGCCACGGCGGCCTTGGTGGCAAAGCCGGAAGTCTTGAGGTGCTCCACCCACAGGTGGCAGCAGCCGCAACCCGGTTGTTCGTGGACCACGGCGGTCGGCAGTGCCTGTGCCTGTACGGTTGAAACAGCGGTCAGCAGGGCCAGCGGGGCCAGCAGGCGGGAAAGACGGTAAGACATGACAACTCCAGTCGGTTTGGATCGGGATTCAGGAAAAAAGCACGAAACGATGATGCAATTCAGGCCCGCACCCGCAGGGTGGCCATCATGCCGGCGTCTTCGTGTTCGAGGACGTGGCAGTGGTAGAGCAGTTCGCCCGGATGGTCGAAGCGGGTCAGCAGGGTCAGGCGCGAGCGCGGTGGCAGGTTGACGGTGTCGCGCCAGGTCGGCGTGACCGGACGGCCATCGATGGCCACCAGCTGGAAGCGGCCGCCATGCAGGTGGAAGGGATGGTCCATGTGGCTGCGGTTGACCACCTCCCACGCCTCGACTTCACCCACGCGGGCCTCCAGGTCGACGCGCTCCATGTCGTAGGTCTTGCCGTCGATCAGGAACAGGCCTTCGGCCATGCGCTGCGGATCGGCCATGGCATGCCCGGCATGGGCCGCCATGTCGTGCGGGCGCTCGTCCAGTACGATTTCGCGCCGGCGTACCGGCGTGCCGAGCGGCACCACCGGCCTGAGGGTGGCCGGCAGGGTGAAAGGTGCTGCCGGCTCGCGCCCGCTGCTGATCCCGATATCCAGCAGGGGGACGGGTGCGGTCTGCTCCGGACTCATCATTTTCTGCCGGGCATAAGGCAGTGACACCAGTGTCAGCGGTGTGCCGGCATGGTGCGGGAAGGTGACGACGAATTCGCTGCGCTCGCCCGGCACCAGCAGGTAGTCCCCGACCGGCTGCGGCGCCGGCAGCCAGCCGCCGTCACTGGCGACCCGCACCAGTCTGGCACCGGGCACGGCCAGCCGCAGGTAGCGGGCAGCGCAGGCATTGACTACGCGCAGACGCCGGGTTTCACCGGGAGCGACGGTCAGGCGCGGGCGGTGCTGGCCGTTGACCAGCACCACGTCGCCTTCGCGGCCGTCCATCCAGTCTGCCAGCGTGTGGGCGGCCACCTGGTTGCCGGTATCGAAACGCTGGTCGGAAATCACCAGCAGGCTTTCCGGCAGGCCGGCCAGCGGGTCCGCCGGATCGCGCGCCAGCACGGCACCGGCCAGCCCCATGGCCGCCTGGCGTGCGGTGCGGCCGTGCGGATGCGGGTGATACCAGTAGGTGCCGTACCAGTCGGCCGGCAGCTGCCAGCGGGCGACAAAATCGTCGCCGGGGGCGATGGCATGACGCGGGTGGCCGTCGAACTCCGGTGCCACTGGCAGGCCGTGCCAGTGCACGGTGGTGGATTCGGCCAGCCGGTTGCGCAGGGTCAGGCTGACCTGGTCGCCGGCGGTGAGTTCAATGACTGGTCCCGGTACGCTGCTGTTGAAGGTCCACAGCCGGGTCGGTTCGCCGGGCAGCAGTGCATGGCGGGTTTCGGCCAGGGTCAGTGTGCCGGCAAACCGGCCGGCCGTGCCGGACTGGTTGGCAAGGCGGGCCGGTTCGCGCAGGGGGGCACCGCCTGACAAGGGCTGGCGGGCGACCGGAGCCGGTGCGGCGGGCGTGGATGCGGGGGCGGGCATGCCGTGATGGGCATGCGGATTGGCGCGGGCAGCCAGCGGCCACAGCGGCAGGCTGGCGAGCGCCGTCAGCAGGTGACGTCGTTGCATGACAGAAACTTTCTCTCGTGCCGGCGGCCATCAGCCGGCCGGCGGACAGACATGGCCGGCACCGGAAGGTGACGGCCGCATGAGCGGGAGAAAGGTCAGGCGCGCGGAGGCTTGTCCGGCGGAGGGAGTGCCCGGCTGGCCAGCGGGGTGGTTGCCGTGGCCGGGCGGGTGGTGGCCAGCGTCAGGAGCGGCAGACCGGCCGGAACGGCATCGGCCGGCAGGGCGACGACGCAACAGGCGTGGCTGCCGGCGACGGCGCCCTGGCAGTCAGTGGTGCCGCTGCGGCAGACCGACAGGGCGGGTTCGTCGGGGGGAGCGGCGTGGCGGAGCGATGTACCGGCTTCGTGCGCGGCCGGCATGCCGTCATGACAGGCTGCCTGTGCCGGCGCCGCGAGCAGCAGCAGGCCCGCCGTCCACAGGACGGCGAGCAGGGCAAACAGCGGGCGGGCGAGGCGGGTCATGAACCGGAGTGTAGTGCAGCCGGCTCAGGCCTGGCGGCGTTCGGCGGCGAGCGTGTGCTGGCGGCGGGTTTCGGCCAGCACCATGCCGGTGGCAACCGACACGTTGAGGCTTTCCACCGTGCCGAACATCGGGATGCTGACCAGCAGGTCGCAGTGCTCGCGGGTCAGGCGGCGCATGCCTTCGCCTTCGGATCCCATGACCCATGCCAGTGATTCCGGTGCTTCGAAATGGTAGAGGTCGCTCTGGCCGTCCATGTCGGTACCGGCGATCCAGATGCCGCGGTCCTTGAGGTCGCGCAGGGTCCGGGCGAGGTTGGTGACCTGGATGTACGGCACGGTTTCGGCTGCACCGCAGGCAACCTTGCTGACGGTGGCGTTGAGGCCGGCCGAGCGGTCCTTGGGGGCCAGCACGGCATGCACGCCCATGGCATCGGCCACGCGCAGGCAGGCGCCGAGATTGTGCGGGTCGGTGATGCCGTCGAGGATCAGGAGGAAGGGCGGGGTCGTCAGGGTGTCGAGCACGTCGTCGACGTTGACGATGCGGTGGCTGGCATCGATCACGGCGGCGATGCCCTGATGGCGGGCGTGGCCGGTCATGGCATCGAGCCGTTCGTTGTCGAGCGGGATGACCCGGATGCCTTCGTCGGCGGCCTTGGCCAGCGCTTCCTGCATGCGGCGGTCTTCACGGCCGCGGGTGATGTAGATCTCGATCAGGCTTTTGGGCGACTGGAACAGGCGGGCATTGACGGCATGAAAACCGTGGATGAGTTTTTTCTGCGACACGCTGGGGTCCGGCAAGAAAGGGCAAAGGCGGCATTCTACCGGTTAGCGGGCCGGCTGGCTCAGGTCAGTGCGACCGGAGGCGCATCGCTGTCGAACATCCGGCTGAACGAATGCAGGGCCTCTGCGGCCAGCGGCGGGCTGTAGAAATAGCCCTGGATCAGCTCGCTGCCGCAGCGGGCCAGAAAATCACGCTGGTCGGCTGTTTCCACGCCTTCGGCCACCACGGACAACGACAGTTTCTTGGCCATGGCGATGATGGCTTCGGTGATGGCCAGGTCGCTGGCATCGGCCGGAATGCCGCTGACGAAGGTGCGGTCGATTTTCAGCGTGTCGAGCGGGAAGCGCTTGAGCTGCGCCAGACTGGAGTAGCCGGTGCCAAAGTCGTCGATCGACAGGCGCACGCCCAGTTCCTTGAGCTCGGTCATCAGGGCGATGGCAGCGGTCGGGTTGTTGATCAGGGTGCTTTCGGTCACTTCCAGCTCCAGCCTGCGGGCGGCAAGGCCGCTGTCCGACAGGACCGCTTTCAGGTGATGCGTGAGGCCGGGATCATTGAACTGGTGGGCCGACAGGTTGACCGCGACGTGCCCCACGCTGAATCCGGCCGTGTCCCACGCTGCCAGCTGCCGGCAGGCGGTTTCCAGTACCCATCGGCCGATCGGCAGGATCAGCCCGGTTTCCTCTGCCAGCGGAATGAAGGTGGCGGGGGACACCTGGCCCAGCTCGGGGTGATGCCAGCGCAGCAGGGCTTCGACACCGATCAGGCGCTGGCGGTGCGGGTCGATTTGTGGCTGGTACGCCAGGGTAAGCTGATTGCGCGGCAGGGCGTGGCGCAAGGCGTTTTCCAGCGCCAGCCGCTGGTTGGAGAGGCCGTGCAGGGTGTGGGTAAAAAAGGCAAAGGTATTCTTGCCGGCGTCCTTGGCGCGATAAAGCGCGGTATCGGCATGGCGCAACAGGGTGGCGGCATCCTTGCCGTGCTCGGGGGCCAAGGCGATGCCGATGGAGGCGGTGATGTGCAGCTCCTGGTTTTCCAGCGTGATGGGCTGTGACAGTTCGTCCAGCAGGCGGTTGGCCATGTCGATGACGGCGGCGCGCTGGCCGGTGTCTTCCAGCAGCAGGGTGAACTCGTCACCGCCCTGGCGGGCCAGCAGGGCATTGCTGCCCACGACAAACGACAGGCGTGCGGCCACGATGCGCAGGAGGTTGTCGCCGGTAGCGTGACCGAAGCTGTCGTTGATGAGCTTGAAGCGGTCCAGGTCGATGAACAGCACGGCAAAGGACTGCTCGATGCCGGAGAGGCAGATGTCCTCGAGCTTGCGGAACAGGGCGTCGCGGTTGAGCAGGCGGGTGAGCGGATCATGGCTGGCGAGGAACACCAGCCGGTCTTCGGCGGCCTTGCGGCGCGAAATGTCGGTGAACACGCCGACGTAGTTGGATACCCGGTCTTCATCGTATACCGCGCTCAGGGACAGCCAGACCGGATACAGGCGGCCGTCGCGGTGGCGGTCGAACATTTCTCCCTGCCAGTGCCCGTGTTCGGCCAGCGACTGCATCATTTGCATGTTGGTGGCCTGGCCGACGTGGTCGGTGCGGAACATGCGCGAGCGGCGTCCCAGTGCCTGCTCCTCTGTGTAGCCGGTGATGCGGGTAAATGCCGGATTGACGGTAATGAGGGTGCCGTCGGCATCGGTGAGCAGGATGCCTTCGCTGGAGTTTTCAAACACGGTGGCGGCCAGTTGCAGCGTGCGCTCGGTTTCCAGGCGGGCGCTGATGTCGAGGCCGACGCCGACAATCACCCGTTCGCCGCGGAATTCGGTCAGGCGGCTGTGCAGTTCCACCGACAGCCGGTGGCCGTTGCGGTGGATCAGTGGCAGGACGTAGTGCTGTTCGGTGATGTTGTCCCGGTGACGCCGGCGGACTGATTCACCGATCTCGTGCGCCACTCCGGGAGGCATCAGGTCAACAAGGGATTTGCCGGCCAGTGCGCCGGCCGGATACCCGAGCATTTCGCTGGCGCGCTGGTTGGCGTAGATCAGCGTGTGTTCCTTGAGGATGTAGATGCCGACCAGTGATTGCTCGATCAGGGCATCGTACTGTGCCCGCAGGTCACGCAATTCGCTGCGCTGGCTCCGGTAGAGATGCTCGCGCCGGCGCCAGTAATGGCGGCTCAGGCCCCAGCCCAGCCAGGAGAGCAGCAGCGCGGCCAGCAGCAGCGTGGTGGTCAGGGATGCCGGTGTGACATCGCCGATCCGGGGGGCGGCATATGCTGCGAGCGCACATGCCAGACCGGTTCCAAGGCAGAGGAGCTGGCGTGGCAGGCGGGAGCGGAAAGAAGAAGGCATCCGGCAGGAAGACAGGAAACAGGGGATGCGCCAGAGGTATCGCGAAACGCCGCGCCAAGTCAAATGTCATTATCTGGTGCGACATGGGAAAACCGGTCTTGCCTGACGATAATGGATGATGCTTCGCCGTCAGGAGAAACCAGCATGAGGACTACATGGGCCGTAATCGGGCTGCTGATGGCTGGTAGTGCACCGGCCGCAGAAGTCACGGTCTGGTCGCCGGCCTTGTGGCAGCAGGCCGATGCCGTGGTGGCAGTCGAGGTCGAGCCGGCCCGGCGCGACGGGCCGCTTGAGCAGGTGTGGGTACGGGTGACCAGTGTGTACCGGGCACCGTTGCGAACAGGAGAAGTGATTGCCCTGGCCGGCTTTGACGGTGACCTGACCCCGTCGCCAGGGCAGCGGAAAATCGTCGCACTCCTGCAACGGGGAGCATTCTGGCAATTGCCTGATACGTCATATTGCCTGCCTGACTCGCCGGAATGGCGGGCCATTCTGGGTGAGTACTGAGCAGTCTCTTTTCATGCTGCCATGCAAAAAGCTTTGCCGCGGTTCCATGCTGCGTTTACAGTGCGCGCATCCTGTTTTTGCACTGCAACGGGAGGCAATCCTTGAAACGCGCGGTTTATGCCGGCAGTTTTGACCCGGTGACCAATGGCCATTTGTGGATGATCCAGCAGGCCGTCGAGCTGTTTGACGAGCTGATCGTGGCGATCGGGGTCAACCCCGACAAGCACTGCACCTTCAGCGCGGAAGACCGGGCCGCCATGCTGCGGGAAACCACCCAGCAGTATCCGAACCTGCGCGTCGAAGTCTTCGACAACCAGTTTCTGGTGTCGTACGCCCAGTCGGTGGGGGCCAACTACATCGTGCGCGGCATCCGCACCACCAGCGATTACGAGTACGAGCGCGCCATGCGCTATGTCAATTCGGACCTGTATCCGAACATCAACACCATTTTCCTGCTGCCGCCCCGCGAATTTGCCGAGGTGTCGTCCACCATGGTGCGCGGGCTGGTCGGCCCGATGGGCTGGGAAAACATCATTCACCAATACGTACCCGACCCGGTGTACCGGCGGCTGCTCCAGTGGGCAGAGCGCCGTGGCATCCAGCGTTACGGGGATACAAAGCAACAGGCATCATGACCAAATGGGTGGATGTCGTCGCCGGGGTGCTGCTGGCCCCGAACGGCGACTTTTTTCTGTCGAGCCGGCCGCAGGGCAAGCCGTATGCCGGTTACTGGGAATTCCCCGGCGGCAAGCTGGAAGCCGGCGAAACACCGTATCAGGCGCTGGTACGCGAGCTTGACGAAGAGCTGGGGCTGACCGTCGAAGAAGCCACGCCGTGGCTGACCCAGCATTTTCACTACGAACACGCCAGCGTGCGGCTGTCGTTCTGGCGGGTGACCCGCTGGCAAGGGCAGCCGCAGGCGCGCGAAGGCCAGACCTGGGCGTGGCAGCCTGCGGCCGGCGCCCTGAATGTCGCTCCGGTGCTGCCGGCCAACACGCCGGTATTCCGGGCACTGTCCTTGCCGGCCACGCTGGCGCTGACCTGTGCCAGTGAAACCGGAGCTGCCGCCATCCTCGCGCGCATTGGCGCCGACCCTGCCGCCTTTCCGCTGGTGGTCGTGCGGGAGCCCGGCTGGGCCGACGTCGACCGCGTACAGCTGGCGCACGAAATCCGGGCACTGATCGCCGGCAGCGGCGGCCGCGTGCTGCTGGCCGGTGCCACGACGCCGGTGGCCGGGCTGGACGGCGTGCATCTGACCGCCGCACAGCTGATGGCGCAGGACACCCGCCCGGCGGCCGACTGGGCCGGTGCGTCGGTGCACAGGCAAGAAGAACTGGAGCAGGCTGCCCGGCTGGGACTGGATTACGTCATGCTGGGGCATGTCATGCCCACGCCCAGCCATCCCGGCGTACCGCCCTTGGGCTGGTCACGCTTTGCCGGGTTGGCCGGCGGTCGCTGGCCGATGCCGGTCTACGCCCTGGGCGGCATGCAGCCGCAGGACATGCAGGCTGCACAGGCGCATGGCGCGCACGGAATCGCCATGATGCGGGGAGCATGGCAATGACACGCAAGCAGATGCAACGCTGGTTCTGGATTGCCCTGGCACTGGTCGTGCTGGGCGTGTTCAAGCTCGGGGTGCTGTGGTACGGCTGGACCGGTGAGGCGAAACCGGCCACTGCCGAAATGCTGGCCTGCCCGGATACGGCTCGTGTCTGCCAACTGGGTGACAGCGGTGCCAGCCTGCGCTTCGCCACGCCACCCGTGCACGGCAAGCCGTTCGAAATCGAAGTCAGCGGCACCGGCGAAACACCGATGGCGCGTTTTGAAATGCCCGGCATGGACATGGGCGTACCGCCTTATCGGCTGATCCCTGCCGGAGACCGGAGCTGGACCGCCAGGGTCATGCTGCCGGTGTGTGCCAGTGGCGCGCGCGACTGGGACATGCGGGTGGATGTGGGCAGCAAGGCCTACGTCCTGCGCTTTACCGCCCGGTAAGTCAGGCGCCGTTGCGGTCGAGCTCCTGGCGCTTGTCCAGCACCCGTGCCCAGTCGTCGGCATCGTCCGGCGGCAGCCTGGCCATGGTGATGGGGCGCCACTCCGGATGGGCCGCCAGCTCGGCATTCAGCGCGATGAAATCCTGCTGGTCGGGCGGTACGTCGTCATCGGCATAGATGGCACCGACCGGACACTCGGCCACGCACAGCACGCAGTCGATGCATTCACGCGGGTCGATGACCAGGAAATTGGGGCCTTCGCGAAAGCAGTCCACCGGACACACCTCGACGCAGTCGGTGTATTTGCAGCGGATGCAGGCTTCAGTGACGACGTGGGTCATGGCGGCTATCCTTGCGCTGACGTTCCAGCCTCCATTCTAGAAACTCCATACCGTTTAGCCGTGACTTCCGCTCCTGTCCGCCGCTACCGCGGCCGTTTTGCTCCCAGTCCGACCGGCCTGTTGCATGCAGGCTCCCTGCTGACCGCCGTAGCCAGCTGTCTGGATGCCCGCCGCCACGGCGGCGAATGGTGGCTGCGGATCGAAGACCTCGACCCGCCGCGCGAAATGCCCGGTGCCAGCAGCCGGATCCTCGCCACGCTTGAAGCCTTCGGTTTTGAATGGGATGGCGAACTGGTCTACCAGCACGACCGGCACGAGCGGTACGCCGCAGCGCTGGAGCGCCTGATCGCTGCCGGTGTCGCCTATCCCTGTGCCTGCACCCGCAAGGACATTGCCCGCGTGGCGGTACGCGGCATTGACGGCCCGGTCTATCCCGGCACCTGCCGCCACGGCTTGCCAGCCGGGCAGGCTGCCCGTGCCTGGCGCCTGCGGGTGCCCGCCGGTCCGGTGCGTTTCATCGACCGTATCGTGGGGGAGCAGGTGCAGGACGTCGCCCGTGATGTCGGCGATTTCGTGTTGCGGCGGGCGGACGGCCTGTGGGCCTACCAGCTGGCAGTGGTGGTCGACGATGCCGACCAGGGCATGACCGACATCGTGCGCGGCGCCGACCTGCTGGATTCCACACCACGGCAGATCGTGCTGATGCACGCGCTGGGCGTGCCGGTGCCGCGTCACGCCCATGTGCCGCTGGTGGTGAATGCAGCCGGTGAAAAACTGTCCAAGCAGACGCTGGCGCCGGCCATCTGCGCCGACCATGCCGCCGATGAGTTGCTGCTGGCGCTCAGGCGGCTGAACCAGTCTGTTCCCGGCAGCCGCTGGCCGCTGGCCGAGCTGTGGGCCTGGGCGCACGAGCACTTTGACTTCGGGCGCATCGGCACCCGTCCCGTGACGGCAGCCGGGCCGGAGGCCGGGTAGTTTTCCGGCCTGCCCGGTGCGGCAAGCATGCAAGCTGCTGCGGGCCTTGTGGATATTGCCGTTGGTGCCGTGAAGCCCGGAGCTGCCTGTGGCACCAACCGGATGTGCGAGACAGCAAGCCGGGGGTTTCAGGGCGGTGAACTGGTGCATGGAAAGTCATCCGGATGCCTCTCGTGCCAGCCAAACGTATCTGCATAGCATAGCGGGGGCAGGCGCTGGCCAGATCAGCCGGTAGCTTCCTGATGGTGGCAGGCAGACCTTGCTAGGGCATTTCCTGCGGATGATGTAAACAGCATCAGGGCCGGAGCAGGACAGGCATGGTTGCCGGGTTCCCCGGTTGCGGACCGCGCGGAAACCGGGCCAGGCAACCGGCCGGCTTCTGAGCCGGGGTGCGGCAGGTGCCGATGCCGGTCAGACCGGGATTGCCGGGCTGGCTCGCCGCGGTTTTCCGGTGTGCTTGTGCACGGCCTGTCGGCGGGACGGTAGCCGGGCGCGGTGAGCAAACTCCGGGGCGAACGCTGGCCGGATCCTGGTCAGGCATGCTCCGGCGTGTAGAGAAAACAGGTTGTTCTCAAGCCTCTCAGGCGCTGGCGGATGGCAGCGGGGCGTAGAGGTCGAAGCGGGTACTTTTGCCCACTTGCTGGCCGGCGGGTTTTTCACCGGTCAACAGCGCACCCAGCCGCGGGCGCTTGACCACCACCCGCTTGCCGGCAACCTGCCGCGCCACCAGCAACAGGCGGCCGGCATCCAGATCGTCCCCCACCACGACCTGAAACGCCTGCATCTCTTTTTTGGCCGCGGCGGACTTGCCGGTGTCGGGAAACATCGGGTCCAGGTAGACAACGTCCACACTGCCGGCCGGCTGCTGTGCCAGCCAGTCGGCGGCATCGGCAAACACCAGCTGCATGCGGGCGGCAATCTCGTGCGTGGCAGGGTCCAGCCGGGCGCGGGCGAGTGCATCGTCGAGCAGGGCCGCCGCCACGGGCGAGCGCTCGACCAGCGTGACCCGACAGCCTAGGCTGGCCATCACGAAAGCATCGCGGCCCAGCCCGGCGGTGGCGTCGACCACCTGCGGACGCTGGCTGCCCTTCAGGCCGATGGCGCGGGCGACCGGCTGCCCGGCACCGCCGCCGAATTCGCGCCGGTGCCGGGCAGCGCCACCGACAAAATCGGACGTCACCGCACCGTGGTGCGGGCTTTCCAGCCCCAGTACGCCTGCGCGCCAGGCCAGCCAGTAGCCTTCGTCCGGCGGCGTCGCCAGGCACGGCAGGCCGTAACCGGCGGCAAAGTGCTCCAGCGTGGCGGGGGAAACGTCGGGCGTGGCGAGCAAACCGTGAAACATGGCAACCATCAATCGGGGCAAAGGCGCATTGTCGGCGCTGGACCGCTGGTGCGAAAGCCCGCACGGAAAAATCATTTCATGCAAAATCAATATTTGTCTTCCGGGGCGTTGCCTTCATGCCTGTCCTTGCCTGGCTGGTCGCGGGCCTGATGCTGCCGCCCAATCTGCCTGTCTCCCTGCCGGTACACGGGGTCGCCGCCGGCGTGATCCTGCTGGGATGCTGGGCCGGCGTGCGCGGCCGCTGGCCCGCCTGGGGCTGGCTGTGCCTGGGCGTGCTGTGGAGCGTATGGCGGCTGGACCTGCGTCTGGCCGAACAGCTGCCGCCCGCGCAGGAAATGCAGCCCGTGACGGCACAATTCACTATTCGCGGACTGCCGCAAGTGGACGGCATGGGCCGGGTGCAGGTGGTGGCTGCCGTCGAGGCGGTGCCGGAAGGCTTCTCTTTGCCGTCACGGATACAGGTCCGCCTGCCGGTCGAGCCGTCTGCCGATCTGGCCGGCAGCCGCTGGCAGGCGGAGTTGCGCTGCCAGCGGCTACACGTGCTGGCCAATCCGTACGCTTTCGACATGGAAGGCTGGCTGATGGCGCAGGGCTGGCTGGCGCGTTGCCAGGCCCGTTCGCCCGAACGCCTTTCAACCCCGTGGCAGGACGTGTCCGCCCGGATCGACCGCTGGCGCGCGCATCAGGCCGGGCGCGTCCGGACAGTGGCCGGCAACGGGGCCGGAGCCGGGCTGCTGACGGCCCTGACCATTGGCGACACGCGCGCCATCACGCCGGAACAATGGCAATGGCTGGCCCGGACCGGCACCACCCACGTGGTCAGCATTTCCGGTCTGCACCTGGCACTGCTGGCTGGCACCCTGACCGGACTGGCCGGTTGGCTGGTGCGTTGCCGCACCTGGCGGGGCCGTTCGCTGCGGCCGCTGGCGGCCTGGGCCGGACTGGCCGGCGCGGCAGGCTATGCCCTGCTGGCTGGTAGTTCGGTACCGACCCTGCGCGCCCTTTACATGCTGGCGGCCGGTTGCTGGGCCTTGCAGCAGCGCCGGCGCTGGCCGATGCGCCAGGTGTGGCTGCTGGCCTTGCTGGCCGTGTTGCTGCCGGACCCGTGGGCGGCAACACAGGCCGGATTCTGGCTGTCCTTCGGGCTGGTGGCGGCCCTGCTGGCCGTCGGCAGCGGTCGTCCGGGGGCATGGCGCGGCATGGCTGCCGTCGCCGGAGCCCAGCTGGCGATCGCGGCTGCTTCGGTGCCCCTGCTGCTGGCCTGGTTCGGCAGCCTGCCGCTGCTGTCGCCACTGGCCAACCTGTACGCCGCACCGGTGCTGGGCGGT
>RRZU010015405.1_pt1 | contig 18586 bp, 18 predicted proteins | sample 2165561 | NCBI WGS metagenome assembly RRZU01 (sample SAMN10456909, study PRJNA506462) | wastewater metagenome | isolation source: wastewater sludge | place: USA: Moscow, Idaho | reverse complement strand
TTCGGCGCTATCGTTTTTGGTGTTTACGCTGCTGTACACACCATGCATCGCCGCCGTGGCGGCCATTCGGCGCGAGATGCGCAGCACAAGCGCCGCGATTGTTATCGTGCTGTTTCAAACGGGGCTTGCGTGGTGCTTGGCATTTTTGGTGCATAGCGCGGGGCTTATGCTGGGATTTCGGTAAAGCGAAAGAAAGGAACGGTTGTATCTATGCAAATACAAGATTTTATCATATTGGCGATTGTGGCAGCGCTGGCCGTACTGGCCATTTATACCATGCGGCGGCGTAAGGCGCAGGGCAAGGGCTGCTGCGGTAATTGCGCAAATTGCAGCAAGGGTTGCAAATAGGTATAGAGAATGCCGGGGCGGATAATCCACCCCGGCATTTGTTTTTAGCGTTTGCGGTTGATGATTGGCGTTTGTGGTTGCCGTTTGATTTTTACGGGCGGATATGGAATCCGCCCCTACGGTTGCAATGCATGTTTGCGGTTGGCAATTCATGGTTGCGATTGGCAATTCACGTTTGCGGTTGGCAACTCACGTTTGCGGTTGGCAATTCACGTTTGCGATTGGCAATGCACGCCCCTACAATGCGGCAAGGGCTTCTATGCTTTCTGCTGTGATGTTTTCGCTAAGAACGCCCGCAATTTTGCCATCTTTGATGTGCACAACGCAGGGGAAGCTGCTCACGCCGAGGCGATTTGCGATGCCCTCGGATTTGTAGATGTCTACCTTTGTTACCTTAATTTGGCCCGCATATTTTTCTTCAAAAGCCTCTACCGTGGGCAAAAGCGCACGGCAAGCGGGGTCAACCGCGTTCCAAATGTATACAATGCCGGGTTTTGTGGCATCCATAATCTGGTTTTCAAATACTTCGCTTTCGGCGATGTATTTTTCCGCAGCATAGCCCGCGATAGCGCCATCGCCCACGGCAGTGGCCACCTGCTTTAAGAATTTATCGCGCACGTCGCCCGCGGCAAACACGCCGGGGATATTGGTTTCCATCTTTTCGTTGGTTTGCAGATAGCCGCCGCGGTTCATATCCACCATGCCCTTGAAAATTTCGGTGTTGGGCAAGTAGCCGATAAACATAAAGCAGGTATCCACAGGGATATCCAAAATTTCATTGGTTTTCACGTTTTTCAGCGCCACGCTGCGCAGATGCTCGGCATCGCCGCGAAATTCGTGCGTTAAGGTGTTCCACACAAACTCCATTTTGGGATTGGCAAGCGCCTCGCCTTTTGCGATTTCGTTGCAATCCATTTTGCCCTCGTCGTGCATAACGCTTACGATAACCTTTTTGGCAAATTTGGTCAGGAACATGCCCTCTTCGATTGCGGCATCGCCCGAGCCGATAACCATAACGGTTTTATCGGTGTTTGCGGCGGCATCGCAGGTAGCGCAGAAGGATATGCCTTTGTCATACAGAAAATCGGCTTCGCCGGGCGCGCCCGTTAAGCGGGGCTTGCCGCCGCTGGCGATAATAACGGCTTTGCATTTGTAATCGGTGCGAAAGGTTTCAACGGTTTTCACATCGCCATCAAGCTGCACGTTGCGCACATCGGTTAGCTTAAATTTTACGCCAAATTTTTTGGCCTGCTTATGGAACAATTCCATCAAGCCCAGCCCTGTTGCGCCCTCGGGAAAGCCGGGATAGTTTTCGATTTCGTTGGTGTAAGTGGCAAGGCCACCTACAAGGGCTTTCTCAATCAGCACGGTGTTTAAACGTGCACGTCCGCAATAAATTGCGGCGGTAAGGCCGGCGGCCCCGCCACCGATGATAACTACATCGGCTTGTTCAATTTTTTTCTCCATTTTTAATTCTACTTCCTTTCTCGGCTTTGCCGAATGTGCGCGGCTCTCGCGCACAAGGTGCAAAAGAATGCGCAAAAGATGGTATCTTTGCGCGGATATTTTTTATAAAGGGCATTGCAATGCAAGCGCATTGCAAACACTAAAAGCGCGATTGCGCTTTTACATTTGCTTAAAAAGGAAAGGGCCTTTCCTAAAAAAGGCCCTATTCCGTGAAAGGTTATTACTTACATGAAAAATTTTGCCAGCAGCTTGCTGCCGATAAAGGCACCGCCAAACAGGAAGATGGCAAACACCCAGCCCGAAAGCGACAAAGACGCAATGCTGGAGAACAGCGCGCCGATGTTGCAGCCGCCCGCGAGGCGCGCGCCATAGCCCATCAGCAAGCCGCCCAACACGGCCGCCACAATTTGCTTAAGGTTTTTAATCTTTTTAAATTTAAACTGCGATGCCAACAGCACCGCCAAAAGCGCGCCGAAAATGATGCCAAAATTAAGCCATGAACCGCTGTGGTTTAAAACCCCTGCGTTCAACGTGGCCTGCGCGCCCTCGGATGAAAAATACCACCATTTGTCAACATTGCCGCCTACCAATTGGTACAGCCATGCGCCCCAGTTGGCAAATGTGCCCGAAACGCCCCACGGAGTGCTTGTGGAGGCGAAGATGGCAATGTTTAAAAGCGCCAGTAAAACTGCGCCTGTAACATAGGTAAAAGGGTTCTTGAAGATTTTTTTGTAATAGCGATTGGTTTCAACCTTTTTCCAAAAATCCTGCAAGGAGCCAACACCCGCCTTTCTTTATAATTGGTAAAACCGAATTATTTTGTTTTCTCGATGACAACTTCCCATTCGCCGTCGTCTACTTCTTCGATTTCTACGTTAAAGCCCTGGTTGCGTGCCCACTCGGGGATGTTTTTCATGGCGCAGCTATGGTCGATTTGCACCAACACGGAATCGCCAACTGCCATTTTTTCAATTTGCTTTTGCACCTTCATAAGGGGTACCGGGCAAGCCTCGCCTAAACAATCAAGTGTAAATTCTGCCATTTTAATATCCTCCAATAATTTATATTTTTTTGTTTTTGTGTAAAAAGTGCTTATTCGTCGTCTGTGATGCCCATGCGCTTGCGTTCATACAAGTCCGCCGCGATGTACAGCAGCACAATTACGCCAAGCTGTAAAATGAGTGCGCCTGCCCAGCCGAACACGTCCGGCAGGAAAATGCGCGGTGCTGTGGCATTGAAATTCAACGTCCACCAGCCCATGTGATTGGCCCCAATTAAAGAGCCGATAACAAAGAATAACAAGCTAAGCATTTGCATGCCAAATCCTTCGCCAACGCGCATCAGCGTGCCCGAAGCACAGCCGCCCGCGATTACCATGCCAACACCAAACAAAATGCCGCCCACTACGGTGGCAAGGCTGATGGGCATGATGTAGCTCTGGCCCGGGATGGGCTGCCCTTTTACAAACGCGCCGTACTTAATGGCCGTAAAGCCAATGGTGGCGATAGCGAATGCAATGAGCACCGCACGGGTGACAGAGGTAGAGCCTGTGATGCATGGGTCGCGCATTGATGCGGTGAAGCAAAAGCGCGATTTTTGCAAAACAAAGCCGAATGCGCAGCCGAACACCCAAAACAGCGCTAAATTGCTGTTATAGAAGCCCAGCGCAATGCCTACAGCTGCAATGAAGAGGAAAACCAGCACGCCGAACGGCACTTGGCTTTTTTTCTTTTTGCGCGCGGGCCTTGCCGGTGCAGAGGCTTGCGTTTTGTCGGTTTGTGCGTTTTCTGGCATTGAGTACACCTCCAAGTTTACATTTTTGAATTGCCGAGATTGCTTTACTACGTGTTTCATTATAGCATGTTTGTTAAAAGTTTCACTATACAAACTCTTAATGCAGCATAAGATTTTGTTATAACGTTTTTGTATGACCGTTTTTGGTATAAGACTTGCTTTTATCTGTCTTACTGCTATAATATTATGCAATGGCAGCTTTTTGGCTTGCATGCACTGATAGGATAGAAAAGAGGATACACAATGCAACTGGAACATATTATATTGTTTTCCAAAATTGCCACCGAAAAAAGCATTTCTAAGGTGGCAAATGCCAACCATATCTCGCAGCCTGCGCTAAGCCAGCAGATGCAGCGCTTGGAAGAAGAGGTGGGGCAAAAGCTGTTTGAGCGCTCTAACCGTGGCATTGAATTGACGCAGGCAGGCATCGTGATGGAAAAATACGCCGCCCAGTTTATGCAGGTATACAGCAATTTTCGGCAGGATTTAGACAATTTACATACAAAATATTGCACAGTGCGCATTGCAGCAACCCCTGTTGCGGCAAATTACGCGCTGCCTTGCTCGCTGTTTAAGCTAAAGTTTCGCTTTCCGGAAAACGAATTTAGTTTAACGGATGTTAATTCGCAAGAGGTGGTGCAGCAGGTGCGCAGCGGCAACGCCGATATCGGCTTTATAGTGGGGCCTACCGATTCCCCCGAACTTGTGTGCCGCGAATCGTTTTCGGATAAAATCTATCTTGTGGCAAAGGCCGATTATCATGTGGCAAACACGTTGACACTCAGCGAGCTGGATGCGCTGCCCATGATTATGCTGAACGAGCATTCGGGCACCTCGAAGCTGCTTTGCGATTATTTGGCAAAGCTGGGCTGCGACGTGCAGAAGTTTCATGTGGCATGCCGCTTAGGCTCTACCGAATCGGTGAAAAGCGCGGTGCTTGCGCAGCACGGGCTTGCGTTTTTGCCGTATATGGCGATTAAAAAAGAGATTTATCAAAAGCAAATGAAGATTATCAGCTTGCAGGATTTTGACCTGAACTGCGATATTTATTCGATTCATCGTACAAAAGAGGATATTGGCAACGAGCAGCTGTTTTCCATTATTAAGTATTTTATCACCACAGTATCCAAAAGCATTTGCTGATGGAGCGTAAGGAAGGGGCCGACAAAATGTTGGAGCTGGACTGTTTGGGCGATATGTGCCCTGTGCCCGTGATGAAGCTGCAAGAGTGCGCGCGCATGCAAAAGCCGGGCGACAGCGTGAAGCTGATTACCGACCACAGCTGTACCGTGGAATCCGTGACAGGCTTTTGCCAAAAGCATCAGCTTTTGCTTTCGGTGGTAGAGCCGATTAACGGCGTGTGGGAGCTAACGGTAACAAAGCCCGCCGAAGAAATGTTGACCGCTTCGGCTGCGTTTTACGCACGCTATCGCGCAGAGGATGAAGAAGCGCAAATGGCGCAATGCCTGCACGGTGCGCTTGCCTCGGACGGCGAATTTGCAAACAAAGCCATGCGCCTTTATGCAAGCGAAGTGGGGTGCGAACAAATTTTGTTCACGCCAAGCTGCTCGGCGGCGCTGGAGCTTGGCATAAAAACGCTGGGGGTACGCGCGGGCGACGAAGTGATTATGCCGTCATATAATTTCCCGTCCGCAGCCAACGCGGTGCTGGCAAGTGGCGCAGTGCCTGTATTTTGCGATGTAGATGCCGCCACGCAAAACATTTCGCCCGAAAGCCTGCAAGCCGCCATCACCCCGCGCACCGTGGGCATTGTGCCCGTGCATTATGCGGGCGTGGCAGCCGATATGAAAAAGCTGCTGCACATTGCGCAAAAAGCAAAGCTTTGGGTGATGGAAGATGCCGCGCAATGCGTGGGAGCAACGTATCAAACGCAGCCGCTTGGCACGCTGGGCGATATGGGCGCTGTGAGCTTTCATTCCACAAAAAACATTACCTGCGGCGAGGGCGGCGCATTGCTGCTGCGCGATGAGGCGCTTTGGCAGCGCGCGCGTGTATTGCGCATGCATGGCACGGACCGCGCCTTGTTTTTGCATGGCGAGCGCGACCGATACACATGGCAGGACGCGGGCGGCTGCGCCATTTTAAGCGAGCCATGCGCTTGCCTTTTATACAGCCAGCTTTCGCATTTATCCGAGATTTGCGCTGCGCGCCTTTGTGTGGCAAACGCTTATCACACAGCCCTGCGCCCGTTAGAAGAGCGCGGCTTGCTGCGGCGCATGCACATCCCCGAATATGCGGGATATAACGGGCATCTATATTACATTATTTTAAATAGCGAAGAAACGCGCGATGCGCTGATGCAAGCCCTGTGCGGCATGGGCATTGACGCAAAAACACATTATGTGCCGCTGCACGCATCGCCTTTGGGCGCGCGCTTGGGATATCGCGAGGATAGCCTGCCGAACAGCCTTGCCGCCTATCGCACCTTGCTGCGCCTGCCGATACACACGCATATCACGGCGCAAGCGGCTACGCGCATTGCAGAGAAAATTGCGGCGTTTTTTTCGGTATAAGGCGCATGCATGCAATAAACAGCAAAGGACGTGTCTTTCATCAATATGCGTTACCGTTTGGGCATTATTATTCCTATATACGGCTCCACGCGCTCTGTGCCGGAGCTTTTAGCCCAGCTAAAGGGCGCCGGCCTACCCGCGCCCTTTCATATTTATCTTGTGGATGACAGCGGCGAGGACGCGCATTTTCGCTGGCTTGCAGCGCATTGCGCGGGCGCGGGCATTACGCTTTTGCGCCTTGCCAAAAACAGCGGGCAGCAAAATGCGCTGCTTTGCGGCATGCGCGCCGCAATTTGCGAATGCGAGGTTATCGCCACGATGGATGATGATTTGCAGCATCCTGCCGCGCTTTTGTCGCAGATGTGCGCAAAATTGCAAGAGGGCTACAGCCTTGTATATGCCGTGGCAAAACGCGAAAAGCGCCCGCTGTACCGCCGCATCGGCAGCCTTTGCCGCGACGGGCTATTTGCGCTTTTATTTGCTGTGCCAAAGGGCGTGCACGTGAGCAGCTATCGCGTTATGACAAATGCGCTTGCGGTGCAAAGCGCGCAGCACGATTACCGTTTTTATTATATGACTGCCTCGGCGCTTTGCACGCATACCGCCATCGCCAATATTGCCTATCCCGAAAACGCGCGTGCCTATGGCAAAAGCGGCTATAGCCTTGCAAAGCTTTTTCGCTTATATTTTGGCATCATTGCCACGTATACAAAGGCAGGGCGCTTGCTGCTGCGCCCCAAAAAGGGCACGGGATATGCATTGCAGGAAAGCATAGAGGAGGCCGCATGCTAAAGCAAAAAACCATTTTGATACTGGGCGGGGGCAATTGCCAGCTAAGTGCGGTGAAACGCGCAAAGGCGCTGGGGCATCGCGTAATTTTGGCCGATTATACCGCCGCGCCGCCCGCCGCCGCATTTGCCGATATCCATTTGCCCATCAGCAGTTTTGACACCGAGGCCTGCCTTGCAGCGGCCAAAGCGCATTCGATTGACGGCGTGATGACATTGGGCACAGACCAGCCCGTATACACCGCGGCGGCTGTTGCAAACGCACTGGGTTTGCCCAGCTGCATCAGCCCTGACACAGCGCTTGCCGTTACCGATAAACGCGTGATGAAAGAGCGTTTAACAAAGGCGGGCATCCCCACCGTAAATTACAGCTTTATCGATGCGCACACAGCGCCAGAGGCTCTTGCCCATTTGCGCACGCCGCTTGTGATAAAGCCGCTGGACACGCAAGGCCAGCGCGGCATCTTTAAGCTAGCAAGCGCACAGGCAATTTTAAACAAGCTGCCCGAAACCCTTTCTTTTTCGCGCCAGCGCACGGCGCTTTGCGAGGAATTTTATGAAAGCGACGAAATCACCGTGAGCGCATGGGTGCAAAATGGCGAAACGCATCTGCTTTCTGTTACCGATCGCCTTTTGTATCCGCATGCGGTGCACATTGGCGTGTGCACTGGGCATCGCTTTCCCTCGGTGCATATGGCCGAATACGAAAGCATTGCCCAGATTTGCCGCAATCTTACAAAGACATTTGCCATTGAAAACGGCCCTTTATATGTGCAGCTTTTGCGCGGGGCGCGCGGCATAAAGGTGAACGAGCTTGCCTGCCGCATCGGCGGCGCATTTGAAGATTATTTATCCCGTATCTGTGCGGATTTTCCATCTTAGATGCCGTGATTACATCGGCGCTTGGGGGCACGCCCTCGCTGGAAGCTTTGGCGGGCTACTCCCCTGCTGCTTGCACAAAGCAGGCGGCGGTGCAGCTGCTGTTTTGCAATAGCGGCAAGGTGGGGCATATAGCGGATATCGCCACATTAAAGGCACTGCCGTATGTGCTGGATGCGGGCTATAATTTTGCCGTGGGCGATATTGTGCCCACAATGGCGAATGCCACTGCCCGCTTTGGGCATGCTGTGCTTGTGGGGAACACGCGCGCAGAAATGGCACAAAACATTGCCGCGTTTTACAAGGCTTTTTTTGTGCTAAACGAACAGGGCGAAAGCATGGTGCATCGCCTTTATCCCGAATATTAAGGAGCTTTTTACGAATGACTGCAAAACGAAAAATACGAATATCCGCGGCGCTATCGGCGCTTTTGATGCTATTGCTTGCGGGATGCGGGCAAAAAAACTATGAAATCAACATAGCAGAGCAATTTGGCATTGCCTACGCGCCGCTTGCCATTATGAAAGAGCAAAAGCTTTTAGAAAAAAAGCTGCCTGGCATCACGGTGAACTGGAAGCAATTTGGCGGGCCAACTGCCATACGCGAGGGCATGTTAAGCGGTGACATCGACGTGGGGTTTATGGGGCCTGCGCCCGTGCTGGTGGGCATCGACAACGGCATGCCGTGGAAATATGCCACCGGCATCAGCTTTAACGAAATGGCTATCGTGACCGATAAGCCCGATGTGCAAACGCTGCGCGATTTTACCGAAAAAGACCGCATTGCCATCCTGTCGCCCGCTTGCACGCAGCATGTGCTTTTAAGCATGCTGGCAAAAGAGCAGCTGGGCAGTGCATCGGCACTGGACACGCGCCTTGTGTCGATGAATCATCCGGACGCGGCAAACGCGTTGATTGCAAACACCGAAATTTCTGCGCATGTGGCAACGCCACCGTATTTACAAGCAGAGCTTGCGGCAGGCGGGCATGTAATTGCCACTGGCGAAGAGATTATGGGCGGGCCGTTCACGTTTATTACGGGCGTGACGATGACGCAATTTCATGATGAACACCCGAAAGAATATAACGCGTTTATTGCAGCGCTGGATGAGGCCATTGAGTATATCAACAACAATATGGACGAGGCGGTAACGCTGCTTGCGCCTGTATACGGCATCAGCGAAGCGGAATTGAAAGCGCAAATGTCTTATAACGGCTCGATTTATTCAAACCGCTTGGAGGGCATTGAACGCTTGAGCGCCGCGATGCAGGACATGGGCTTTACAAAAGGCAACCCCGCATTTAGCGATATTGTGTTTGAAAATGTAAACAAGGAGTAAGCGGGCAAAAGCTTGTTTGTAGGCGTTTGCGCCGTTTGCGGCAGGCGTTTTGGGACGCAGTTTACGCCGTTTGCGGCAGACGTTTTACGGCGCAGGATTTTGGGGCACAGGCGTTAGCGCGTAGCCGTTTGCTGCGCAGCCGTTTGCTGGGTAGCCGTTTGCTGCGCAGCCGTATGCGTCGCATCCGCTAGTGGGTAGGCGCATACGCTTTGCCGCAATGCGGGGTTTTAGTAGAAAGGAACGTGGTTATTATCCATAAAACAAAGCAATATCCACGCTGGGCGGCGCGGATATTTTGGGTGGCGGTGCTGCTGGCGGTATGGGAAATATCGGTAAAGGCCTGTCATGTTTCGCCGCTTTTGTTTCCGCCTGTAGAGGCGGTGCTGGCCACCTTGTGGGAGGGCTTTACCAAAGGCGATTTATTGCAGCAAAGCCTGTATTCGTTTGGCATCATTGCACTGGGGCTTGTGATTGCACTGGTGCTGGCGTTTATTTTGGCGCTTTTGTCGGTGCAGTTTCGCATAGCGGGCAGCTTGATTGACACGATTACCGCAATTGCACATCCCTTGCCTGGGCTGGCGCTTTTGCCGCTGATTATTATGTGGTTTGGCACAGGCTCGGGCGCGGTGCTGGCGATTATCGTGCATTCGGCGCTTTGGCCGATGCTGCTGAATTTTATTACGGGCTTTGCGGCCGTGCCCACCATTTATTTGGATACTGGGCGCAATCTTTCGATGAAGCCGTTTGCCATCACTTGCGAAATCATGGTGCGCTCGGCGGCGGGCTATGCGCTTTCGGGCGTAAAAATTGGCTGGGCGCGCGCGTGGCGCGCATTAATCAGCGCCGAAATGGCGTTTGGCGCAGTGGGGCTTGTGGGCGGTATTGGCTGGTACATTTTAAAAGAGCGCACGTTTATGAACACGGCGGGGCTTTTTGCCGGCATCATTGTGGTGATTGTGATGGGCATGCTGGTAGAGGATGTGCTGTTTGCCACGCTGGAAAAGCACACCGTGCAAAAATGGGGCATGTCTGCCAAAAATTGACGCCCATAGGAAAGAAGGAATCGAATTATGCTGATTGCAAAGCAGCTTTCGCGTGGCTTTGTGCGGCAGGGGGAATGGCGCTATGTGCTAAACGGGCTTGACCTTGCTGTAAATGAGGGCGAATTTTTTGTAATATTGGGGCAAAGCGGCTGTGGCAAATCGACATTGCTGCGCCTTTTGGGCGGATTTGATGCGCCCGATGGCGGCAGCGTAACGCTGGGCGAAGCCCCTATCACAGCGCCAAACAAGGATTTAATGATGGTATTTCAAAGCTTTGACCAGCTTTTCCCGTGGTTTACCCTGCAAAAAAATATTGCGTATGCACTGCGCAAAACAGGCGTGGAAACAAACGCCACGCACGCAGCGGCACTGTCGCAAAAAAGCCTTGACGAAGTGGGCCTCGGCGCGTTTGCCAAGAGCTATCCGCATCAGCTTTCGGGCGGGATGAAGCAGCGCGCGGCTTTGGCGCGGGCACTGGCGTTGCACCCGCGCGTGCTTTTGATGGACGAGCCGTTCTCCAGCCTTGATTATTTAACGCGCCAAAGCGCGCAAAACACGCTGCGTGCGCTTTGGAAAACCAGCGGCGCCGCCGTAGTGCTGGTTACGCACGACATTGAAGAGGCGTTGTGCTTAGGCCAGCGCATTGCCATTTTAAGCGGCGGGCGCATTGACAGCATTTATCCAAACGACGGCTCTATTGTACAATTAAAAGACGTATTGGAAAAACAATTAACGGTGCTGTAATATACAGCACCGTTACTATTTTTATGCGAGGCGCTATTTGTTTTTAACGCGAAACACCCGCACGTTGCCATATTGCGCATCGCCCACAAGCGGCATAATGCGCGCGCCATATACACTGTTTTGAAAGCTGCCAATTTCTTCGCAGCTTTCAAGGCAAAAGCGGCGCAGCGCTTCGCAAAACATCGCGTTGCCGTAAATGACATTGTAATACGGGCGATGCGCATAAAGATAATCCAGTTCATCGGAATACAAAATATAGCGGATATCATTTTGCCGAATATAGGCTGCCATATCGCTTTGCGCAAGGGCAAACGGCAGATTGCGATAATCGCGCAGATTGCCGTTTTCAAACGCAAAATCGGCATTGAGATTGCCCAGTACACGCGCATCCTTTGGCACAAGCGTTTGTATTTGCGCAACATAGCTTTGATAGCTTGGCTGCGTTAGCCACGGGCGAATTGTTTGCACCGAGATAAACAGCACCGCCGCCACCCCAAAAGCCAAAAGCACATGCGCAAGCCTTTGGCCAAATAAGCGGCAGGCAAAGGCTGTTAAAAGCCAGCCGATGGGAAACAGAAAAAGGATGCTGGTTTGATTGTATCGCCCAATGAGCACCATGCCCGCCAAAAGCCCCGCACCCGCCAATAATAGCGTAAACAGGCAATTGGCCGTTTGCGGCTGCTCTTTGCGCATCACCAGTGCAAACGCAAGGCAAAGCAGCGCGCAAGCGGGAAACACCAGCAATTGCAAGCGGATATCGGGCAGATAATAGGTGCCGCTTTGCCTTGTAAACAGCCTTGCAAAAAAGCCGAAAAGCCCGGACGCTTTTTCGCCAAGCGGCACCAGCAGCTCAAATTCGCTTTGGCCATAGGCAAGATAATGCATCGGAAACTGCGCGTCAAATGCAAAGCTAATCGCCACAAACACGGCGGCAAAGCAAGCGGTAACAAGCACATATAGCGCCAGCGCGCGGCCACCGATTTTGCGGTTTTGCAGCCATTCGCGCAAAAGGCAAAGCCCGCACATGGTGGCTATTAAAAAGCTGTTTGGGTGCAGCCCCACGCCGAGCCCCGTAAGCACTGCAAGGCAAAGCGCGCGCTTTAGTGGCGGCATTGCCTCGCCCCGCAGCAAAAGCACAAGGCAGGCAACGAGCAACGCGCAAAGCAAAATTTCTTGGCGCGCGAAATGCGAGGCATAAAGAAATTGAATATCCACCGAGAGCACCACTGTGGCCAAAAACGCAAGCCCCCGCGTTTTCAATACGCGCAGCGCTGCAAAGTAAAACAGCACAAGGCACAAGGCGCCGCCCACTACGCTTAGTGCACGCAGTGTGGTGATTTCGTATCCAAACAGGCGGATAAAGCCCATTTGCAAAAGATGAAACAGGCTTTTAATGGCATGCGGATAACGCGGCTTTGCATCAAAAAACGGTTCGGTTACGCCCATGCTGCCGCTTTGCAGCATATTGCGCGAAAGGCCGCCCAGCCATGCTTCGTCCGAGTGCACAAACGGAAATGCATCTAAAAAAAGCCCCTGTGCTGCTGCCCAAAGGCCAACAAAACAAAGCACAAGCAGCGCATAGCGGTATCTGTGCAGCGCTTTTTTAAGCATGCGATCTTTCCTTTCTGCCCCCGTATGGGGTTTTTATAGGCCGCTTGGCACTGCCTTATGCATAGCGCTACGAACGGCCGTGCCATCGCTATTATTATACAAGATACCACGGTAAAAAGATATTGTTAAATTTGTGTCATTCAATAAAACGATGCAATATAAAATAATCTTATGGTGCAAGCGCGCCATAATGAAGTACAATGTAGTATAGGTACTATTAGTATTGTGCGACGGTTGTGTTTTGCAATTTTGCACAAAGGCTAAGCCTGCTTTACTACAAAAGCGTTCCTGCGCAAAATACTCATTCTCATCTTTACAGTGAAAAAGGAGGTTGCCTATGCGTTCATTAATAAAGAAAACAGCGCTTGTGCTTGCGCTTACCTTACTGGTTGGCGTGTTTACTTCCTGCAACGGCCACACCTTTGCCAAAGGCGAAAGCAAGCTTTTGCCCGCAAAGGAGCTTGCGTCCTACATTGGCAAGGACAAAACCGTGGTGGTGGACATGCAGGCCCCCGAGGAATATGCGGCCGGCCATGTTGAAGGCGCCGTTAATATCCCCTCTAGCGAAATCGTGATTAATGTGCCCGTAAAAAATATGCTGACAAGCGCCAAAAAAATGGAAAAGGTTATGAGCGCGAACGGTATTTCAAACGACACTACCGTTGTGGTATATGACACCGACAAAATGAGCGCCGCGCGCATGCTTTGGTCGCTTTTTATGTATGGGCATGAAAATGTGCTGGTGGTGGACGGCGGGTTAGCCGCTATCAAAGCCGCCGGTGTTGCCATGAGCACCACACCCGCTACCCCTGCCGAGGGCAGCTTTAAAGCGGGCGAGCCCAGCAGCAAATGGCTGGTAAAAATGGACGAGGTGCAAGCACAGGTGAATGCACCCAGCAAGGATGTTGTGCTTTTAGACGTGCGCTCCGACGAGGAGTATCAGGCAGAAGGCAAAATCCCGACGGCCATTATGAAAAATTATCTTACCAATTATTACGCCGATGGCACGCTGAAAAACACGCAGACCACAAAGATTGATTATCTGCAAGCGGGCATTTATCCCGAACAGGAAATTATCATCTATTGCAAAACCTCGTTCCGCGCAGCACCTGTATTTTTGGAGCTGTATGAAGCGGGATATCGCAATATCCGCATCTACGACGGCGCATGGCTGGAATGGACCGCAAATTCCTCAAACCCCATTGACATGCCGGCCGGTGCTGCGGCACCCACGAACAAAGACGCTTCTTAAAACAAAATGGGATGCAACCCACCTAGCGCATAAAGTGTAGCAAAGGCCGATTGCATCCCGTTTATCTAAGCGCGTTTTTGCATATAAGGGCATAAAATATATTTTGCGCCCTTATAGATAAATGGCGGCGGGCTTTATCCCGCGCCGAAAGACAAACACATATCGAAAGGAACCAAACATGAAAAAAATTACATCTTTATTGGTGGCCGTTGTTTTGGCCTGCACGCTTTTGGCCTCTTGCGGCGCAAAAGCCCCCGCCTCTACCCCTGCTTCCACACCGGCCTCTACGCCTGCCTCTGCCCCCGCTTCTGTACCGGCAACGCCCGCTACCGATGTTGTGGCTGATGCTGCAAACGGCTATTTTGCCAATTTCCCCGACGACAAGCACATGACAAGCGTGGCCGATTTGTTTAAGAAAATCGACGCGAAAGAAGAGCTGATTATTCTTGACGTGCGCCAGCCCGCCGACTACGAGAAAGGCCACTTGAAAGGCGCTTACAATGTGCCGCTTGGCCCCACCGTTGCAACTGCATTGGAGCAAATTCCCGATGATGTGCCCCTTTATGTAAACTGCTATACAGGCCAAACCTCTTCGCAGGTGGTTGCGCTTTTGAACATGGCTGGCAAATTTGCCACCAACATTCAGGGCGGCTTTAACAATGGCATCTCCAAAGCCGAAGGCTTTGAAGCATATGTGGACACCACTGCTGCCGCCTTGCCCGAAGGCAAATATGCTGTAGATCCCGCCATCAAAGATGCTGTTACAAAGTATTTTGCCGATATGGAAGCTGCTGCCGGCACATTCAAATACTTTAACTTCCCTGTTGATAGCTTGAAAGCCCTTGTAGAAGCCGAGAGCGATGAGTACACCATTTTGTCCATCCGCAAAGCCGAAGATTATGCCGCAGGCCACATTGCCGGCGCCATCAACATCCCCTTCGGCAAAGGCATGCAAGCCAAATTTACCGATATCCCGAAGGATAAGCCCGTGGTAGTTTATTGCTACAGCGGCCAAACCTCCTCGCAAACCACTGCTGTGCTGCGCTTGCTGGGCTATGAAGCCTACTCGCTTGCCGGCGGCATGGGCGCCGAGGGCGGCGCTGGCTGGCTGGGCGCAAACGGCCCTGTTGTGAAATAATAAAGCGCTTATTTTGCCAGTTTGTTTGGCAAAGTTTATACGCAAATAAGAGCACCGTCCAATTTGGACGGTGCTTTTTGGTTTGGTGTGAATTTGTGATTTTTGCAAGAATTTTACACCATCGCAAAATGATAGAATTGTGCGGTGAAATCCGCTTGCTGCAATGGAAGCAAAATGCCTGCGCGCATCAGCGTGTCGCCGTAATATTCCTTGCCAGAGGCAAGCTCGCGATAGCGTGCGTCGGGCTTGAGGCCATCTAAGCACAGGCGATGCGCCATGCCGTTTGGCTCGCTAAGTACCTGTATCACGCTTACTGCTCGCCGCCCAGCATGGGGCAGATGCCGCGTGTTGCTAGGGGTAAAAACCGCCCTGTAACGTGATTGGGCATTCATCAAAACACAAGAAACGCCGTGAAACACGGCAAGAAACGCCTTTCACACGCCGTATGAACATGCTAAAATAAAGATAGACCAAGCGGCAAAGCGCCGCTTAGAACGCGGCCAACAGAAAGGACGGATATTGCATACGCTGCGCAGTTTTACACCGCGTGCCTTATTCTTCCCGCGGCTTTGCCACTGTTTTGCGGCGCACCAAAGTGGGCTCTAATATAATCGAAATATTTACGCGGCTTTTGTGCTCGATTTCGTCAATAAGGGTTTTGGTGGCCATATTGCCCATATCATACGCGCATTGATCCACCGTGGTAAGCTCGGGCGATATCACCTCGCAAAACGGAATATTATCAAAGCCCACCACCGAGATATCCTCAGGCACGGAATAGCCGTTTTTGGCAAATTCGCGGATAACGCCCATCGCGGTCATATCGTTCAGCGTGACATAGCCTGTGGGGCGCTTTTCGAGCTGCAAAAACTTTTGCACGGCGTGCCGCCCGTTTTTAAACTCGAAAATCTCGCCAAGCTCGCTTTCGGTGTTTTCAAGGCTGATGTATTCGTCTACGATGGGGATGCCCGCTTGTGCCAGGCAATCCTTATAGCCTTGCAGCATATCAATGCGGCTGCGCCTATCAAGCGGCGCACCCACAAAGCCAATGCGGCGGTGGCCGTTTTCAATCAGATGCGCGGCGGCAAGATAGCCGCCTTTGTGGAAATTAAAGCCCACCTTGCTGCACGCCATGTCTACGTCCTGCTCTACCACCACTACTTTGCAGCCAAACTGCATTGCTTGGCGAATGGGCTGCACGTTTTCGTTAATGCTCACGATGATGATGCCGCCCACCTGCTTTTGCATCAGGATATCAATGTTTTTTTCCTCAATATGTGCATCGCGATAGGAATTGCACAAAATGATATTATAATCGCGCTCAATGGCGTGGTCATAAATGCCTTGCAGCAAGGTGGTGTAATAGCTATTGGACACATTGGGCACGATGATGCCGATATCTTTGCTGCTTTGAAATTTTAGGTTTTTCCCCAAAAGGTTGGGCGTATAGCACAGGCGCTGCGCCGCCGCCTTTATCAGCGCTTTGGTTTCAAGCTTTACCGGATAATCCGCATTATTCAGCACTCTCGACACGGTTGCAATGGAGACATTGCATTCCTTTGCGATGTCGTATATCGTTGTTTTCTTTTGCACGTTTGCCACTATTTTCACCCTTTTTTCGTTTTTACTGCGGGGACAGGGCGCTGTGGATAATACAGCCGCCCACCATGACCAATGCGGGAACAATGTCTTCGCCATACAAAAGCAAATCTGCGTCATATCCGCTTGCGATGCGGCCTTTGCAGTGTCCAAAGCCCACCACGGTGGCGGGGGTTAAGCTTGCCATGCGCACCGCATCGCAAAGCGAAATGCCCGCCTCGCGATATAAATTGCGCACAAGCACGTTACAAGTGGCCACGCTGCCGGCAAAGGCCTGCCGGTTCATCAGCTTCATTACGCCATCCTCGTAAATGGTTTCAACGCCGTTTTCCTGCGTGTATACGGTGCCCTCGCACAGCGCACTGGCGCTGCATTCCAGCCCGTCGGTAATCAGCGAAATCTTGTCTGCGCCCTTGCACTGATAAATCAGCCGCAACAACGACACGGGCAGATGGCGCAAATCGCCAATCATCTGCACGGTAAGGCCATCAAGCGCAAGGCCCGCCTCTACCACGCCTGCTGTGCGATAGCCATCTTTGCGCGTAACGGTGGAGCAGCCCGAATAAATATGGGTAACATCGCTGTAGCCTTGCTCCATAGCCGCTTGCACTTGCTCATAGCTGGCATCGGAATGCGCCACCGAGGCCACCACGCCCCGCTTTGCAAGCGCACGCCCCAGCATAAGCGCACCCGGCACTTCCGGCGCCGCGCCCATCATCAAAAGCTTGTCCCAGCGCTCAAGCAGGGGGATATAATCGTGTTCGCTCGGTATCAGAATGCTGTCGGGGCTTTGCGCGCCGCGCTGTGAGGGCGCAAGAAACGGCCCTTCGAGATGTATGCCCAAGATATTGGCGCTTTTGCATATGGCGGCTGCTTCGCGCACACCGTCGATTGCATCGCACAAACGTGCAATAGGCGCTGCCAATGTGGTGGGCACCAGCGAAGTGGTGCCAAAAAGGCCATGCGCCGCGGCCATGCCGCACACATCCTGCGCACTGCCACTCATCACCGAAAACCCGCCGCCGCCATGCACATGGATATCCACAAAGCCGGGCGAAAGATAGCGCCCTGCGCCGTCGATTACCGCCGCGCCTTGCGGCAAATCTAAATGCTGATGCACGCCTAAGATGCGCGCACCGTCCACCACCACCATTGCATCCATAATTTGCACTGGCGTAATGACGCGCACATTTTTAAAAACTGTTAGCATATCGCTTCACGCTCTATTCTGTACTATAATCCCATCATAGCATGTTCTGCCGTGATGTCAATTATGAAATAGTATTAGCGGTGTACCAAAATTGCTACACCGCTAATACTGCTATTTACAATTACTTGCCGTAGGTAGAAGCCTGAGTATTGTTATAGATTTCAACGAGTCTGTCGGCGCCCGCTTGTTTGGCGGCCGCTTGCCAATCCGTCCAAAGCTTTTCGCGCTCGGCCGGTGTTTTGGAGAACATGTATTTGAACGAGAATTCCTCGCCCTTTTTCATGATATCTGCCAAAAGTGTGTTCTTTTCTTTGGCATCTGCATCGCTGAAGGACAGCGCGGGATCAAGCGGCGCAATTTTGTTGTTTTTCACCATCAAATCCTGTGCTTCCTGCAAAGGCTCTGTAAAGGTGAAATACACGCTACGTTGGTCGATGCCTTTGTATGTGCACTGCTGGAACAAGCCGTATTTTTCTTCTAAATCCAGAATGCCCACGGTTTTGGCAGGATCCATATCCAAATATTCGGCTTTGCCATTGGCGCCCATTTTATAGGTTTCGCCTTCTACGCCCATTGTGGCAAGCTCGATGCCGTAATCGCTGTACATAAAGTCTAACAGTTTGAAGCAAAGCTCGGCGTTGGGGCCTGCCGCTACGCTGTTAATCCAGCCGGAAAAATCGGGCAGATGGATTACGTTACCGGTGGGGCCAACGGGAGGTGCATAGCGCAAATCGTAAGCGGGCACCTTTGCTTCGGCAGATTTTTTCAGAAGATTCATGCGGTCAATCCAGTCCCATGTGATAAAGGATTGCGCTTCCTGTGTCATTTTGCTTTCCCACT
>RRZU011011870.1_pt1 | contig 18588 bp, 20 predicted proteins | sample 2165561 | NCBI WGS metagenome assembly RRZU01 (sample SAMN10456909, study PRJNA506462) | wastewater metagenome | isolation source: wastewater sludge | place: USA: Moscow, Idaho | reverse complement strand
AGATTTAAAGGAGACCTATAATGACTTATTGATATTGCTAGAGGAATACCGAAGAGAGTTGGAAGGTTTCAATCTAGACTATTCTTCTTCATATATTCTATCCTTACTAGGAGATTTAAATAATATGAATATTGTTATTGAAGAGATTGCTCAATATGGTCATGAGATTGCAAAGAAACTATTTGTATCTAATTCGTCTATAGTTGGTTGGTCAAAGAAACAGCTCGAGATTCTACATTTTCAGAAGTTGAAGGTTCAGCGTGAAATGACTAGTATAAAACATTCATCAAAATACGAATCTCCAATAACACTATATCTCCCACCATTATGTCCAACTAAAGAATGTCCTTATTATAGGTCTCATCCTTACAACATTCAAAAAGGATTGGAGAAGGATAATATTGAAGAGGAGACGCAGTTAGAAATTCTAATGAATAAGTCTGATGAGATTGATATAAAAATATACCAGCTTTCTGACTATCCACTTCTTTATTCAAAGATGACAAACTTAAAACAGATGTGGAATAAAGTGATTCCTATAGTAACTAAAATGGGTGCACTTAATACAAGAAGTCTACTTATGGTATTAGTAAATCAACAGTATAGAAAATGGTATGATTATGATAAGATAGCTGAGATTATAAAACTATCCGAAAAGAGAGAAAAGTACTACGAGTTGACAGAGAATCTTAATAAAGTTAAAAATGAACTAGCGTCTTTTGATTTATTGGAAGATAATACAATAGATGAAAGAATACGAAAGGTTGAAGAAGATATAGATAAATACGTTAAGGGTATATACACCTATGAGAAAAAGATAAAAGAAGCAGAAAAAGAAATAGTAGAATACAATGAAATTTATATCAAACTTTCTCAGTTATCTTTATTAGAAAAGGATATCGAGTCTGATAAACATGAAATGGTTATATTGAAAAATGAAATAAAAACTATGGAATCAAATTTGGAATTAATTCAAGATAATGTAGATTCAATAAAAAGATATAAAATAGAAGATTTGGAATTAAAAGAGAATCTACAGAAGAGGATAGAAGTCAATGAGAAACTCAAAGCGATAATTAATGATATTAAATATACTAAAAAAGAGTTTGAGGAAGTTTTAGATTACAAAGAGACATTGAAATATATTATTGATGCAGTTTCGTCTAAAGAGGGAATACCTCTAGTCTTAGTAAAGTTATTTTTGAATAATGCCAAAGATGTGGTAAATGAATTGGTTTCCGATGTATTCGGAGATGTTATAGAAATACTAGATTTCGACATAAATGAGACGGAGTTTAAAATACCATATTCTATTAATGGTGTGACTGTGGAAGATATTGAAAAAGCATCACAGGGCCAGCAGTCGATAATTTCAATTGCACTATCGTTTGCATTAATCAGGGAAAGTTTATTTGATTATAATATCATGTTATTAGATGAGGTAGATGCACCTTTATATAAACATGATAGACATAAATTTATTTCAATCTTATTTAAGCAACTACAGGCAATTAATGCCGAGCAGGTATTTCTGATAAGTCATAATAATACCTTTGATGGACATCCAGTGAATATTATAATGACCACTGAAGAGATAGTTGATAAATCAGAAATGAATAGCATTATGAGGGTATATTAAAAACTAAATGGGGGTAATGGTATGAGTTTAACTAAAGGAGAATTATTAGAATTAATTAAGGATTTGCCGGATGACACTAAGGTTATTTCGGCTAGTACAAATTTTGAGATGGGTGGGCAGTTAGTAGATGGTAGGGTTCATGTGGATAATGAAATTGATGTATGTATGGAAGACTTAGAGTATATAAAGAAGAAATATAAATAGTTATTATATACCCACCATATGAGCATTTTTATATATAGTGGGTATATATTATTTATATGAACCATAAAATATAGGAGGTTTTTGAAATGGAGAATGAAATATTATGTAAAGAATTAGTTAACAGTAGAGGTATTTCGGTCGGGTATGTTAGATATATACTCCGGGAGTTAATAGCCACCCCCACACCTATTGGAATTACTTTTGATGGTGATGTTCTTAGTATGGAGAAAATAATTTCAAGCATGTTTCCCGATAAATATTTAAAGAAATTTCCGAAATCTGAAGTCAGAGACATGAAAATTGCACCAGTATATACAGAAACTATATCGGATACAATAATGAAAATTGCGGTGAACATCCTTAACAATACTTCGGACCTGAATATAAAGGCATCTAAATATACCATTATGGAGGTTATATCAATAGCCATTGAACCTCGATATCAAAGTGAGACGTATGTTATAGAAGAACTATTTGGGAATATACCAGAAGATTTAATATGTGTTCTGGCACCACATACTTGGGATGATTACCACTATTTTAAAAACCATGATTTGGGTAAGAAGTTCTTTTATCCTTTTAAGGAGTTTTATATAGGTATAGGCTTTGAGTGTATTGGTAGTGCTAACGATGAACTTAAACCTTATCTTTTTACTGAAAATAAAATAGGTAGAGCAATATATGATGGGATATTAGAAGATAGGGATATATTCCGAAAAAGAATGAGTAAATTAAAGAGAGGTGGGTTATTTGACAGGCACTATCCTATATCATTTATCAGAAAGTAATTTAGATGGGAAAGTATTATATCCCAGGATACCTAACAACTTCATGACAGCAAATGGTTATGAGGATAATACTATAAAAAGAATATCGTTTTCTAAATCAATTAATGGTGCATTGGTGGGCATATCATCGAACTTAACGGGTAAGATATTTTATGTTCATATACCCGATAGCAAATATTCAGTTAAGTCTATAGATGTCACTAATGATATGGTTCCAGATGCATCGTTGACTGAAGAAGTTTGGGTAATATCAAAGGTGAAATTGCAGTGTATTGGTAAAGTAAAAGTGACGAAATCTCATTCTAAGGCTAAAAAATATAAGCTAGGAGAAATGTGGGTGGATACCTATGAATGGGATTATCATGATGTATAAAAATATAGTATATGTAAATTATATAAAGATATATTATTACAATGATAAAGAAGAAGGAAATAAAATATAACTATAAAATAGGAGGAATTAAAATGTTTAAATCAAGGAAAGAGGTTTCTAAATTAACGATTGATAATATTATTCATGTTGAGGGCTACGAGGCTGGAGGTAAAAATATGTTCGTGGCACAAGTTGATGACTTGGTATTATTCACAGGATTTAATGCAAAGAAACCAGGCCAAGGAGTTAGAGCTTTGGTAGTTACTGCAAAAATACCACCAAAGAATGAAGCATTTGAGAAATATGGAAGTAAGATTATTGTAGTAGATAAGAGATTTAATAAGTTACCGAAGAAGCAAAGATTAGCATTATTGGAAATAGAGAACCAGAAGTTACAACCGATTGATACTAGACTTAATAGTAACGTAGAAGCAAAGGATATACTATCAACCAATGCAGATAGAAAGATAGCTGCTGAATTAATGGCTATGGAAAAATACGGTCATAGACCGACAGCTAGAGCAATAACTAAGAATAATAAACGAATGGTTAAGTCAGAGAAAGTTGTGGGTAAGCAGCTATTTAAGAATATGAAGAAAACTGTAAAGGGTAAATCGTCTTCTATAGTACCCGATTTAGAGATGCCAATAACATTGGAAAATGCATAAGAAAAGAGATAGATGATTATAATAATAATCATCTATCTCTTTATTTTTTTTTTTTGTTATTCCTCGTCATCATACTCTATTCTTAACTTATAGTTTCTATGATAGTCATCTTTTGCACTCATCGTCGATTCAGATATATCAAAATTCATCTCGTCTAGATTTTGTGGTATAGGATAATCAGGAACTATGTTCCCATCCTTATCTTCGGCGATTACATCCTTAGAACCATTGGGTCCTAGTATTAAAATATATTCAACTCCCAGGTTCTCGTATCTTAAGAACTTATCCCCATCGGTCTCCTCTTCATTACTAAAATAAGCTTTTTGGATAATTTCGTCATCATACTCACCAGTATCCTCAGGAACTGAACCCTCAAATGCTCCAGATGAGCCCTCATAACCACCTACTGTTGAAATCATGTTTTCCCTACCCATTCCGAATAATTGCTGTATTGCTTTACCACTAACTAAATCACTTGCATTTTCTTCAGGTTTCAATTTATCTGCTTTATACTTAAGGTCTAATTGAGTTTTCTTAATATTATTCATTTCCTTCACAATACTTAATGAAATATTATGAAATTGTGACTTCGCAGTAATTAATTCACTTAACGTTTTCGAGTTTCTAGTTCTAGCAGTTCTTAGTATATCTATGTCTTTTTGTACGTACCCTTTGTCTTTATCTATCTCGGCTAAAAGCTTTTCTAATCTTTTCTCTCCTGCACTAAATGCTTTGTGTATCTCGGATTCTTCTGCAGATATACTGGTATCCCTAGCATATCTACGTCCCATACTTACAAGACTATTCTTTAGGAGAGCATCTTCATCCTCAAGAAATCTATTTTCTAGATACACATCAAAGTCTGCTATAATATCGTCTGCATATCTATCTAGAAGAGCATCTCCTTTACCCATAATCTTCTTGAACTTCTCTTTATCTTTATCAACTTTCTTACTATCAGAAGATTTTTTAGAGGGTTTGGGCTTCTTTAGCTTCTCAATATCTATAGTACCTGAATGTAGATCATCATCGTCATCAAATGGATTATCAAATTCATTTGATATATTCGCCGATAAGTATGCTAACTGCTTACTTAATTTTGATTTATTCATTTATTTCTCCTCCTATTTAATAATGATAACATATTAGTCATATGTTTTTTATAGTATAAATTAATGATTTATTAAAGCGTATTCTGCGAAATCTCGCCTATATATCATTTTAATGAAGTAACAGATAAACTCATTAAATTATCGTAAATCCTGAACCTATATGGCAGGTGGATACGGAGGTATGAAATGAAACTTATAATAACAAGAAACGAAATGATGGCAATTGCGGATGATTTAGTAATGGAACTTATGAACCACGTTGATTGCGAGATGGCAGTAGATTTTAGGAATGATATATTTAAACTACGCAACGGCGAAAAGATTCAAGAGGGACCGATATCGATATATTGCGATGGAGATGAGAAATATGTTAACGGTGACTATGACTATATCATCGAATACGATGAAGAGTTCTGCGTTGGAACTATTAAGCTTATGGCGAAATATACTAGACCTTTAACAGGGATCTTTAAAGGTATATATTCTATCATCGAAAGCTTTGAGTTTATTCTTGAAGGAATGTTAAAAGAAGTTGTTGATTTATATACTAAAGTATCAGAACGCACTAATCCAAAAGAAGACAATAATCGTGCTACGGAAGAAATGGATATATAAAGCAAGTTAAAAGAAGAGATAACTAAATCTCTTCTTTTTTTTTGTATTGGTTAGGAGTATATATCATTACTATGATGTGAAGGAGGTTATAATACTAATATCATTTTAACATTAAAATAAATTTAAATGAAAGGGGAGATTGAATGAAATTTTTAGATGGTATATTTGACAATAAGAATATTATGCCATTAAATATTTACTATAATCCTGGCGATTATGGTAAGAATGACGATGATGTTATTGACATCATCTATAAGGACATGGATACTGGTAAGAAGTATGTCCAATCTATTAATAATCCTAAAGTTGAAATATGGATAACAAAGCCCGAGTATAGGGATTATGAACATATTAGAAATTATATAGAAAAGGATAAATGCTATCCTATATATGTACATTATAAGACAAGCTACTTTGAAGTTGCTAAAGAGTTGGGGGTATCTGCTAAAGACATTAAAGCATCTCCATATATATTTGGGTTCGACCATCGTATCGAAAACTTTTATCTAACCTAGTTTTTATTAGAATACGGAAATGATAAAGTTAAAAAACTATCCAATGGGTTCCTGGATATAGAGAACGATATTATACAAGTATATGGATTTCCGGAGCCTGGAGAAGCTCCTATCAACGCAGTTACGTTTATTGATGGGGAGCGTATGGAATCATACACTCTACTATTAAAGGCTGATAATATTCCAGAGCCTGGGGATAATGTAAGAAAGAATGAAATTCATAAGAACCTAAAAGATAGTTTCTGGAAACAGTTTAATGAGTTCGAGAATGATTTAGATGGATTTATAGTAGAATGTCATGAGTTATTCGACGAATCATTTGGAGTATTTAATTATAATATCCTAATATTTGAGAAAGAGATTGATTTGATAATAGCTCTTTTCGATATAGTAAAAGCTTCAGATAACGATTATGTTGAGATATGGAATGCCCCATATGATATGCAAAACTTGATTGAGAGACCAAAGGTACTGGGTTATGACCCTAGCACAATAATCGTAGATGAGGCATTTGGGAAACGATCTGTTAGTTATAAGGAAGACAGAAACGTATTTGCTCATAAGAGAAGACATGTGTGCGAGACATATAGTATGATGACATATGTTGACCAAATGGTTAACTATGCGGGTATACGTTCTGGTAGGGGTACATTACCATCCCTTAAATTAAACTCAATCGCTAGAGCCGAGTTACGTGACGAGAAAATCGACTATAGTGAAGAGGGTAATATCAAATACTTCCCATATAAGAGCTGGAGAAAATTTGTTTTGTATAATATTAAAGACGTTTTGATTCAGTATGGGATAAGTCAGAAGACTAAAGATATGGATACTTTCTATACTACAATTTATCGTAACGCCGTATTACCAAATCAGGTCTTTACTTCTACATCAATAATATCAGAATCATTTAGGAAGTATATCTACACCTTTGGTGAGGGCTATGTTATGGGGAGTAATAAGTCTAGAATATTTGGTAGGGATACTGGAATGGATTATGCAGGTCTAGTGCATGCAGCCTTTAATCAATATAATGACGATGATGAGTATGATCCAGATGATTTATTCTTTGATGATGACGACGAGGGTGATGGTAAGACTGATAAGTTTAAGGGTGCATTCGTAATGAATCCAAAATATATGACTTCCACAGGATATGAAATTATGGGTAAAGTGGCTCAGTTTATACACGAACATGTAGTCGACTTTGACATCACTAGTGAGTATCCAACAGCAATACTTATAATGAATGCTAGTAACGAAACTATGGTCGGTAAAGTATTTTTGGAAGACCCTGATAGTATAGACATTAAGTTCTATCCAGGATTCGTATTCGTTGATAAAGATGAGGAAGAAAAATACATTATGAATCCAGGGGACTTCTTACTGGAAGTCTACTCCCAGAATGATGTATTGAATTTTGGGGAGATATTCCTTAAGCTACCACCAATTGACTCGGTTATAGGATTGGTGAATGAAAATATTACATCATTATTAAAATAAGGAGGGTACGAATGTTTACTAAAATTAATTTTGAAATAATGAGCATTGTTGAAATTGCAAGTAAGTGTCATTTGAGAGTTAGAGCCGCTAGGGATAAAAATGAATTTTTGGCAATAGTAGATGAGTCAGTATTAAATGATGACAAGGTATTAAAGACTATATTAATTAATGAATATATGAAGAAATATGGACATTAGTATTGATACTAATGTCCATATATAAATTAAACAATTTTAAAATAAAGGGAGGAAACTATGAATACTCAACTACTGAAGCAGTATGGTAAACTAAAGGAACTTAATCAACGAGTGAAATATATTTCAGATATTTACTATATTGGAAATGATGGCTATGTTTATATGAACTCATTAGTGGAATTTATAGAGAAGGTTGGGGTATTAAACGATAACGTCGATATATCGGCATATTATAATAGCTTAATGTTACCTAACAAAACATTTGGATTTACATCAAAGTCAAAAAAGAGAACGATGGATGCATCATCAACACCTGAAAAAATATCTTTATTCGACACAGAGGATTCGAATATATGTTTAGATATAGATTTAGCCGAGGTTCCTAAGGAAGAAATAAGTAACCATTTTAACTTCTATAAGAATCTTGATGCTATATTAGATAATATGAGCCTTAACTTTATACCATTTACCGATGAGCAGTTTGATAGCATAGCTAAAGCTAAAGTTGTATATTTACCATATAAGAATACATTTTTCACAATTACGAAGCATATATTTATGTGTGTGAAGAAAACCGATAACTTATCATATGTAGTTCTAGACTTAGTTGATGCAGATAACCCAAAGAAAAAGTATGTTCTTTTTAGAAAGGATACAAAGATAATGAGCATCTACACATTATCTGCATTTTTATGTTTTGACTAACAGTATTAATAATAGAAAGGGGGTCTTGAAATGGAAAATGATGAGAAATTGTTATTAACTGATGAAAATGGAGTTATTATTGCCAACGATTACAAAAGCGAAGAAGATGCGGGTGTCGATTCAGCAAACTTGAAGGATGTAACAAAAGAAGATATTCGAAGAGAAGGAAATATTGTCGATAAGTTCCTAACATTATTTATGAAGAAGTAGAAAATATCGAGGAAGGGACTATACCTTCCTCGATATTTTTTTTTTTGCTTTTACCCGTATCTTTTTGAATTTAAAAACATCGTCTTAATATAAAAGTAGTATAATATTATAAAGGAGTTGAAATAGAATGGCGAAAAAGGATGATCCTAAAATAAAAAAGAATATTACAGATATGAATATACTAGATAACATATCAAAAAAGATATTGTCCAATATAGATCCAAACTATACTGAACGCGATATATTGAATGCTAAAGATGCTAAATTCCAAGCAATTATTAATAGAGAGATAGACATGACTAAGGGTGTATCTAACGGAAGCATTATAGATTTTACTTTAAGTCAATTAGAGACTGGTGCTAAGTCGAGAGGTCGTTCGGGTATAGGTGGAAATCCAGTTGATTCAGATAATATATTTACTGATAACGTAGGTGAGATATTTAGTTATTTCCAAGATGTGTATAAGAATAAATTTGTGGAGATGACAGATTTGAAGTTCGTTAGTAAATTTATACCCGCATTAGGTGAGGCTGTGAAGACAACACTGGACCATGTAGTTTCATCTGATGATATATCAAGTACTATTACACGTACGTTAATGTTATCTTCCTCTATTGAAGCTGCCGACGTTCAGATGTTTATGGCCGAAATAAAGAAAATAGAAAAGGAGGAAAAGTTATTAAAGAAGTTAAAGAATATAGTATATAAAAAGACTCTAGTGACGGGTAGTTTTTATGTTTATGCAATAGCCTACAAGGATCTATATGCAGAATATGATAGGTTGAAAGCTAAGGGTCGGTTTAATGATCGTATATATAATAGTAATGTAACGTCTAGTAAAGTTATTAATAGTAAATCCGATAAGGGATTTAATATGGCAAGTGAGTCTGAGAATATGATTACTATGGAGAGCTTTTCTAATCTTTTTGACGATATGAAAAAAGATGAAATTGACGATACTGATATAACTCAATTTAAGTCAAATTTAGAATCCCACATTGGTAGTATAAGTATTATTGATAAAGAATATGGTGCCATACTAACGGCTTTAGAATCTGTAAATGACTTAAAGCATTATAATGATACCTTTAAAGGAAATACAGTCGTTGCATCAGGCTTTGCCGATGGTACCGCCGATGCAGATAACCCAAAGACGTCTGATGCATATTCTGAAATCTCTGGTACTTATGTAAAGTATATAGATTCTAAAAATATTATACCTATGAAAATTTTTAATCAGGTTGCAGGATATTATTATATTCATGCAACTAAGAGAGGTGGGCGTAAAGGTACTAATATATCAGCTAGTGACGGGCTATTTAATTCTCTTAACTTCAGTGATAAGAGAAAGGATGATATAATGAGAAATGTGGTAAATGTAATATCGGACGGCATTCTTACCAATTTCTCACCTAAGTTTGCATTAGACCATTCGGATCATAGAAGAATGATAGCGGATTGTATTATAGCTAATGGAATTATTGATAATGATTATAATATACAATTCATACCAGCTGAGCAAATGGTTGAATTTATGATTAATGAAGATGAAGATGGGTACGGAGAGTCTATATTGGCAGATTCATTATTTCCAGCAAAGTTATTATTATCGCTGATAATTTCTAAGATGTTAACATATATGAATAAATCTGGAAATAGAACTATTGCCCATGTATTCAAAGGACCAATAGATACTAACTCAGGTAATCAATTAAATAGAGTAGTGCGAATGTTGCAAGATTCCCAAATAACATTCAATGATTTACTATCACCGAATATGACATTTAGCAAATTCGCTAGGGATTCAAATATCCAACTACCAACATCTCGTAACGGTAGTAAAATAGTCGAGTTCGAAACCCAGGAAGGACAGCATGTCGACCTTAAAACCGACTTCGAAGATAAATTGGAAGAGATGGCTATTGTAGGTACAGGAGTTCCTTCAATAATTATGGAATATGCAAATAGTATTGACTATGCAAAGCAGATAACAAGTGCGAGTATTAAATTTGCAGGTAGAATATCATCACTTCAGGCAGACCTAGAAGACCCGACTACTATATTATATAAGATACTTATAACTAATAGTAATCTGGAAGAGGGATTGAAAACTAAGTGCCTACAAGACTTCCAGTTTAAGTTACCTAGGCCAAAGGCTCTTGCAAATTCAAATAACTCGGAATTTATAAAGAACTCAATTGACAACGCTCGTTCAATTACGGAACTATTGGTGAATGCATCAGGTAAAGATGATGCTGAAAAAGCATTCCTTATGAGCGACTTAATTCTCAAAATAGTGAAGAACGATTCCCAATTCCTTGAATGGGATGTATATGAGGATATGTTTAATGAGGCTATGTTAGAATATGCTAAGAAGCTGAAGCTAGATGATGGTGCTTCTGACGATGATGGTGGTGGTATGGGCTACTAATGACAAAAAAAAAACAATAAATAAGGATAACCATATTGGTTATCCTTATTTATTTTAGTTTCCTGAAGAGTTTCCGTAGTCGATTGCCCTATCGTTAACATCACCTTTAGTGATATTAGGCTTGAAGTTAAGATAGTTGTATTCAACTTGGGATGCTTCAAGATACCATGTACCTATATCGTTGATTGCAGGGGATTCGTATTTTTGAACTCTAAATTCTAGTTCGTATAATACGTTTCCTCTTTCTCCCGTCTCATAGTTAAGATGGGATTTTTCTACTCTTGCAGGGAATGCATGAGCAAACATCGCAGTATATTCTAACTCTAAACCAGTTGGGTCTAGATTTAAGTATATAAACTCTGCAGTATGGTTTATTTCACCATATGAAACTTTCTTATTTTTTATAGCCCCATGATAATGAGCTATACCACTACGAGGGTCTCTTGTACCAGTTACCCAAGTATCTATATATTCTCTTAGTGGGGAACCAGTTAATTCATATACCGCCATCGTGATATTCTCAGTAGCATCTCTAGCCACAGAAACATTACTGAATCTCTGTCCAGCGAAACCACCTTCAAAGTCCACGAACTCAACGTCTATGTCACCGATTCCATCTATTCTAGTATAACCAGCTTCAACGAATGTTTTAAAAGACTTAGTCTGTTGTGGATATAAAACATTCATGAAATGTGGTGGTTTGTGTAAAAATATTCTTGAAACCCCTCTTATATACGGAGTGAATTTATCTAAGTTTTGATCCGTAACGTCTATTCCGCCAAGGAAATAACTAAAATTCTGAAAGTCCTTGGTATTAGTTTTTGCACCTGATTGTATAGTCTTACCCATTATAGATTAACCTCCTTTTATATTGAATTTATTGCTAATCTTATGATCTATTGACATCTATTTCTATGATAGTAGTTTTAACAAGGTCTTTATTAACGAACTCTACATATAGATGTAGTATTCCTCTTTCTGCCTCCCAATCATTCTTATCGAAGCGAGCTGCAATACTTCTAACTTGAGCATCTTGGTATTGGCCCAGTAAGTCTCTAGCTATCGCATTAAATCTTGCAATATCTTCTGGTTCACTAAAGTTAAACTCAAATTCAGTACACATTCTTTCACAGTCTCTCTTAATATCCAATAAGATAAATACGTTGTTAAGCTCAGATAAATTGGAATTTATTAACTGTCTAGTATCTTGAGTTCCTCTAACGACATCTTGATTAGCATTTATTCTAGCATAGTTTACATTATTATCAGTCAATTCATCCATGATAGCTGAATCAATATCTTCATCAAATATTGGATAGACTGAGTTTGGTATATATCCGGAAAGGATTCCGAAGTTATTTCCTGCTAGTGGCACATGCTTTGCCCCATTATTGTTGAAGTTAACAGGGTATGCGGCAGATAACCAATATGTGGAAGTAACAGTTACTATTTTGCTACTATATGGATCTTTAACTTTAAATGCATATGCATCTATTGATTGAACTCTATTAGTAACGTAGGTATCTAGATTAGTTTTTAGGTATGGTAATATGGATTGCTTTGTAGTAATACCTATTCCACAGTCTAGAATAGCCACGCAGTCAGTTCGTGCTATCGCTAATGCAGCAATTAATTGCTTAACCGGCACACTAAAGTTAGCGTCTAGAATTATATTTGTTGGATACTTATTCTTACTCTTAATAGCCACGTCTGTCTGACCACCATATGCCGCAAGATAGGCTTCCTCCAATGCAGCGACTCTAACAGCGTCAGTCTTGTCAGCTCCAAGAGCACCATCATCTCCATCAACTAGTGGCATTCCACCAAGTCCATTAAGAGATACAGCATCTTCGGAAATGTTATCAATCGTATAATTTTCAATTGCCTCCTTACTGTACTTATTAATACCAAGTAAAGCATCAAAATCATTTTCTGATAACACCGTTTCTGGATTGGATTCTGTGTATATATCAAAAAGTTTCTTGAAACCATCGGAGTGAGTAACCATAGATACTAAATTTGATCCACTCTGTGGGTCATTTACAACAGCATCTGAGAACTTACTTACTCCACTTATGGTTGCATTTTCGTTAAATATAACAGAGAAGTCTTCTTTCTTAACTAAACCACCGTCGTTTACATAAACTTCGAAGATATAGTTCTTATAACCATTTTCCTTATCGGCAGCAGTGTATGAACTTATTCTAACTCTTATATTATCCCCATATGATCCTTTTCCAAGGTAAGCGAAAGACAATACTAAAGCAGAACTAAATCCATCGGCATCTACTTCCGTAGAAGGAGTATATGATTCACCTAATAAGGATAAATCAGTTAATGGAGTTTCGGATGGTTCAGCTACGAATTTAACTGTAACTTTTTCATCTTCCACTTTATATTTTGCAACTATATGCATTGATGCATATGTTGCATCTGGTGCAGTTACCCTTAGGCAATGTAATATAGCAGTTCCTGATGCTGCTGCAGAATATGCGTTTAGTAAAGGCTGACCATATAAGCTAAAAGGTCCTAAGCCATATTCGTCCAAAAATCCACCAAGTCCTGTGTCAATTGTTTGAATCTTGCCATCTCTTCCCTTAGGGGAAGCGAATACAAATAACATTCTCGTATTTCCAGAATCAGTTGCAGGCGTATTCAAATATGTTGTATTGTCATTTACTACGACCATTTGATGCGGATACAGATGTTCCGGAACAATTTGTGATGTTCTAGGCATAATTTATTTACCTCCTTAAATGATATTTTAATTTTTGTATATTTAATCTAACTTATTTAATTACTTGTTTATCCAACCCACCTCGACCTTTCCAGTACCCTACATTGAAAGCACCTTTTCGATAGGGGACTTATTCTGTTTTTGATTTAACTTGGTCATGGTTAATGAGTTTGTTAACTTATCAGAGAATCTCTCAAAAGTCAATGCAGACATTACTGATGAATATGAAGAAACGTCATTCATTGACATTAATACATATTTTGAAATATCTACATCTTTTTTACCAGCAACTTTTCTAAACTGCTTAGTTGGGTCTGGAGTGTATCGACACATCTCTGATATTATAACCTGCATTATAACTGCAGGTACTGATGGGTCTAAACCATTAATCTCAAAATTTTTAATCCAAGCAATTAAAATGTCATTATATTCCAACTTAGGCATTTTGCCTGAAGTTAATAGCTTTAAGAACATTTCGCAGTTCTCACTATCTTGCTTTATAAATGAATTCATCATTATATCGCCTTTATTATACTTAAGAATCCTATATCTATCTTCAACTCCATTTATATCTAACCTCTGGGTCTCATATTCGGATGGATATGTTATAATAGTATTTGGATAGTTAAATGTAACTGCGGGCTGATTATCCCTATTAAGGTCTTCGTCAGAATCAAAAAACTTCATATAAAACATACCGATTGTCTTAATACCATCACTATACTCAGATGCAATCGTAGCGTCTTTAGTTGGGTCACCAAATAAAGATTCTGGAATATATGCCTCAGCATACATTGCATTGATATAGATATTATCCTGGTCTTTTATAAACTTATTCATCTTAATTTTCACCTCCAAAATTCAGTATGTGTTAATAGAGTGTTAACTAATCTAAAAGAATACAAAAAAAAAAGATACATATAGAATTTTATCTATATGTATCTTTCTCCTATTTAATAGTCATCGTAATCATCATAGTCGTCGTAATCATCGCGGATGTCTCCACCCCTCATACCAGTCAAGAAATCACTGACCGTCGGACCCTTCTCTATCGCGGATGATGGATTCTTGAGTTTCATTGCCCCCGGTATAAATACGTCCTCACTACTATCAAAGACATCATCAGATGATGTTTGACCAGCTAACTGGCTTCTATATAGGTCATAGTATGCTGTAGCGTGACCCTTATTAATTCCTTTAATAAGTTCAAATTGAACTTCTGTTGTAGTCTCGGATATAATTATGGTTCTAACCACACCCAAACCAATACACCCGGACCCCTTCTCTATAATTGGTACTTGCACTCCTATAGGATATAGTTTAATACCGCTATTAGTATAACCATATAAGTTCCTATTATTTCTACCTACTCTATGTTCTTTTAATCGTGTACCACTATCCACTACAATGAATTGTGTGATGTCTACTGCCTTTGCCATTTAAATCTCTCCTTTAAAATTTATTTAATCATATAAATAATATATACTTTTATTAATAGTAGGAATACAACTCAGTTAGTTGAGTATTGAAAGCTTCTGCCCCACCTTCTAAATCATATATTCCACCATCAATATCTAATATATTCATAAATAATACTTTAATCCAGGTATGATTTCCATGTCGACCTTCGAATTCTAATAAATGTGCCATATGTGCTATAAAAGCAGCAAACTTATTTTTATCTGGATTGATACTGATTAGAAAAAATTCAATTCTTTCTAATTGAGCACCATCGAAATACTTAGCTAGTCTTTTCACAGACTTTTTCATAGTATTCTGATAGTTATTAGTTGTCAATTTCCTAAACTTTTTAATAGCCCCGATATTAGACCCTTTCTTTAATAAGTAGTCTAGATTATTTCTATTCTCATATATGGAAATAACCTTCTCCATCATCTTTATATCGTTGCTTAAGGAATCTATACCAGAATCTTTTGCGGCAACTAACCTCTTATTAACACTATCAATTAATTCTGATGTCAAGAACGTTGTATTCATTTCAACATCCTTATATTCTAATAACTTTTCTTCTAATCTAACTTGTAGCTCAGACAACTTCTTTTTAGTGATAAAATATTCTTCTTTAAACTTCTCACTATCTTGCTTAAAAGTACTATCTTCATCCCCCAATGGATTCTCCAACGCATTTGCGGACATTATCTTTTTATTTATATCAGATGTATCCATCTCTTCAATTGAATCTAGTAGCTTTTTTGCAGAATCCAAATTGTCTATCTCGCCCTTAATCTGCTTTAATAGATTATTGCTTTCTATAAAGTTTAGAGCTGATACAGATTCCATCATCTCGTTTATATCATCAACCATTTTTACAGTACCTGCATCAACTTCTAAAACCTTTTCACCCTCATCAAGTAATTCCCTTAATACTTCGTTTTGATCCTTCATTTTTATTCCCCCATTTGTTTTTATTTTCCTGCAAAGATATCTTTGATAACTCCAGTTTTTACATTTATAACAAAGTCGAATCCAATTTTTGAATTCAACGTTACGTTATCATTCATCATATCACTTATGGTATCTACAAACTCACCTGTCAATACACCTTCAACGAATAAAGGTTTTATTAACTGAATTGGTATATAGTCATTTTCTAAGTAGTCTAAGAAATCTCCTTCATCTATATTCAATAGAATCCATTTCATTATATCATATATATTGGAAATGACTATAGTCATTTCGGGTGATAGATTCTTTTTATTTGATAATGTCGATGCATCTTTCTTATTCTTTAAATCTTCAAATGTCTTATAAACCAATTCGTGGTTTTTCATAATATAATTCAAAATAACCTCATATACATTCTGAGTAAAATCTAGTATAAAGAATGTATATAAGGCGATAGTTATTGCAGGTAGTTCACTATTCTTTAGTGCCATCCATTCCGGGTCAAGCTGTAGTTTAAACTTCTTGCATATTTCCTTTATAAATACTTCACATATTGAAAAGAATCTATGTTCCGCTTCATTGACTATGTCTTCTTCCAAGTCGTATTTTGTCAACATTGCATATTTATAGTATAAGGGCATGAAGTGGTCTGTCCTATTATTTATGAAATTATCCTCATCGCCATTAATCTGATCACGTATAAGCAACGAAATCTCGGCAATATTAAATGTTTCTAGTATATCAGAAACTTCCATTATTATTTTCTCTCTCATAGTTTTAACCTCCTATTTATAAATATTATTTGCTAATCTTAGTAGATTTGTACTAACTCCATTTAAAAATAATTATACCATACACATATTGGGCGTATGGTATAATTATTATATTAAAATAGATCTTCGATGTTTACATCATGGTGAGACTTATTGAAATTTGAATCAAATATATCATTATCTGCCTGATCCCAATAACTATCATTGTATTCGTTTAATGATATATTTTCATTATCCGAATTAAGTGAGGGTGAATTAATCATCTCCCTCTGAAGCTCTCTCTCATATTCCCATGACGCATCTACTGGATTTTTCTCCCCTATAAACTCACTAAACATTGCCTTCATATTGTCTGGTAAGATTGACATCATCGATGCAATTTTCTCACGTAATGCAGATGGGTCATTTGGGTCGTCATTTATTGGTTCAGTTGCACCTCGTACTATACCATAATCTTCTAGATTTGTAGCATGGAAATAAATATACATTCCTATTAGATATGCCATGACATTGTCATCATTTTTACCACTACCAGCTTCAATACGACCACTAGTTTTTCTAATAAGTCCAACTATATCATCTACCAAATACTTGGTACATAATTTATCCTTTTCCTCTACAACAAAGTTTTCTAGTATTGCAAATAGTTTCGGTCTTGATGATTTGGTAGTGTCAAATCCATAAGCTCTTCTAACATTCGCCGCTTGTCTTTGTGCCCCATACCCATCTGTAGTTTCAACTATTTTTGCATTTAACTTATCCACATCATACCAGAGCTGGTATCTATACTTAGACTCTAATATACGGTTAATTATTTCCCTTCCTCTATTTGCCTCTACGACAATCATTGACTTAGGACATCTTTCATCCATGAATTTTATGATCATTTTAGTAAAATCTGGAGGAGAAATATATGGAGACTTAAACTCAGCTGCAGGTAATTGAGTATATGGATTAATCAACATAAATGCATTATTATCTAATGACAATCCCTCTGCGGGGTCAATAGATAGAATATACGGAACTTCTTTATTTAACTTTTCATATATCAATACAGGTGAGAGGTTTTTACTATAGTCAACGGATTCGATAGGTTCCTTAACATGGTTATTTAAGTATAATAAATCCTTCCGCTCAAACGGTGAGTTTGAAGACCCACTAATTCTCTGTAAATCAATCTCTCTTAAAATTACGTCTTCTTTAAAAGATGCTAAACCACATTGCTTCTCATACCACTCTACGGAATATTTTAATTGCTTCCATGAGTGTTCTACATAAACGATTCGGTTATATCCCGTACCGTTAACGACACTCTTTAATCGATTGATGGGTTCATCGAAGAATCTATCTTCCCAATGCAACATCTTGGAGATATACTCAACCATAGCTTTACCGTCCCTCTGGTCAACATCGCCCTTACATTCATATAGGTTCGTTAGACCTATACAGTTCTCTTATGAACTTCCCTAAGTCTCCCTAGGATACTAGACTATATCTTCATCTACAATAAACTTTTACCGTATATTGTAGAGCCCTGTACTTCGTTTTAAAGGTTTTACAATGAACTAATATCACTCATTTACCTACCACTTGGCACTACGATAGTCACTTCAGTAGCTTTCGCTACCTTATCTCAAATCACCTACATCCGAAGATGCATTTACATATTTCTATGAATGCGATTATCTAGCTTTCTCTAGTCGTTGAACCTT
>RRZU010679833.1_pt1 | contig 18591 bp, 17 predicted proteins | sample 2165561 | NCBI WGS metagenome assembly RRZU01 (sample SAMN10456909, study PRJNA506462) | wastewater metagenome | isolation source: wastewater sludge | place: USA: Moscow, Idaho | reverse complement strand
TAGCGACAAGCGGAGCCATCGATGCGTAGCCCCGAATCGAGGCAGGATGCTGCGTTGAGGGAAAAGCGATACTAACAAGGTGCGGTATGCGCATATTGCTCTGGATACTTAGCTTGATTAAAAGCGTCAGTACGAGTGCATGTCGTACTTCGAGGCAGGTGTTAGTCCGTCGATGAACCCGTCCAGGGTTCAACTCCGGCGCTCGCCATCCATGGCTCGCTCACCACCCCCACCCCGAAGTACTCGTTGAGCATTTGTATGTGTTGCACTATTGCAAACAGTTATAGACAGCACCGCTGAATTGAGGGTGTGGGATCGAGATCACTAAACCTAGCAAGCCTGATAGACTGACATTAATATTTGTCACCTGTGTATAGGAGCCTACCTTGACCGACAACAGCACTTATCCTCAAGCTGAAACTATCGAACAACTGCGCCAAAACCTTGCCACAGTTCGTGCCCGCATTGATCAGGCCTGCGTACAAGCTGGACGTGACCCGCAAGAAGTACGCTTACTGCCCGTAAGCAAGACTCACCCTGCCGACTACTTGCGCCTAGCCTATGCTGCTGGCTGTCGCATGCTTGGCGAAAACAAGGTCCAAGAAGCCTATCAAAAATGGCAAGAACTCGATGACCTAGCAGACCTTGAGTGGAGTGTGATTGGCCACCTGCAAACCAACAAAGCTAAGTACGTTGCCCGTTTTGCCAGCGAATTTCATGCTTTAGACAGTTTACGCTTAGCGCAAACACTCAATCAGCGTCTCGAACTTGAAAACCGCACACTCGACGTCCTCGTCCAAATTAATACCTCCGGCGAAGAGAGCAAATACGGCATTGATCCAGAACAAGCACACGAATTAATTGCACAACTCGGACAGTTTCAGCGCTTGCGCGTGCGCGGACTCATGACCCTCGCCCTCAACTCACCAGACCAAGAGGCTGTACGCCGTTGCTTTATCATGCTGCGTGAATTGCGCGATAGCTTGCAAGCCAGCGCACCCGAGGGTATGCAACTCAGCGAGCTCTCCATGGGTATGTCTGGTGATTTTGAACTGGCCATTGCCGAAGGCGCAACCATCGTACGCATCGGCCAAGCCATCTTTGGTGCTAGAGAGCAACCCGACAGTTTTTACTGGCCTAAATAAACCAGTACCGAAAAAACCAATAGCGCTCACTGAACTCAGGCAGCGCTATTGGTTGTAACAACTAAATACGCTCACGCACTCGAGCCCGTTGATCAGCCAGTCGCACAATCCACCAAGCCACAAGAATAATTGGCGGCAGTGAAGCAAGGTTGAGCCAAGTCCAACCCAGCTTATCCACCCCTACGCCAGCCAGCAGGCTTCCTACAGCTGCGGCAGTGAACACCATAAACTCATTAATACCCTGCACTTTACCTTGCTCAGCAGGCTCATAAGTAAAGGTTAACAAGTGGGTTGCACCAATATAAGTAAAGTTCCAGCCAACGCCCAACAACAACAAACCAATCAGGTAATGCCAGTAACTGTTACCCATAACGTTAACCAAAATGCATAAAGCCAGAGTTGCACAACCCCATAAAATAACCGTGCGCGAACTGTAGCGACGGATCAAGCCACCAGTGAAAAATGACGGCGCATACATCCCCAGCACATGCCACTGAATCACCCAAGCGATATTGCTAAATGGAAACTCATCCTGCTGCATGGCAATGGGCGTGGCGGTCATCAGTAACACCATAATTGCGTAACCAATGGCACCTGAGGCAATTGCTGCAACGAGTAACGGCTGCTTAAAGAGCTCTGCATAGCTGCGTGTCACCTGTTTCACCGTATGCTTAATTGGTGCTGCCAGCGGCAAACTGCTGATCAAAATCAAAGCTAAGACATAAATAATAAACAAGCCATAAAAAGCCCCAACAAACGGATTGCCATCAAACCACTGGCGTGACCAAATGGCTAAGTTAGGCCCCAAAATTGCTGCTAAAATACCACCGGCCATCACCATACTAATCGCCCGCGGGCGCTGCTCAATGGCGCAAACATCTAAGGCTGCAAAGCGGTATTGCTGGCCAGTACCAATGGCCATTCCAATCAAAAAGGTCCCACTGGCAAAGTGCATTAAACTATTGGCTTCCAAGCCTTGCAAAGCTACCCAAGTACCCAACAAACCAATACAGTTGCCCACAATAAAACCAACTTTGCGCCCCATCTTGTGCATCAGGTGCGCCGCCGGCAAAGTGGCCATAATTAAACCCAAAAACTGCAACGCAACGGGCAAAGTAATTAAAGCTGGGTGACTGGCTAATTGCTTACCAATTAACGCCGAAACCGCCACCAATAAAATATTTCCGGTAGTCAGCAATGCTTGTGCAATCGCTAACCCCCACACAGTAATAGGCACGCAAGGCCTCCAAGACATAGTTGATATACGCGGGCATAGTATATGAAAAGCCTATTTATTGCTGATCTGGCTCGTGTCCGAGCAGCTTTTCAGTTGAGCAACCACTTGCTGCGCCCATAAGTCATAGGCAATGGCACTGGGGTGAAAACCGTCCGCAGCGAGCATTTGCGGGCTAACACCCAGCTCAATGGGCATAAAGGTTAACTCTGCTGTTTGCTTGGCTAACCGCGTAGTCAGCGCATTTAAACGCCGCGCACGCCGCCCTAAGTAATCACTCAAGGGCCGTGGCAAGGCGGTAAAATGCTGCATCGGCGGTACTGCCGAGACCAAGATATTGCGCACTTTAAACTCAGCAGTGAGCCGTGCTCGCAACGCTTGCAGCTGGGCCACCCACACGGCATCTTTAGTACCAGCGGTGACATCATTGACACCCACTGCCAGCACCGCAACATCGTACTGGCCGCGCACTTCATCCAGCTTGGCTAAGAGTTGCTGCAAGGTGATGCCGCTTTCAGCCAGCAGTTGCCAACTGACTTGATAGTCTTGACTCAATTGTTTGCTTAATTGCCCCGCCAAGGCTTGCTCTTGCTGACTTACGCCAACTCCAGCAGCGGACGAGTCACCTAAAAGCAGGATGCGCAGCGCTGGCCCTCGGCCAACTTGGCCGTAGCGCACACCGGCCGCCTCAGGCAAACGCAAAGTACTTCGCCGCACGTTACGCCCCTGCCAGAGCAACACCGGCGCCAAGCCTATCAGCAACAAAGTATCTAACATAAATGTTTTTTCACCTGCACTAAAGCTTGCCGCAGAGCGCTAATGTCCTGCGTCTGCTGGGCATATTGCTGTTGCTCGTAAGTGTCTAAAAAAACCTGCAGAGCATGCTGCTGTTCGCTGGTTAAATCGATACTGATGCGCTCATAAAAGCTACGCAAACCTTCACCGGGCTCTCGGTTAAAACCGCGCCGACGCATAACTTTCTGTAAGTCTGCTAACACTCGCTGCACCGGCTCTGTTTGCCGCTGCCAAGGTTTAAACATCCACACGACAAGCACAGCAATAATCAGCGCAGCACTGATCACCAAGAGCAGTCCCAGTACCTGCCAATCCACCTTACCAAACCACTGCTTAAGCCAAGCCTGCTGGCGGTCACGCTGATAACCAAGAATCTGCGTTTGCCAGCTGTGATTCAGATTTTCCCAGCTCATGCGCAATTGATTAACCCAACCAATGTGTCGGTAGCGCAGCGGCGAAAAAAAGTCCCCCTGAAACAGCTCTGCTTCATCTTGCATCGAGTCTTGCAGGCCACGCTCAATGCGCTCAGGTGCCACCTGAAAGGTGGGGTCAACACTTTGCCAACCCACCCCCGGCTGCCAATACTCAACCCAAGCATGGGCATCAAACTGTCGCACCTGAACAAACTGCCCCGTCTGGTTCACCTCACCACCTTGGTAACCAGCCACCACCCGTGCTGGAATCCCCGCAGCACGCAAAGCAAAGACCATGGCACCAGCGTAATGCGCACAAAAGCCACGCTGACTGCTAAACAAGAACTCATCCACGCTGTCATCACCCAATAGCGGTGGTTTTAGCGTGTAGTGGTATGGCTCTTGATTAAAATGCCGCAGCAGTGCCGCCACTAAGGCGTCATCGCTAGGGTACTGTTGTCGCAGTTGCTGCGCCCAAGCCCGAGTTTGCGCATTACCACCTCGGGGCAGCTGTAAAAATTGTTGCTGTTGGCGCTCACTCAATAACGGTTGACGCAGTGCATCAGGCCAAGAGGTTGCGCGATATTGGTAGGCACGGTTCACTGGGGTGCTGCGCTGCAAACGAAAGTCACTCATCTGAGCAATATTAGCCTGTTCGCTACTGCCCACATCCAGACTGAACAACCATGGTTGCGTGCTTGGTTCCATAATAATGCTGTAGCTGAGTGAGTCGCCCTGCGCTTGCCATTGCGGTGCTTGCTGCTCTAAACGTTGATTGACTGACCAACTGCGCCCATCAAAGTGCGGCAACGTCAGGGCGCGCCAATACAGTTGCGACTGCGCAGGAATTTCCCCTTCAAATCGCGCACGAAAAGCCAATGCCGAAGACTGTCCCAGTTCAGCCAAATCACCCGGCGACATACTGCTGGACAACCCTGTGGTGCCTTTATTACTTGGCTGCGGCAAACTCCACAGTGGCTCTAAGCGTGGAAACAAGACAAACAACAACACCATTAACGGCACGGCTTGGGCCAGCAAGCGTGCAGCCAGCTTAAAAGTCACTAGTGGCTGCTGCGCAAACTTGCTTTGTTGTAGGCCCAATAACGCAGAAAGCAGTGCCAGTACCGGCACAATACTGTACAGCGCAGCCAGTAAACTATCCTCGAACAAATAGCTGGTGACCACGGTAAAAAGACCTAAAAAAATCACCACCACAGCATCACGCTGGGTTCGCACTTCCAACATTTTTAAAATAAATGCGGTAATCAACAAGGCGATTCCTGCATCTAAGCCCACTAAACTGCCACGACTGAGGTATACCGCAAAAGCACTGGCCAGCATCAGCAAGGCTTTTACCCATGTATTGGGAAAAGGTGCACGCATGCGAAACACTTGCACCCGCCACGCCGCACAACCAAGCCATAAACCAATCAACCACAGCGGCACATGGAAAAGGTGCGGCGCAATGACTAAAGCCTGTGCTATTAACAGCCAAATGAGGCTAATACGTGGAATGCTTTGCTCAGCTGTGTGCAGCGTATGTTTCATCCTCATGGCTGCGTCACTCCATATAAAGCCAAGGCGCGCAAACAGCTCTGGCGGTGCGCAAGACCAAAGCCCGGCCCCAGTGTTTGCCCAGGCAAATATAAGCTGTAAGGCTGATCGCTAGCACTGAGTTTAAGCACCTGTGCACATAACACCCCCAGCCGGTACTCAACTGCACCGCCGATTTGCTCAAAGTCCAAAACCTGTTGCTGGCCTTGCTGCTCAGTAAACTGCTTAATCAGTAAACCCTGACCTTTGGACCACGCTTTCCAGTGAATACGACGCAAAGAGTCACCGGGCTGCCAAGCCGTCAAACCATAATAATCATCTGCGCCTGCGGTAAAGGCTGTTTCAGCATTATCATGCTCATCGCCCTCACCCGCTGCTGCAGGCACAGCATCATCAATTGGCTGCGGATAAACCAGCAGCGCTTGGGCTAAATCCACCTGACTCCAAGCGACAAATAAGCCCAGCGGAAAGCGCGTTTCCACACGTAAGCGTGGCGCTGGTTGCCAGCCACGCTGTTTGCCCAGCACGCTCAGCTCAGCCACTTGCTGATCATTGGCGGGTACATCAAGCAATGTTAATGCTTGCCGATGCCAACCAATCGCGATGGCTTGATAGGTATTTTTCTCACTGTATAAACCGACCCGATACAGGCCCTGCTCGCCAACAAAACACGGTACGCTACCGGCCGCGGACAAAGTCAATCCGGCTAAGTTACGCCAGGTATGAAACATGGTTAGCAAGCCCAGCGAAGCTAAAAGGAAGGTCAGCGCATAAGCCAAACTGTTTTGATAGTTAATTGCCACCAACAGCATGAGAATCAATGCGCCAGCGTACGCCACCCCCGTCCGCGTAGGCACAATAAAGATATGCCGCTGCTGTAGACGCAAGCTCTGCACAGGCGGCAAGCGACGCGCCAACCACGCAGCAAACCACTGCCTAGGCTTAGAGAGCAAACGACTTAACATTACAGCGCAGGCACATCGGCCAATAAGCTTTTGACAATAGCAGCGCTACCTAAACCACTGGGGCTATTTTGCTCACGTAAACGGTGTTCAGCCACTGCTGGGAAGACCACTTGCACATCTTCAGGTATCACATAATCACGACCGGCTAAAAATGCCCAAGCTTTCGCCGCAGCCAACAAGGCTAAACTGCCTCGCGGTGACAAACCAAAAGCCAGCTGCGCATGAATGCGGGTAGCTTCAACTAAGCGTAAGACATAACTGATCAGCGCATCGCTGGCCAACACCGCGCTGACCTGCTGCTGTGCGGCTAATAGATCTGCACGTGCAATCAAGGGCTGCAACTCAGTCAGCAACTCTCGACGCGCACTGCCTTGCAGCAATTGACGCTCAGCACTGGCGCTGGGATAACCTAAGGATAAGCGCATCAAAAACCGGTCCAACTGCGACTCAGGCAAACTAAAAGTCCCACCTTGGCTCACTGGATTTTGTGTGGCGATCACGAAAAACGGATCCGGCAAAGGACGGGTTGCCCCCTCAATGGTAACTTGCCCCTCCTCCATAGCTTCCAGTAAGGCGCTCTGACTTTTAGGCGTGGCCCGGTTGATTTCATCGGCGAGCAGCAGCTCAGCAAACACAGGGCCAGGGTGGAAAACAAACTGGCTGGTTTCTCGGTCAAATACGGATGTTCCGAGAATATCTCCTGGCAATAAATCTGAAGTGAATTGAATCCGCTGATAGTTTAAGCCCAGCACCTGCGCTAATGCGTGGCTTAAAGTGGTTTTACCCATACCGGGCAGATCTTCGATGAGTAAATGCCCCTGTGCCAATAAGCACGACACGGCTAAACGCACGGAATGCTCTTTACCGAGGACAACCTGATTCACAGCAGTAATACAGGCCTCTAATTGATTGCGCATGCTCTACAACTCCATTTTCAGTATTTCTCTATGCTCGCCAGCTTTTACACAACTGGCAAAGGCCAAGCCAGATTCAGAGGCAAGCACAGATTGTAGCGTTTTATAATTAACGCCCAGCCCGTGATTCACGAATATAAAAACGTGCTTTTTCTGCTTTTTTTGAACAGCCTTCATAGGCTTCAAACTGTTGCTGGGCTTTCGCGCCAGTAATTAAAGTAAACGCTTTTGAATAACTGACAGTCCCAGCAAAACCTTCGGCTTTAGCTAAGTCCAGTTCATGCCAAGCACTGTCCAACTGTTGTGCACAAGTGCTGCGGTAATTGGTTTTCGCTGCGCAGCCTACTAAGACTGCAGCCAGTACAGGTAAACATATCCATTTCAAACGCATAACTGAGCCTTTTCTTGTGATAATCAACTAACATTCTCGTCATTTGGCTGGCTGCTAGCAATCCAGTCACTGACCAAGCTATAAGCGACCGCCAGTAAGGTTGGACCTAAGAACAGTCCCATAAAACCAAAGGAAAATAAGCCGCCAAAGACCCCCATTAGCACAATGACTAAAGGCAAGTTGCCACCGCGACTGATCAGATAAGGCTTTAAAAAGTTATCCACGCTGCTAATGACTAACAAGCCCCAAACCAATAGAAAAGCGGCCATGCCATAGTCTTGCTGCCAAAACAGCCAAGCCACTGCCGGCCCCCATACCAATGGTGGCCCCATAGGGATTAAGCTCAGCATAAAGGTCAATGCGGCCAACAGTAGCGCACCAGGTACGCCGGCGATAACAAAACCAATTAAAGCAATAATGGCTTGCGCCGCAGCAGTACCAATGACCCCGTTAACCACTCGGCGCACAGTACCTGCAACCAAATCGATGTAGTAATCAGCACGCTCTTCAATCAAGCGCTTAACTAAACTTTTAAAAAAATTAGCTAATACCGGGCCATCGCGATAAAAGAAAAACACCAGCAGCAAACTCAGCGCCAGCTCCATAAAGCCAGTACCAATACTCGCACTGCGCCCTAACAGCCAGTTGCCCATTTGCCCCATATAGGGTTTAACGGTGGCAAACATAGCTGCCCCCTGGTGATCTAAAGTTTGCCACAACTCCAGCAATCGATCGCCCATCATCGGCACACCTGCCAGCCACTCTGGGGCATCTGGCAAGCCTGTCACGCGCAGGTTTTTAATAAGTTCTGTTGCCGTACGGATATGGTCGGCAATATTAAAGCCCAGCCAGACCAGTGGTCCGGCCACAATTAACACCCAGCCAGCGGTAAGTACACCAGCGGCTAGGGTTGCATTGCCGTTTAACCAGCGGGTCAAGATGCGCATGACCGGCCAACTGGCAAAGGCCAAGACAGCGGCCCAAAATAAAGCGGTAACAAATGGTGTAAGCACCCAAAGACAGGCACCTAACAGCGCCAGCAATAAAATCTGCGCAAATAAACGGTCGTTACTGAACATAATCTGACTATCCAGTTAAAAAATTAAGGCAAGCGCTGCAGGAGCAATCCTGGCTTGCTGTACTCTGCTTCAAGCTCCACCCGTGAAGCACGCAGCCCCTGCTCAACCATGGCGTCATACCACTCTTGCGCATGCTCACCGGCCATACTGATACGCATGGTGCTATTGCGATTCAGCGCTCGCACCAATATTTTAGTCCAAACCGGATCAGGTAAGTCGGTTAAGTGCGGCAGATGCAAACGCTCATCACTGCTAAGTTGACGCTCTAGGGTCGGTGCAGTGGGGAGCAAGTTAGCGGGTAACTGCTCACTCTGAAAATACTCAGCGTGCAAAAAACCACGGCCATTACCGCGAGTAATGGCATACAGCGCAACGAGGGTTGCTTGTTCATCGCCGCCTAAACGAAATAAAGCATATGCTTGTTGATCATCCGGCCCATACAGGCGCGCATTAGCAAACACCTGATTGGCCCAAAGATTACTGGGTCCACACTCTCGGGCCATACACCAATACAACAATTCAGCGTGCTGGTTTTGCAGCATCTCACGGCTGGCGGTAAAAGCGGCCAGCGCTTCATGAGTCGGCGCCAATTGCACCGTTAACACCTCCACCGTGCCCCGCACCAATACCTCACCGCTGTAGCGCATTTTCCCGCTAATGCGGCGCACTGAGCCTTGCGGGTAGATTTTCTCTAAATTTGCTTGCTGCTCTTGAGTAATAACTTTTGCATCACGCAATGATTCAAGTGCTAGCAACTCAGCAAAAGTATCGGCCGCAGCCATACTGCTTAAAGAAGCCAATAACGCGGTGACTACCGCTGTTAACATCCAATTGTGCATTATCACTTTACCAACATAGTTTGGGCGGTTTGTGTGAGGCTAACATTATCTACTGCGCCGAGCAGCGCTTATCAGCCGATTCGTGCAGCACATAACACTCGCGCCTGCGTTTAGAGCGTTACGTTTCTAGCACGCTTGGCGCGGATCTATTGTGTACTGAAAAATGCTTGAACTTGTTCAGCCACCGCCTGCGCACCTTCTTCGTCATCAAGGTGTAAATGATGACCACCGGGCAAGCGTTGCACATCTAAGGATAAAGTGTTGAGAAACTGCATAAACTGCGGCTCTTTTACTAAAACCCCTTGCTCCGCTAAAACTAGCAGCATCGGGCACTGTACCGCTTGTACAAAAGCTGCTGCATGGGCCATGGTTAAACGCAGTGGTGACGGCAAGGTCAAGCGTGCATCACTGCTCCAACTATAGCCTCCAGCCACTGGGCTTAAACCGCGCTGCGCCAGCAACTCGCTGGCCAACTGGCTCACTGGCATAAAGCCACGCATGCGCACTTGCACAGCCTGCTCAATGCTTGCATAAACCGTTTTCTTTTTTGCCGCTAAATCAATCTGAGCCAATAACGCTTCACCCAGTTTTTTCGCGGCTTTATCTGCTTCGCCGGTATCTGGAACCAAGCCATCAATCAACGCCACTCGCTCAACGCGCTCAGGTACTGAAGCGGCAATAAGTACACTGACAATGCCGCCCAAAGAGTGACCAAGTAAAGAGAACTTTTCCCAACCCAACTGTTGAGTGGCCATCAATGCATCCAACGCATAATCCCATAGTTGATAACCCGCGCCAGGAGCGCGGTGGCCAGAATGACCATGGCCGGCCATATCAATGGCGACAATGCGCAAGCCTTGTAACTTTGGTGCCAGCAGTTCAAAGGTCATGCAGTTATCCAACCAACCATGTAAAGCTAAGACTGGCTGGCCGTCTTCGGGGCCGTAGACCCGCGCAGCTAAATCAATGTGTGGCAATTGAATGCGTATTTCTTGGACAAAAGCTGGCACTCGGTACTCCTTAGTTATTTTATAGTTTTAATTATTGAGCTGTCCGGAATTAACCCTGTACATGCTGTAATGAGTGCAACTGCATACTGCCAGCTCCAACAAAATCGCCTTGTAGGCAAGCAACGCTAGCGGTATTCATCGCAACACCGTGCTGCCGATCAGCATCAACCAGCCAACTGGCTAAAGCACCGAGCAAGGGTTGGTGCGCGACAATCAGTAAGTTTTCTACAGGGTAAGCATCCAGCTTACGCGTCACTTCACGCACATCATCCATTGGCGTCAACCAGGGCACTATTTCTATCTCACCTGAATGCTGCAGCGTGGCGCAAATCAACTCTGCGGTTTGTCGCGCACGGATATAAGGACTGGATAAGACGCGATCAAACTCAATACCACGCAAAAATTGGGCGGCCTGTACAACTTGCTGACGCCCCATCTCGGTCAGCTGACGCTCGGCATCATGACGCTGATAATCTTCTGCAGCGCCGTGTCTGAGTAACCAAAGTTTCACTATTTTGGTTCCTCTGGCGTTTGCTGGTCAGAGACTTCAGTGGCTTGCTGCGCGGTTAGCTCTTCTGCTACTTCTGCTACTTCTGCATCCGCTGCATTGACTTCCACTGCAGTACTGGTTGCTGATTTTTCAGTCGCTGCTGCCACAGTATTTGCCGCAGCGTGTTTGGCTTGCGGATCATGGGCCGTTTCACCATCAGCGACATGCGCTTGCGGCCAATCAGCGACGGGCCACGGCTTAGCATCGGTATTGAATACGGCAAAGCGTCCCATTTGCGCTAAGTACTGGCTTAAGCTGTCACCAAAACGCATAAAGTGGGCGCTGGGCGCTCCAAAAAACAATCGGTATAACAACTGGGCAACCACAATAATAGCCAGCAGCGGCACCGCAATTTGCCATACCAGTAAAAATAACAACATCCATACTATGCGCAGCACAAGGGATTCACGCCGAATAGTTTTTTCTGCTTTGCTCACGCTCTCAATTCTCCTTTAAAAGCCATCAATGGAAATAAAATCAACATCAGTTTTGGGTTCGCCAGACATCAGTCCACCAATAATCTGCTCGAGGGTGCGCCCTTCAAATAAAATGGCATATAAACCGGCGACCAATGGCATATACACATCCAACTCTTGGGACTTAGCTTTCAGCACTTTCAAGGTATTAACCCCTTCGGCAACCTCCCCTAAACGCGTAACTGCTTCGTCCAGGCTCAAGCCTTCACCCAAAGCAAAGCCCACTTGATAGTTACGGCTTTTCGGTGATGTACAGGTCACGATCAAATCACCCACCCCTGCCAGCCCTAAGAACGTCATAGGATTAGCCCCCAACTTGACCGCAAAGCGCGTCATCTCTGCCAAGGCTCGGGTGATCAACATACTTTTGGTGTTTTCACCCATACCCATGGCAGCAGCCATTCCAGCAATAATGGCATACACATTTTTCAAAGCACCGCCCAGCTCAACGCCGAAGCGATCACGGCTGGCATACACACGAAATGTTGGGCCATGCAAAACAGTCTGCACTTCTTGGCACAGGGCTTGATCTTCACTGGCAACAACACTAGCGGTTAAGGCGTGAGCAGCAACTTCGCGGGCCAGATTGGGTCCAGACAACACGCCAACACGGGCAAATGGCGCGATATCCTCAAGAATCTGGCTCATTAACATAAAGGTATTGGCTTCAATTCCTTTGGTGGTGCTAATCAACATCTTATCGCGCAGAGCATCAGCGTAAGAGGTCAAAACTGTACGCAAAGCTGTTGAAGGCAAAGCAACAAAAATCAACTCACACTCTGCGATAACCGCGGCAAGATCCGTTGTAGCAGTGACGCCATCCAATACCGGCACACCTTTTAAATAGCGCGGATTTTGTCGGTTTTCATTAATTGCTTGCGCTTGCTGCGGATCACGCATCCATAAACGCACCGGATGCTGATTGCTGGCCAATAAGTTCGCCAAGGCAGTACCAAAACTACCTCCACCCAACACAGCAATTGGTTTTTTTATTAGCATGCTTCTGTTCTCTTAGCCGTTAAACGGCGATTGCATCATTATACGGGGCTACTCAAGCATAACCAGTGTTTCACATTTTCGGTTAAACTAGCGGGTATTTTCGCACCTACTATTTTGAGGCCAAGCCTTGCCGCGCATATTTATAAAGCAGATGTATTTAAAAGCAAGCGCACTGCTCGCTCCGGTATTTGTGTTGAGCTTGGCCCATGGTGCCCATTCTGATGACTTATTCATTCAGGATCTGGCCTTACCCGAAGTGCTCACCGCCACCCACTTATATCAGCCGCCTGCTGCAGTGCCTGGCAGTATTAGCAGCATCGATCATGAGCTGATTGTGGCCAGTGGCGCACGCAATATTACTGATTTATTGCGCTTTATCCCCGGCATGTTGGTGGTACCAGATAGCGGCAACCTAACCACAGTAAATTACCATGGTAGCAGCCCAGGCCAAGCGCGGCGCTTACAAGTACTGATTGACGGGCGCTCGGTGTATCGCGCAGGTTTTGCTCAGGTGGACTGGAGCGATTTACCTGTGGCCATCGAAGATATTCAGCGCATTGAGATGTTTCGCGGCCCCAATACCGTAAGTTATGGTGCTAATGCTCTATTAGGTGTGATCAATATCATTACCTTCTCAGCTAAAGACACGCACGGCAGCAAGTTAAAAACCAATCTTGGCGAAAATGGCATCCGCGACTGGTATGCACGGCAAGCATGGCATAGCGAAAGCTCTGATATGCGCTTGTCTATCTCAGGTCTGGCTGATGATGGTTTTGATAAGCGCAGGGACGGTACAGATTTTCGTGATGGGCGCAGGCTCAGTCGTTTCAATTTACGTGCCGACCATCAACTCGACGAACACAACAGCTTAGACTGGCAACTGGCTTTGAAAGAGGGCAGCAACCAGGTCAATAACAATTACCACTCTGTTTTTGCTGACAACATCACCCCTAAAGCTCACGAGCAAGACTCAAACTCTGATATCCAAGCTAAGGATTACGCAGCCAGCCTGCGCTGGACTCACACTGTCAACTCACAACACAGCTTTTCCATCCAGGCCAATGCCCAGCAATGGGAACGCTTACGCCAGTGGCGAGCTTGCGATGCACAAATCAGTTTTGGCCCAGCACTCACTGAGTTATGGCAGATTTCCACACCAGCAGAACGCTTGAGCTTTGCCGCTCAGAAGGTTGATATCAGCACCCTAAGTCCACGTCAGCTGCAGTTACTAGCGACACTGCCCCAAAAAGGGGAAATAATTCCTCACAGTTGCGGCCTTATTAATGAAGATAGCCGCGAAGCACGCTTTGATCTCGAACTACAAGACACCTACAGTTTCTCCGACAGCTTGCGCCTGATCAGCGGTTTAAGTTACCGCTACGATCAAGCCCGCTCACAAACCTTTTTAAACGGACGCCAACGCAAAGACATTACCCGCGCCTTCAGTCAATTTGAGTGGTATGCCACCGAGCACTGGCTGCTGCAAGGCGGTGGTATGCTTGAACACGACAGCAGTAACGGCGATTCCTTTTCACCGCGCTTAGCAGTCAACTATATGTTTACTCCTGCCCATGGTTTGCGTGCGGTGTATAGCGAAGCTGTACGCTCCCCCGACATGTTTGAAAACCATGCGGACTGGCACTACCGTGTGCGTGACTTACGTCCCGCGTTAAGTAGCGGTAGCAGTGCTGACTTTTTTATCAGCGCCCAAGGTAGCGGTGCCCTCAAGCAAGAAAAAATAAAAGCCTATGAGCTGGGTTACAACGGTTATTTTGCCGTGCAACGCCTATCTATTGACGTCAAGCTGTTCGAAGAAAGAATCAGCCGTATGATTAGCCATACACCGAACTTAAGTGCATTTAACCTCAACAATAATAATCATATTAAGTTCTACGGCAGCGAACTTGAAAGTAACTGGCAAGCCAGCGACCAAGACCGCTTACGCATCAGTTATGCCTACATTAAAGATCGCGCCAGCAACTCTCTGGACCAAAATGTCACCCCGACCCACAGCGGCTCCTTAGCCTGGCTACGTGACTGGAATCACGGCTGGAATAGCAGCTTGATGTATTTTGCTGCCAAGCAGCTAGACGGCCATGACCTACAACTGGCCACTGCGCGCCTCGCCAAGCACTTTAACTGGGCAGACAAGCGCTTTACCGTTGCGGGCAATCTACAACGCACACTCAATAACCAACCCATTGGCCATACCAATAATAAAGACAACTCCCAAGACTTGGCTTACTTTAGCCTGCAACTGGAGTTTTAGTAGGTTTATGTGGGCTTATTTGCGGCATGTTATTGGCGTCTTACTCTGCGCTATCAGCTTAGTCAGCCACGCACAGGTGATCATCAGCGCGGAGCGTGACAGTCCGGCTGTGCGCAGCTTCGCTCAGGATTTGGCGAACACAATGCCAGCGCTGACAGTGACTTATATGCCGCGCGCACAACTGGTAGCGCAACCAGACTTCGCCGAAAATACGCGCTTAATTCTATTAGGGCCGGCTTTATTAAAATGGCGCTTGCAGCTCAGTCACAGCCAACCTGCCACCCTCATCATGCAAGTCAGCCGAGTGCAAGCCTACCAGCAGCTGCAAGAGCAACAGCCAGAGCACTTAACCTTACTCTGGAGTGACCCAGCACTGGAACGCCAAATTGCCTTATTAAAAGCCATGCAGCCAGATGTGAAAAATATTGGTCTGCTTTACGGCGATTACAGCGCATTTTTGCTTAACGATATTGAACAAGCCATACAAGCACAGGGCCTTACTCTGCATACATACTATTGGCCTGACAGTTATGACGCCCGCAGCCTTGGCCGCCTCTTAAGTAAAACCGACGCCCTACTGGGCCTTGATGATCTGCAGATTTACAATTCGTCCAGTATTAAAAGTATTCTGCTCAGCAGCTATGCACGCCAACAAGCATTGATTGGCCCCACTGCGGCCTTTATAAAAGCGGGCAGTCTCTCTACCACCTACAGCGATAAACATGACTGGCTGCAAAGCCTGCAGTTGCTTTTGCAATCTCCACCGGAGAGTTGGCCGCGCAGCGCCTACCCCGATCATTTTAAAGTCAGCGTTAATGAACAGGTCGCGCGCTCCCTAGGCATCCAAAATAGCGATCCGCAGCAGCTTGCCCAGCAACTCAAGCACTCAAGGCCCACACCATGAAAAAAATCCTTGGTGGCAGTATTCACCGCCATACGCTGTTTGTCAGTCTGCTGCCGGCAGTTCTTATCGCCTTACTGCTTACCGGCTACTTTACTTTATCGCGCTTACAAAACTTGCAAGAAGAACTTGCCAACACTGGGCAGCTCATTGCCAATCAACTGGCTCCTGCTGCAGAGTTCAGCGTGATTACCGGCAATATGCAACTGCTCGAGCCGCTCTTTGCCGGCTTATTAAAAAACCCTCACATTGCCTACCTTGCCGTTTACGACCATCAAGAGCGCTTACTAAAACGCTCGGAAAAAAACCATTTGCACAATAGCCAAGGCCCCGCTTTTACTGCACTGATTACCCGCCAGTCCATTGAGCTTGATCCGGTGTTTTTATCGTCCACAGTATTAGCACCCACCCCCAACCAAGATGATGTATTAGGTCGGGTCGTGGTTGGTATGACTGATAGCGCTCTCACTCAACAACAGCTGCACACTTTATTTCGCGCATTGTGGCTGGTTTTTTTCACCTTGGTTTTAATCTGGGCCCTGTCGCATTTATTGGCGCGTAGCTTATCGACCCCTATCCGTGCTATGCGGCAAAAACTGCAAGCCCTTGACCAAGGTTTGCTCGATACCCCAGCCCTCACCGAGGTTGATAACGGTGAATTAGGTGAGTTGAGCCAACACATTAATATGCTCAGCCACACCTTGCAGCAAGCGCAGCTTACCCAGCATAAACACATGGCTGAATTACAGCAGGCACAACAAGAAGCTGAACGAGCCAACCATGCCAAGTCAGATTTTCTCGCCATGATGAGCCATGAGCTGCGTACGCCAATGAATGGTGTTCTCGGCATGCTGCAACTGCTCGAGCAAACCCAGCTCAGCAAAGAACAAGTTGAGTATGCCAGCATTGCCCATGCTTCAAGTTTGCAAATGCTCGAGGTGATCAATGATATTCTTGATTTTTCACGCCTGGAACACGATGCCCTACAGCTGGAGTGCATTCCTTTTTCCTTGCACCAGCTGTTTAACTCGCTACAGGATGCGTTCAAATACAGCGCCGAGCAAAAAGGGCTGGAGCTGATCTTTGACTTGCCGCCCGAATTACCCGGCATACAGGTTGAAGGCGACCCAACACGACTGCGACAAATTCTTGTTAACTTACTGGCCAACGCTCTGAAGTTTACCGCTGCAGGGCAAGTAATCTTACGTGCGGATTGGACGCTACCCCGCTCGGCGCAATTACTATTGAAGTGCGAGATCATTGACTCAGGCATAGGCATTGCCGCTGAACAACTCAGCTCTATTTTCGACGCCTTTCACCAAGCTGAACAAAGTATCTCGCGGCGCTATGGTGGTACTGGGCTAGGCCTCTCCATTGCTCATACTTTAGCCCAACAAATGGGCGGCCAGCTAACAGTCACCAGTCAAGCCCAACAAGGCTCTACCTTTACCCTAGAAGTACCCCTGCACGTCAATTAGAGGCCAATTAAAAGATGCCATCACAGGCCAATTAGGTATATCTTCACTGTATCTGCGCTGCCACTGAGTTATGCTGTGACTTATGGTCCACTCTTGTGGTCTAACCCTGCATTGATACGCGTTAAAGCACTTAATACAGTCAACAAAGCGTAAAAATACAACCTGACAAAATGCTTAAGTTGAATAGAGTATTTTTGTTAAGCGTTATTAAATGTGTTAAAAACACGCTGATACGTTAAATGAAACCATTAGCAAGATGGATATCCATCGCCCATGCAGTACATGATTAGGCACGCTGAGGAGCCCGCATGACCAAACAAAACGCCTTCACCTACGAAGATCTGCTCAAATGCAGCCGAGGAGAACTCTTCGGACCAGGTAACGCGCAACTGCCCGCACCGAACATGCTTATGATCGATCGCATTGTGAACATCAGTGACACCGGTGGAAAGTACGATAAAGGACAAATCACTGCAGAGCTGGATATCCATCCTGACCTGTGGTTCTTTGCCTGCCACTTTGAAGGCGATCCTGTGATGCCGGGCTGCTTAGGCCTCGATGCAATGTGGCAGCTGGTTGGTTTTTACCTCGGTTGGCAGGGCAACCTAGGACGTGGGCGTGCATTAGGATCAGGTGATGTTAAATTTTTCGGTCAGGTACTACCCACCGCTAAAAAAATCACCTACCAAATTGATATTAAGCGCACCATCAACCGCTCTTTAGTGTTAGCCATTGCTGACGGTACAGTGAGCGTCGATGGTCGCGAAATCTATAGCGCCGAAGGCTTACGTGTCGGCTTGTTTACGTCCACAGACACTTTTTAAAGGATAACCAGTATGCGCCGTGCTGTAATCACTGGAATGGGCATTGTTTCGTGCCTAGGTAATGATAAAGATACCGTAGCTGCCAATTTACGTGCAGGTAATTCTGGTATCCGTTTTAATCCATCGTATGCTGAAATGGGCTTACGCAGCCATGTTTCAGGCACTGTTGATATCGACCTCGAAGCAGCAGTTGACCGCAAGGTTTTACGCTTTATGGGGCAAGCTGCGGCATTTACCTACTTAGCTATGCAGCAAGCAGTTGAAGACAGTGGGCTAAGCCCAGAAGATGTCTCCAATCCGCGTACTGGCTTAATTGCTGGCTCTGGTGGTGCCTCAACCTTAAACCAAATGGAAGCCATTGATATCCTGCGTGACAAAGGCGTGCGCCGCATTGGCCCATACCGCGTCACCCGCACCATGAGCAGTACTGTATCAGCGTGTTTGGCCACTCCCTTTAAAATCAAAGGCGTGAACTACTCAGTGTCTTCTGCTTGTGCTACCAGTGCCCACTGTATTGGTCAAGCACTTGAGCAAATTCAGCTTGGCAAACAAGACATTGTCTTTGCCGGTGGCGGTGAAGAAGAGCATTGGAGCCAAAGCTGCCTCTTTGATGCCATGGGTGCGCTTTCTACACAATATAACGACAGCCCTGAAAAAGCGTCCCGCGCCTACGACAGCAAGCGTGATGGTTTTGTCATCGCCGGCGGCGGCGGCATGGTTGTTGTTGAGGAACTGGAGCACGCGCTAAAACGTGG
>RRZU010154524.1_pt1 | contig 18596 bp, 15 predicted proteins | sample 2165561 | NCBI WGS metagenome assembly RRZU01 (sample SAMN10456909, study PRJNA506462) | wastewater metagenome | isolation source: wastewater sludge | place: USA: Moscow, Idaho | reverse complement strand
GCGGCCTCCAGGCAAATACCCGGAAGACTGCCCGAACTGGCAATCGCCGTTCAAATCGACACCACCATTTATTCCTTGGAAACCCCCGTCAGTCATGGCTTTCAGCGATTCGCCCCTTCATTTAACCGGACAGCAGTGATGCATTATCAAAAAACATGTACATTAAATGAATAATCTATAAATCAGAACGCAAACAATGATCTTGACATAAACATTTTGTTTACTAGAATAAATGACAAATAGAATTTTTGTCACAAAAGCAAAAAGGAGGAAACATTATGACCCAGCAACGTATCGCTTTGATTACCGGTGGAATGGGAGGGATCGGCACCGCGATCTGCAAAACCCTTGCCGACTCAGGATGTATCATTGCAACAACTTATTCGAAGCCAGGAAAAGAAATACAATGGTTATCTGACATGAAAGAGCAAGGATATACGATCCATGCTTATCAATGCGACGTAACAAATTACGAATCTTGCACCGCAGTAGTAAAACAAATAATACAAAAATTCGACAAAATAGATGTTTTGGTAAACAATGCCGGCATAACAAAAGATAGTGTTTTCAAAAAAATGAACAAGACGGATTGGGATAGTGTAATCAGAACCAACCTAGACAGTTTGTTTAACATGACCAAACCAGTTATCGATTGTATGATTGAGCATAAATTTGGACGCATCATCAGCATATCTTCAATAAACGGCCAAAAAGGTCAATTCGGCCAAGTCAATTACTCTGCAGCGAAAGCAGGCATGCATGGCTTCACAATGTCCTTGGCTCAGGAAGTTGCAAAAAAAGGCATTACCGTCAATACCATCAGTCCAGGCTACATAGCAACAGATATGGTTTTATCCATTGACGACTCCATCAGACAAAAAATAATCGACCAGATTCCCGTTGGTCGCCTAGGTAAACCGGAAGAAATTGCACACCTGGTAAGTTACTTGGCTTCTGAACACGCAGGTTTCATTACAGGAGCAGACTATGCAATTAATGGTGGACAACACATGATGTAGTTACCATAAATGCAAGCCATGCTTTATTGCATGGCTTGCATTTTATTATCACCCATTTGAAATAACATTAAATCACCCTGCAAACACAACCATTTTTATCAACACTTTCAAGTCGAACTTCAAACCCCCAGAGCCTAGCCATATGCTTTAATACTTCACGAGCACTTTCAACATCAACAGGCCTTCTGTTATGCTCATAGTACCTCATAGTCAAGCTTCTATCCCCTCTTACATTAACAGACCATATCTGAATATTAGGCTCTTTGAGACTTAAATCATATTGATCCTTCAAAGAACTTCTAATGGCCTGATATCCTTCATCATCATGAATCGCCGGTATATATAGACTATCTTCACAATCATCATCTTTTATCGAAAAAAACCTGAAATCACGAATTACTTTCGGCGACAAGTACTGAGCAATAAAGCTTTCATCTTTAAAATTTCTCATCGCAAAATCCAGAGAATCAATCCAATTAGAACCAGCAATATCTGGAAACCAATTTTTATCTTCGTCAGTAGGAGATTCGCATACTCTACGCATATCTTGAAAAATTGCAAACCCTAAAGCATATGGATTGATACCGTTGTAATGACCACTCATTACAGAAGGTTGATAAATTACATTTGTGTGAGATTGCAAAAACTCCATCACGAAGCCATCACTAACCAATCCTTTTTCATGCAACCTATTAAAAATGCAATAATGCCAAAACGTAGCCCACCCTTCATTCATTACCTGAGTCTGTCTCTGCGGATAAAAATATTGGGCCATTTTCCGCACAATTCTGACAATTTCTCTCTGCCATGGCTCTAATAAAGGAGCATATTTCTCAATAAAATACAATAAATTTTCCTGTGGCTCAGATGGGAATCTTTCCGCCTCACCACCATCTTGGTCACGAGAATAATTAGGAATAGTCCTCCAAATATCATCTATCTGTGATTGCAAATACTTCTCACGCTCCTTTTGCCTGATACGTTCCTTCTCTAAAGACAATTTGGCAGGTCTTTTATACCTGTCCACACCATAATTCATAATGGCATGACATGAATCCAACAGTTCTTCAACTGCATCAACACCATATCTCTCCTCACAATCCACGATATATTTTCTTGCAAAAACGAGATAATCAATAATTGAATCCGCATCGGTCCATGACTTGAAAAGATAATTATTTTTAAAAAAACTATTATGGCCATATGCAGCATGCGCAATAACTAATACCTGCATTGGCATGGAATTCTCTTCCATCAAGTACGCAATACATGGATTAGAGTTTATAACGATTTCATACGCAAGCCCCATATGGCCACGCCTGTAATTTTTTTCTGTTGAAACAAAATGCTTTCCAAAACTCCAATGCGGATAACTAATAGGCATACCGACAGAAGAGTAAGCATCCATCATCTGTTCAGCCGTAATAATTTCAAGCTGAACAGGGTAAACATCAAGCATAAACTCATCGCAGGCTATTTTTTTTATCTCAAGATCGAACTTCTCTATCAAAGAAAAATCCCAATCAGAGCAAGAAGTAATCAATCTCGATGGATGGTCCATGATCAGTCCCTTACAATCTTATTTAATAAATCCCGCAGATTGTTTTTTAAAAAGCTCACGAAATACTGGATAAATATCAGTTGGGGACCTTATTTTTTCCATTGCAAAATTACTGCTATTATCTTTGACACGAAGATATTCATACCAAAGATTTTGTGGTTCACCATCTGTTATCTCAATATATGCATAATATTGAACCAATGGTAAAATTTGGCCTCCAAGTATTTGTCCACAACTAGCAGAATCGCTATCCCAGTTATCTCCATCTGATGCTTGGGCACAATAGATATTCCAATTTTGAGTAGGGAACCTGTTCGCAATTATCTTTCCAACAAGTTGTAATGCTGAACTTACAACGGTGCCACCAGATTCTCTGGAATGAAAGAAATCATGTTCGTTAACTTCTACGGCACTAGTATGATGACGCACAAAAACCAATTCTATCTTTTCATACTGGCGCCTCAAAAAAAGGTACAAAATTATAAAAAATCTTTTGGCAATATCTTTTTTTGACTCATCCATAGAGCCTGAAACATCCATCACACAGAACATGACCGCTTGGCTAGTAGGCATAGGCAGTTTGACACGGTTATTAAATCGTAAATCCAGAGGATCCAGAAATGGAATTTTGTGAACCTTTCTTCTTAAATCATGTAACTCCATTCTCAAAATCTCAATTGCATCATCATTCATGATGTCGCAAGTCAAAGCTTGATCTAGCTGTTCTTGCAAATCCCTCAATTTTGATAAAGCAGGAGACCCAACTGCAACTCTTCTAGACAAAGCACTACGCAAAGATCTGATAATATTAATATTTGAAGGTGTCCCATCCAGAGTAATCCCAGCTCTTACGGTCTTGAACTCATCAATACCCATCAATTGAGTCTTTACCAAATTCGGCAAAGCTAAATCTTCAAAAAAAACATTAAGAAACTCATCACGGTTTAGTTGAAATATAAAATCATCAGTACCATCACCCTCATTTCCAGCCTTGTCACCTTGCCCTTTCTTTACATCATTTTGTGGCCTAGGAATTTTATCACCTTTGACAAATTCTTCATTTCCCGGGTGTACAACTTCTCTCACTCCACCATTGCCATGATGGAAGGCCGGTTCAGACAAATCTTTCACTGGAATCGTAACCAACTCCCCATTGTCTATATCAGTAATAGATCTTCCCTTGATTGCACGAGAGACAGATTCTTTTATTTGAGTCTTGAACCTTCTCAAAAACCTCTCACGATTTACAGCAGATTTATTCTTGCCATTTAATCGTTTATCAATGATTCGTGACATAATAAATCACCCAAACATGATATGCATGCACAATGATTAGCCATAAGTAGAATCAACTTGATTTCCTGACCCTCAAGTACCATTCACACAATAAGCGCACTTGCTTGGCCGTATATCCCTTATCAACCATTCTATTGACAAAATCCTCATGCTTTTTAGCATCATCAAAACTTGATTTCGTATTAAAGCTAATAACCGGCAACAACTCCTCGGTATTGGAAAACATTTTTTTCTCAATTACCATGCGCAGCTTTTCATAACTGGTCCACAGTGGATTTTTACCAGAATTATTAGCCTTTGATCGTAAAACGAAATTTACGATTTCATTTCTGAAATCTTTTGGGTTAGATATCCCAGCCGGCTTCTCTATTTTCTCAAGCTCACTATTAAGTGATCCACGATCAAAGGATTCACCTGTATCAGGATCCCTGTACTCTTGATCCTGTATCCAGAAATCTGCAAAAGTCACATAGCGATCAAATATATTTTGACCGTATTCAGAATAGCTTTCCAGATAAGCCGTCTGTATTTCCTTACCAATAAATTCAACGTATTTTGGTGCCAGATATTCTTTTACAAAACCCATGTATCTTTGTTCCAGTTCTTGAGGAAACTGTTCTCTTTCTATCTGCTGCTCAAGCACATACAGTAAATGCACGGGGTTTGCTGCCACCTCCACGTTGTCGAAGTTAAAAACCCTGGATAGTATCTTGTACGAAAAACGGGTGGAGAGCCCTGCCATGCCTTCGTCCACTCCGGCAAAATCCCGATATTCCTGTATTGATTTTGCTTTGGGATCAGTATCTTTCAGGTTATCACCATCATAGACCTGCATCTTGCTATAAAGATTTGAGTTCTCCACCTCTTTCATTCTTGAAAGGACTGCAAATTGCGCCATCATTTTCAAAGTACCTGGTGCACAAGGAGCATCAGAAAGAGATGAATTTTTTATAAGCTTTTCATATATTTTTATTTCCTCAGATACGCGCACACAATATGGAACCTTGACAATATATATGCGGTCCAAAAATGCCTCATTATTTTTATTATTTTTAAACTGTTTCCATTCTGACTCATTAGAGTGAGCCAGAATGATCCCATCAAACGGCATGGCACCAAATCCCTCTGTTCCTTTGAAGTTTCCTTCCTGTGTTGCGGTCAAGAGCGGATGCAACACCTTTATCGGTGCCTTGAACATCTCTACGAACTCGAGCAACCCCTGGTTGGACAAACACAGCCCTCCAGAGTAGCTGTACGCATCCGGATCATCTTGTGAATATTTCTCGAGTTTCCGGATATCCACTTTACCAACCAAAGAGCTGATATCCTGATTGTTTTCATCACCAGGTTCTGTTTTTGAAATGGCAATCTGGCGCAAGACTGAAGGGTAACGACGTACAACCCTGAACTGATTGATGTCACCATTGAATTCATGCAGTCGCTTGACAGCCCATGGACTGGGAATGGTCTTGAGATAACGCCGAGGAATACCATATTCATCCTCCAGGATTGCGCCATCTTCATCATGGTTGAACAAACCAAGTGGAGACTCGTTTACCGGACTACCCTTGATGCAGTAGAACGGTATTTTTTCCATCAGTTCCTTCAGTTTTTCAGCAATGGAAGATTTACCACCTCCAACAGGTCCCAGAAGATACAAAATCTGTTTTCTCTCCTCGAGCCCCTGAGCTGCATGACGAAAATAGGCAACAACTTGTTCAATTGCTTCCTCCATCCCGTAAAAATCCCGGAATGCCGGATAAACCTTGATCATCTTGTTCATGAAGATGCGGGACAAACGTGAGTCGTTGCGTGTGTCCACGATTGCCGGTTCTCCGATTGCCATCAACATCCGCTCTGCGGCTGAGGCATAAGTCAGAGGGTTCTGCCGGCAAAGTTCGAGATATTCCTTGAGCGAATATTCTTCTTCCCGGATACGGTCATAGCGTGAAGCGAATCGTTCAAAAACATCAGCTGACATGATGTGCTCTCCTGTCATTCAATTTTTTGACTGAAGCAAAACATTTTGTGGTCTCAATTGGGATATAGCACACGCTCGCCACACGCCCAGCTTTCAGATGAATCATTTTTAACGTCAATTATTCAAACCTGTCTGGATGACAATGCTTTCGTTATGGCTTTCAAACGACCGTAATGCTTCGCATGACGTTTCAAATCACGTCATGTTTTTTTCCATTATTTGAGTCAGGCCGGCAACTGTCTGGCCAAGCTCATGCCGCTCCTCGACACGTCTCCTGGCCGTACAGCTGATTGCCAGAGACAACTCTGGAGAATCCAGCAAGCGGATAATGGAAAGGGACAATGCCTTCACCTCACCTGGCGTAACCAGCAATCCGTCAATGCCCTCCCGTACCAGTTCCGGCACGCTGGCAACGCGGGTTGCAATGCAAGGCACTCCCATGGCCATGGCTTCCAGCAATGTGCAAGGCACCTGTTCTCCGAGACATCCATGGACATACGCATCGGCCTGGCGCAAGTGGTAATAGCGTTCTGCCAGAGTGGCTTCGGGGTGCCAGACAACCCGTTCACTGATTCCCAGCCGGCATGCCTCCGCTTGCAGATCTGGCAATTCCGGCCCGCTACCCACTATTGTCAGGGAAACACGCCGTCCCTCCCGGGCAAGCCCGGCAACAGCCTGCAACAGCAGCCCATGCCCATGCACTGGTTGCAAACCGGCAATGGCCACCAGACGGAACACATCCTTGCGTCCAGGAGGGGGCAGCCAGTCAAAACGCAACAGGTCAATGCCGGCAAGGCATACATCAGAGCACTCGAAAGCCTGTTGCCCGGCCTGCCACCACATCTGGCCACGTACATGCCGGCTGGATGCCAGGACAAAGCGACAGCTTTCAGGCAATGAGTGCCAATATGCGGCAGGCAAGGATGCAATTACACCCGACTGGCTGATGTGAAGGGAATGTGCAATACCCAGGTTTGCCAGTACAGGCACAAGGTCAGCAGTCTGTTCACTGATGCGCACATGCAAGTGTTCAAGCTGGTTCTGGCGCATGAACTGCACCAAGAGAAAAGCCTTGCACGCTGTCAGCAGGTGGTGGCCGCATGCCTGACCAGTGCGAGCAGAACGCCATGCCAGCCCAAAGGCACGCCATCCATTCCGGGGATGCTGCTGCAACAACCGGATGACTGCCGCAAAGCCCGACTTGCCAGTCTCCAGTCTCCGGACATGCACCTTGTTGCCCCGGTGAACCTGTTCCTGCCCTGTCGCCAGCGGGTCCGGGACGGCATCCAGTGACACGGGAAAGACCTGATGTCCCAGTCGCCCAAGTTCGCAAACCTCCCGCTCTGCGTACGGGTCATCTCCTTCCGTCCCTCCCAGCAGGTAAGCAAAGCGCAGGATACGAACTGAGGCTCCTGCCTTGGCCGGAGGGCGAGGCGTATAAAGCGTGGCATCCATATGCGTCTCGACTGGAAAGGCGATGTTTCAGTCTATACGCACACTCTCCGGCCTGCTCCGCAAGGACATGCCGGCCATGCCCGAAAAACAGACAGCCCGGCAGGCAAAGCCTGGCCGGGCTGTTGTGGCAGCAAGCGCATGTCAGCAGTTCAGGACAAACCGCAGCAGGACGCCTGCAATCAGGTTACGGGCGTTTTCAGGCACCCAATGCACGGAAAATGGCATCACGGATACCATCAACCGAGCCGACGCCCGGAATCTTGACATAGGTCGGAGCCGTCTTGTCGCCGGATGCCGCCATGTCGGAGTAATAGCCCACCAGCACTTCGGTCTGCTCATGGTAAACCGCCAGCCGCTTGAGAACGGTTTCCTCGTTGTCGTCAGCGCGCTGGATCAGGTCTTCACCGGTTTCATCGTCCTTGCCTGCCACTTTCGGCGGGTTGAACTTGACGTGATAGGTCCGGCCCGAGGCGACGTGCACACGACGCCCGCTCATGCGCTCGACAATCGCGCTGTCCGGTACGTCGATTTCCACCACGAAATCCAGATTCACACCGGCTGCTTTCATGGCTTCGGCTTGCGGAATGGTGCGCGGGAAGCCGTCGAACAGGAAACCGTTGACACAGTCGGCCTGGGCAATGCGCTCTTTCACCAGCCCGATGATGATGTCGTCAGATACCAGACCACCGGCATCCATGACTTTTTTGGCTTCCAGCCCCAGCGGGGTTCCGGCCTTCACGGCAGCACGCAGCATGTCACCGGTGGAAATCTGCGGAATGCCGAATTTCTGGCAAATGAACTGGGCTTGCGTGCCTTTGCCGGCGCCCGGTGCGCCCAACAGGATCAACTTCATGGTGTGGCTCCAATGTAGATAAGTATTGTTGTCGTCGTTTTCAGGGTGCTGCAAAACTCTGGCGCACGCGCTCAAGGTCTGCGGGCGTATCCACGCCAGCAGCCGGTGTAGCGTCAAGCACGGTGACCGCGATCCGGAATCCGTGCCAGAGCACGCGCAACTGCTCAAGCGCCTCCAGGGATTCCAGCGGGGAAGCTTCCAGCGAGCGGTATTGCCGCAGGAATGCAGCGCGATAGGCATACAGTCCGACGTGACGCAATGCCGCCATGTCTGGCGGCAGCACGTCCGGCCGGGCAGCGAACGCATCGCGGGCCCAAGGCAGCGGGGCCCGGCTAAAGTAAAGAGCCTCGCCATGCCGGTCAAGAACGACCTTGACAACATTGGGGTTAAAAAAATCGTCGGCATCGTGCACCGGGTGGGCCACCGTGGCCATCGGGGCACTGCTGCCGGCCAGCGTGGCTGCCAGCCGGTCAATGACGGCCGGCTCGATCAACGGCTCGTCGCCCTGCACGTTCACGACCACCTGGTCATCCGGCAGAGCCAGCAGGTCAGCCACTTCGGCCAGACGGTCGGTGCCGCTCGGATGATCCGCGCGCGTCAGCAGGGCCTCGACACCATGAGCAGCACATGCATCGACGATGCTGGCATGATCGGTCGCCACCACCACACGGGATGCGCCGCACTGCAAGGCCCGCTCGGCCACGCGCACCACCATCGGCTTGCCGGCAATGTCGGCCAGCGGCTTGTCAGGCAGACGCGTGGACTTGAGGCGCGCCGGAATGACGACGACAAAACCGCCTGCCATCATGCGTCCTCGTCAGCGGCCAGTTCGCGGGCATCGCTTTCCAGCATGACGGGAATGTCGTCACGCACCGGGAAAGCCAGCCGGTCACCCTTGCAGACCAGTTCGCCGGCCTCCTTTTTGTAGACCAGCGGCCCCTTGCAGATCGGGCAAACCAGAATTTCAAGCAGCTTGGCGTCCATGCGGAAGTCCTTCGAGCGTATGCACCAGCCAGTCGGCCAAATCGGGCTCAAGCCCCGCCGACACTGGCAAAGCCCAGAGTGTAGCATTGTTGCAAGCGACAAGTTTCACCGCATCCTTCTCGGTCACCAGAACCGCCCCGGCCACAGGCACGTCGGCCGGCACAAAAGCATGATGATCCGGAAAAGCCAGCGTTTGCCGCAACGGAATCCCGAGCTGGCGCACCGTGTCAAAAAACCGCTCGGGATGCCCGATGCCGGCCAGTGCCACACAATCCAGCCCTTTGAATTCCTCCGCAGCCCGCTGTTCTGCCGGTGCACTGAGCTGCCAGAACATGCCGGGCTGCAAACGCATCCGGAAAACAGGCACATGATCCGGCAAGCCGGCAGGCAGGCTGCCCTCCCCGTTCAGCACCACCGCATTCACCGAAGCCAGCCGGCGAGGGCCCTCCCGCAAGGGTCCGGCCGGCAAGCGCCAGCCATTGCCCAGTCCGCGCGCCGCGTCCAGTACGGCGATTTCAACATCGCGCCCCAGCCGGTAATGCTGCAAGCCGTCATCCGACAGGATGACATCCACCTCCGGATGCGCCGCCAGCAAAGCCCGGGCCGTCGCCACGCGGTCCCTTCCCACCCACAGCGGGCACCCCGCCCGGACCAATAGCAGTGGCTCGTCCCCGACCTCCGCCGGGTCACTGTCCGGCAGCACAGGCGTCGGCTGGCGGTGCCGGCCGCCATAACCGCGACTGATCAGCCCCACCTGCCAGCCCCGTACCTGCAACTCGCTGACCAGATAACGGGTCAGCGGTGTCTTGCCGACACCACCGACATTGATGTTGCCAACCACCACGACCGGCACCGGCACATGACCGGCCCGCAGTACTCCCGTGCGATACAGCAGGCGCCGCAGCGCCGACAGGACGACAAAAAGCCCCGACAGCGGTGCCAGCAGGCACAGGAGCCAGCGGCGCGGCGCATACCAGTGCGACTCGATCAGGCGGGCCAGGCTCATTGCCAGCCCTCTCGATGCGACCATTGCGCAGGGCACAGCAGGGAAAACGACACGGGGTATGACTCCGGCAACGGGCAAACGCTACACTTTACGCGAGCGGTTCCAGGACAGCCAAGCAGGCCCGGAACGCCGGCCGGTACAAAAACCGGCAAACGCTTATCCGGCAAGGCTTTTTTCCGGTCATCCACAAATCCTGTGGATAACCCTGTGGGGAAAAGTCGCCCGTTCCGGCCAAAGCCTCGACAGACGAGGGTTTTACTGGGTTGCCTGTTTTGTAGGCAAATATTTTTTATTAAAAAAAATCAACAACTTGAAATTATCAAGCGGTTTTTTGTCACGTCATGACACCGCAACATTCCCCTCCACGCCAGCAAGACAAATCTGTGGATGGCTTGACAAACATCAGGAAAACCGCTCCCACATGACCATCCAGAACAACATCATAAGTGTTAGCGAACTCAACCGTATCGCACGTGAATTACTGGAAACGGCCATTCCACCGGTCTGGATCAGCGGAGAAATCTCCAACCTGACCCTCGCCGCCTCTGGCCATGCCTACTTTTCCCTCAAGGACGTGCGTGCCCAGATCCGTGCCGTCATGTTCCGCAACCGTCTGTCCCAGCTGGGTTTTCGCCCGAAAGAAGGCCTGCGGGTCGAAGTGCGCGGCACCGTATCGCTTTACGAGGCACGCGGTGACTACCAGATCAATGTCAGCCAGATGCAGGAGGCCGGTCTCGGCGCCCTGTACGCAGCATTCGAAGCGCTCAAGACCCGGCTGGCCGCCGAAGGACTGTTCGACAATCAGCTCAAGCGTCCGCTACCAGCACACCCGAAAGTCATCGGCATCGTCACCTCGCTGCAAGCCGCGGCCCTGCGTGACGTACTGACCACCCTGCGCCGCAGGGCGCCACAGATTCCGGTCGTGCTCTACCCCACCCAGGTACAGGGCGACACGGCACCGGCCCAGATCGTGGCCGCCATCGAAGCGGCCAGCCGCCGGCAGGATGCCGATGTCCTGATTGTCTGCCGCGGAGGCGGCAGCATCGAAGATTTGTGGGCATTCAACGATGAACAGGTTGCCCGTGCCATCCGCGCATGCCGCCTGCCGGTCATCAGCGGTGTCGGGCACGAAACCGATTTCACCATTGCCGACTTTGCCGCCGACGTACGCGCCCCGACGCCGACGGCGGCGGCCGAGCTGGTCAGCCCGGACCGCGACGCCCTGCTCGCCCGGCTGGCCGAACTGGATTTCCGGCTGGGCCGGGCCATGCACCACCGGCTTGACCGCGCCAGCCAGCAACTCGACCGGCTGGCCATGCGACTGACGCACCCCGGCGAGCGGATTGCCCGCCAGCGCGAACGGCTGGCTCAGGCCGAATACCGGCTGCACCAGCACTGGGCCCGGCGGCAAGAGCTCGCCCGCCTGCAGGTCGTCCATCTGCAAACCCGGCTGCTGCGCGCCCGCCCCTCACAAGAGCGCCAGCAAGCCCTGCTGGCCAGCAACCGCCAGCAGCTTGCCCGTGCCATCAGCACGCAACTGGAACGCCAGCACCACCGGCTGGCAGCCCTGTCTGCCCGGCTTGATGCCCTTGACCCGCAAGCCGTACTCGCCCGTGGCTACGCCATTGTCGAAAACGCCCGGGGGCAAGCCGTGCTGGACCCGGCAGCACTGGCACAAAACGAACGCGTCACCCTGCGGCTGGCACTGGGTAACACCGGCGCCCGCATTGACCGTCCGCCACAGCAGGGCGAGCTGCCGGTCTGACCGCACGCCTGTTGTACTTCATGAACAAAGGGCACTCCGGCGTGGCAGCAGAAAACAGCAACGGAGCAATACCAGCCAGCGGTTTCGTCACGCTTGCCGGCATTGCGCCGACAACACGTACTCAGGCCACGGCTGATTGCCCGTTGCTGTCCGGGGTCATGGCCGTCAGTACCTCCCGTTCGTGCCCCAGCGCGGCAGCCAGCAGCCTGCGGGTGTAATCGGCCTGCGGGCTGGCAAACAGCGCTTCGGTCGGCCCCTGCTCCACCATCCGGCCGTTGCGCAGCACCAGCACTTCGTGGGCAATGGCGCGGATCACCGCCAGGTCGTGCGAGATGAACAGATACGCCAGTCCGTACTTGGCCTGTAGCCGCAACAGCAGATCCAGCACCTGTTTCTGGATCGACACGTCCAGCGCACTGGTCGGCTCGTCCAGCAGCAACACTTTGGGCTCCAGCACCAGCGCCCGGGCAATGGCGATGCGCTGCCGCTGTCCGCCGGAAAACGCATGCGGATAACGCGGCAAGGCGCCGGCATCCAGCCCGACCTCGGCCAGCATGGCGATCACCCGCTCGCGCCGGGCAACCGCGTCCAGTTCGGGCCGGTGCAGGCGCAACCCTTCGCTGACGATTTCTTCCACCGTCAGGCGCGGCGACAGCGATGAATACGGATCCTGGAACACCACCTGCAAATCGCGCCGCAAAGGCCGCATGGCCCGCTCGGGCAAGGTCAGCAGATTGTGCCCGCCAAACACCACTTCACCGGTTCCGGCCAGCAGGCGCAGCAGCGCCAGCCCGAACGTGGTCTTGCCCGAGCCGGATTCTCCGACCAGCCCCAGCGTCCGTCCCGGCAGCAGCCGGGCACTGACTTCACGCACGGCCCGGGTATCGTGATGGCCAAACCAGCCCTGCCGCCGGCGGAAGGTCACGCTCAGGCCGTGCGCTGCCAGGACCGGCGGCGCGTCACCTGCCGCTACCGGCGGCAAGGGTTGCGGCCGGCTGGCCAGCAGCGCACGGGTGTAGTCGTGCTGCGGCCGGGCGAACACTTCGGCCACCGGCCCGCTTTCCACCACCTCGCCTGCGCGCATGACCGCCACCCGGTCGGCAAAGCGCCGCACCAGGTTGAGGTCATGGGTGATGAACAGCACGGCCATGCCGTGCTCGCGCTGCAAGTCCGACAGCAGGTCGAGAATCTGCGCCTGCACGGTAACGTCCAGTGCCGTGGTCGGCTCGTCGGCAATCAGCAGTTTCGGACTGCACGCCAGCGCCATGGCAATCATGGCACGCTGGCGCTGCCCGCCCGACAGCTCGAACGGATAGCGGTCCACCTTTTCTTCCGCTTCGGCAATGCCGGTACGCGCCAGCAGGGCGATCGCCTCGGCCCTGGCCGCCGCGCCGCGCAGCTTGCGGTGCAGCCACAGCGCTTCACCGATCTGCTCGCCGATGCGGTGCAGCGGATTGAGCGCCGTCATCGGCTCCTGGAAAATCATGGCGATCTCGCGCCCTCGCACCCGCGCCAGCCCGGCTTCGGGCAACTGCAAGAGGTCGCGCCCCTGCCAGTCGGCCCGGCCGCCAAGCACTGCCTCGGGATAAAGCCGCAGCAGGGCACTGGCCGCCTGCGTCTTGCCCGAGCCGGACTCTCCCACCAGCGCCAGCTTCTCGCCGGCTGCCAGCGTCAGGCTCAGGTTACGCACGACTTCGTGGCTGCCAAAGCGCACGCTCAGGCGCTCGATCTGCAACAGCGCACTCATGTCCGTCCCTCCTTGCGCGGGTCCAGCGCCTCGCGCAGCCCTTCACCGATGAAGATCAGCAGGGTCAGCGTACCGGTCAGCACCAGAAAGGTGGCAAGCCCGATCCACCAGGCGTCCAGGTTGTCCTTGCCCTGCGCCAGCATTTCACCAAGGCTTGGCGTGTCGGGCGGCACCCCCAGCCCGAGGAAATCCAGCGAAGTCAGCGCGAGGATGGCGCCGGAAATGCGGAACGGCAGGAAGGTGATCACCGGCGTCAGGCTGTTGGGCAGCACATGCCGCCACATGATCGCCAGCGGCCCCAGTCCCAGCGCCCGCGCGGCCAGCACGTATTCCATCTGCCGGTTTTTCAGGAATTCCGCCCGCACGTAATCAGCCAGCCCCATCCAGCCGAACAGTGCCAGCAACACCAGCAGCAGCCACAGGCTGGGCGTGAACAGCGACGCAAAGATGATCAACAGGTACAGCTCGGGCATCGAGCCCCAGATTTCGATAAAGCGTTGCAGGAACAGGTCGGTCCGCCCGCCGAAATACCCTTGCACGGCCCCGGCGGCCACACCGATCAGGGTGCCGACAGCGGTCAGTGCGAGGGCAAACAGCACGCTGAGGCGAAAGCCGTACAGGAGGCGCGCCAGAATGTCGCGCCCGCGGTCATCGGTGCCCAACCAGTTGTCGTGACCGGGTGGCGCAGGAAACGGGTCGGCAGCGTAATAGTTGATGCTGTCAAAGCGGTGCGGATTGGGCGGATACAGGGCAAAGTTGCCGTCCCGTGTGAGTTTTTCCACCACGAACGGATCGTGGTAATCCGCCGGTGTGGCAAAGTCGCCGCCAAACGTGGTTTCCGGATAATCCACCAGCAGCGGGAAATACCAGTCGCCCTGATAGTGCACCAGCAGCGGGCGGTCGTTGCTCAGGACTTCGGCGAACAGGCTGACGGCAAACAGGCAGCCAAACAGCCACAGGCTCCACCAGCCGCGCCGGTGGGCCCGGAAACGCTGCCATGCCCGCACGCGTGGCGACTGGTAGGCCGCCACCCCGCTCATGCGGGCACTCCGGCGGCCGCCAGCATGGTGCGGTTGCGCCCGTTGCGTTTGGCCTGGTACAGCGCTGCGTCTGCCCGGGCCATCAGGCGCTCGGGCGAGATATCGGCAGCACCGGGAGCCAGCATGGCGGCCCCCAGTGACACGCTGACTTGCAGTACGCAGTCCGGCGAGACATGCACCGGCTCGCCGGCAATCGCAAGACGGATGCGCTCGGCCACCAGCTGCACGTGACGCACGGGCGTGGCCGGCAGCAACACGGCAAATTCCTCTCCACCGATGCGTGCCGCCACGTCACACCCCCGCAGCTGCTGGCGTACCCGTCGGGCCAGCACCTTCAGCACCACGTCACCGGCCTGGTGGCCCCAGGTATCGTTGATGCGCTTGAAGTGGTCGGCATCCAGCATCAGGCAGGCCAGCGGGTCGCCATGACGCCGGGTACGCTGCGCTTCTTCCTGCAAGCGCTGCTCGAAATACCGGCGGTTGTAGAGACCGGTCAGCGGGTCGGTCAGCCCCAGCCATTTCAGCCGTTCGCGGTTCAGCACGTTTTCAAGGCACAGGGTCACGATGGCGGCAAACCGCTCGAGGAAATCCGTCCCCTGCCCCGGTTCATAGTGGGCCGCATCGTGGCAGCCGATGGCCAGCAGGCCCAGCAGGCTGTTCTGGCGTACCAGCGGCAGCACGGCGGCACTCAGCACCGGTCCCTGCCACGGCAGGCCGATCTGCACTTCATGGCCGATCCGCCCCAGGAGCGGATCGCGGCATCCGGCAGGAAACACCTGTTCCAGTGCGCCGGCATCGCGCAGCAGGACCAGTCCGGGCGGCAGTGTCTCGTCCAGTCCCAGGATGGTGGCGATGTCGCCATCGGGATCGGCCACCACCAGCAGGGTTTCGCGCGGAGCCAGCACTGCCGGCAATTCGTCGCGCAGCACGGCCAGAAACCCGGCGAAATCCGGTGCGCCGATCAGTGACAGTTCGAGCGCCTGATAGCGGCGGTGCAGGTTTTCGTTACGCAGGGCGTGTTCCAGCAGGGAGTCAAGCGTCAGGCTCATGCAGGGCTTTCAGTGGCCAACTGCGTCAAACCGCAGGCGCGGATCGACCCAGACATAGCAAAGATCGGAAGCCAGCCGGGCCAGCAGGCCGATCAGGGTAAACAGGTACAGCGTGCCCATCACCACCGGATAGTCGCGCTTGACCACTGCATCGAATGCCAGCAGCCCCAGCCCGTCCAGTGAAAACAGTGTTTCGATCAGCAGGCTGCCGGCAAAGAAGGCGCCGATGAAGGCAGCCGGAAAGCCGGTAACCAGCGGGATCATCGCGTTGCGGAATACGTGCCGGTACAGGATGCGTGTTTCGCCCACACCTTTGGCACGGGCCGTCAGCACGTACTGGGCGCGGATCTGTTCCAGAAAGGTGTTCTTGGTCAGCAAGGTGGTGACGGCGAGGCTGCCGACCACCGAGGCCGTGATCGGCAGCACCATGTGCCAGAGGTAGTCAAGGATGCGAGCCGGCCACGACAGCTCGGCCCAGTTGTCGCTGACCAGCCCGCGCAGCGGAAAAAGCTCGAAAAAGCTGCCGCCGCCGAACAGCACCAGCAACACCACCCCGAGCACGAAACCGGGAATCGCATAGCCGACCAGCAGCAGCGTGCTGCTGGCCACGTCGAAAGCCGAACCGTCTCGCACGGCCTTGCGGATGCCCAGAGGGACGGAAATCAGGTAGGTCAGGAAAAAGGTCCAGAGTCCGAGGCTCATCGAAACCGGCAGCTTGGACACTACCAGCCCCCATACCGACTGGTGGTGATAGAAGCTCTGCCCCAGGTCGAAAGTGGCATAGCGCCGGACCATGTCGGCAAAGCGCTTCCAGGCCGGCTGGTCAAACCCGTACAGCGCACGCAACTCGGCCAGCCGCTCGTCGTTGAGTCCGCCCGAGGCACGGTACAGGCCGTGTGCGGCCTGAACGGTTTCTCCCTGTCCGCCGGACTGGCGCAATTCCTGCGCCAGCTGCTCCACCGGTCCGCCGGGTACGAACTGGATCACCACGAACGTCACCAGCAGGATGCCCAGCAGCGTGGGCACCATCAGCAGCAGGCGTTTGGCAAGGTAGCGCCACAGATTCATCGCAGGCCGGCCCTGAAAGAAGGATTGATGCAGAAAGGATATGTCCTGCCCGCCATGCCTGCCAAGCAGGGCAGGCAGGCCCTGCCTGCGGTTGCCGTCTGCGGCCTCCGACGTTGACAGCCCGGTATCGCGGGGCTACAGCCTTTGAATGGGGTATGTGAATTACCCGTTGTTTTCCGCTTCATCAAATTTCAAGGAGTCGTTGTGGCGCAAGCTCGCAGCATGTCGTGGATTCTGCTCGCGCTGATGACGGTGGCAGCCGTGGCCAGCATCCGTGCCCTGCCAGGCATGGCACTCTACGGACTGGGTGCCGTCATGCTTTACCTGCTGCCGGCGCTGCTGTTTTTCCTGCCGGCAGCGCTGGTCACCACCGAACTGGGCACGACCTGGAGCGGTGGCGTGTACGGCTGGTGCCGGCAGGCATTCGGTGAACCGTTCGGCATTTTTGCCAGCTGGTTCGGCTGGATCCAGGTCTGTACGCTGCTGCCGATCATTCTGGCGTTTGCTGCCGATTCGCTGGCATTCGTCATCAATCCGGCACTGGCGGGCAACGGGATTTATACCGGCATTGTCATCATCGGACTCTACTGGCTGGTCACGCTGGTGGCATTGCGGGGGGTCAAGCAACTGGCACGCCTGTCCTCGCTGTTCATGCTGGCCGGGACGCTGTTTCCGGCGCTGGTGCTGGTCGTGCTGGGCGCCATCTGGCTGGCGCAAGGCCATCCGTCACAGGCACCGCTGACCTGGTCGGCCCTGCTGCCGGACATTTTCGGACCCGGCAGCCAGACGCTCAGCGGCCATGCCAAGACCCACCCTGGCGTCTGGCATCTCTTTACCGGTGCCATTGCCGGCATCGTGCTGATCCTCAACAACTTTCTCGCCTACTCCGGCATCGAGATGAATGCCCTCTATGCCTCGAGCCTGCCCAACCCGCAGCGCGACATGCCACGGGCCATCGGGCTGGCCATCGGCCTGATCCTGCTGATCTTCATCCCGCCCACGCTGGCCATCGCCGTGGTGGTACCGGCAGACGCCACCAGCCTGACGGCCGGGGTCATGCAGGCCTACAGCCAGTTCTTCCATGCTTTCGGCTGGGATGCAGCCATTGACGTCATGGCACTGCTGCTGGTGTTCGGCGCGCTGGGTGGCGTGCTGATCTGGTCGGCCGGTCCGGCCGAGGAGATGCTGTTTGTCGGCAAGGCCGGGCTTTTGCCGCGCTGGTGGCAGGCCACCAATCCGGCCGGCATGCCGCGGCATGTACTGCTGGCACAGGCCGGCATGGTGACGGCGCTGGCATCGCTGTACTTTTTCATTCCGGACGTGTCGGCAGCTTTCTGGATGCTCAGCACCCTGTCGGCACAGATCTATCTGGTGCTCTACGTCATGATGTTCGTGGCCGCGATCCGCCTGCGCCGCCTGCAACCGGACCAGCCGCGCGGCTACCGGGCGCCTTGCCTGCATGCGTTGTCGGTCATCGGCATGCTGTCGTCGCTGGCTGCATTTGCCATCGGTTTCGTGCCGCCGCGCGCCGAATCCATGCCGCTGTCCGGGCTGGCCTACTTTGGCCTGCTGGCTGGCGGGCTGGTGCTGGCTGCGTTGCCGCCGTTCCTGTTTTACCGCTGGCGCCGCCCGGAATGGGAGGAGATCACGCCAGCCGAGGCCGAGGCCTACAGTGCCCCGCTGACACGCCCGACGCCTCCGCACCCTTCCACTTCATAGCTGCTTGCCGGAGCCGCGCCATGAGCATTCCCGTTAAGCCAGTCCACCGCATG
>RRZU010177233.1_pt1 | contig 18604 bp, 16 predicted proteins | sample 2165561 | NCBI WGS metagenome assembly RRZU01 (sample SAMN10456909, study PRJNA506462) | wastewater metagenome | isolation source: wastewater sludge | place: USA: Moscow, Idaho | reverse complement strand
TTAATCGCTGGGAACTCTTTTTTGAGTAATCGGCTGCTTGCTGACTTATAAGCATTTATGAATTTGCTTATCTCGCTTTTGGGATGGGCCTTGAACAGAACATGAATATGATCTTTGTCGTGACTCCATTCTATGCAATCAATTTTGTAGTTAGGCGCAATGCGTTCAAAAATCTCTTTCGCTCTGCTCGATACAGCAGTATCAAACACTTCCTTTCGGTACTTGGCGACAAGTATCAAGTGATAGTTAAGCAAAAAGACTGAATGTGCGTTTGTGTCTAATAGCATTTATATACAGCGCTTTCACGACTTAAGACTGATCTTATTTTATCATGCTATCATCTAAAATCAAGAGCAAGAGCGCATTCATCCCGCCACCTAAGAGGTGGGGGAATTCTGCTCGGTATTTGTTAAAACTCCCGCAGACCCGGATAAGCCGCAACGCCCTCAGCGCTTGCGGCTTTTTTATTGCTGTGGCCATAGTCTGCGCTTGATTGCTGCTTGAACACGCAAGCACAAGCTAACCGCTAACGTACAAAAACTACGCAGCAAATAAAAAACCGTAAATAAACGCACATAATGTCTGTGCAATCTATTTGCGGTTTTATCAGGCTAAATATGTGTTACTAGCTGTTTTGCCACTGCGCTTTACGTTTTTCTAAAAACGCACTGACACCCTCTTTAGTATCTTGCGCATCAAATAAATCAACAAAAGCTTCCCGCTCCGCCGGTAACCACTGATCTGGGGCGTGGGTACGCGCGCCTTGAATTAACGGTTTAATTTTGCGCACAGCAACGGGGCTTTGCTGCGCCACTTTATCTGCCAAAGCCAAAGCAACATGCAGCGCTTCACCGGTAGCCACAACCTCTTCCACCAAGCCGATGCGCTCAGCGGTTTGTGCATCGATACGATCGCCACACAGAATCATGCGCTTAGCCCAACCCTCACCCACCAGCCAAGGCAGCTTTTGTGTGCCTCCGGCGCAAGGCAATAAACCCACGGTAGCTTCCGGTAAGGCCATTTGTGCTTGTTCTTCAGCAATACGGATATCACAGGCTAAGGCACACTCCAAACCGCCACCCATGGCATAACCATTAATAGCAGCAATGGTGACACCACGGTAATTGCTCAGTGCTTCAAAGGCTTCACCAAAGTAACGCGCCATGCTGCGCGCGATAGCTTTATCACCGCTGGCAAAGAGTTTTAAATCTGCGCCAGCACTGAAAAACTTACTGCCTGCGCCGGTAATCACTAACGCATAAATATCTTTATCGCTATTTAAATGTTCTACCAGCTGCTTCACGCCCTGGAGCATTTCTGCATCCCAAGTATTGGCTGGCGGGCTGTTTAACGTCAGCAAGGCAGTATGCCCACGCATTTCCACAAGCAACTTATCAGTTAATTGCAGGTGTTGAGCTTTCTGATATTTCTCTACGGCATTAGACATTACTTAAATTCCTCAATCATCGATATGCAAAGGCTATCAAGCATTTACATTTAGGGTGTTAGTGCAGAATTTCAACCGCAATTGCAGTCGCTTCACCACCACCAATACAAATAGCAGCGACACCAAAGCGTTGCTGTTTTTGCTTTAATGCAGCAAGCAAGGTGACCAAGATACGTGCACCGGACGCGCCAATCGGATGGCCTAAAGCACAGGCACCACCGTGCACATTGACTTTCTCCGCCGGCAAATTCAGTTCCTGCATGGCAATCATAGTTACCACCGCAAAGGCTTCATTAATTTCAAATAAATCCACTTGGGCTAAATCCCACCCAGTACGTTCCAGCAGCTTATTAATAGCACCCACCGGCGCGCTGGTAAATAAGTGCGGCGCAGCAGCATAGGCACTGTGGCCATGAATAACTGCCAGCGGCTTGAGACCACGGGCTTGCGCGGCACTTTGGCGCATCAGCACTAGAGCCGCGGCGCCATCAGAAATAGAACTGGAGTTGGCGGCGGTGACACTGCCGTCTTTATTAAAGGCTGGACGCAGTTGGCGGATCTTACTGATATCGGCTTTGGGCGGCTGCTCATCATCACTGACCGTGATACTGCCCTTACGGCTAACCACCTCCACTGGGATAATTTCTTCAGAAAAATCACCCTGACGAATCGCTGCTTGCGCACGTCGTAGTGACTGCTCGGCAAAGTCATCCTGCTGCTCACGACTAAAGCCATAGGTTTGTGCACTGTCATCGGCAAAAGAGCCCATTAAGCGGCCTCGGTCATAGGCATCTTCGAGACCATCCATAAACATATGATCAATGACTTTGCCATGCCCCATCCGGTAACCGCCGCGGGCTTTATCCAGTAAATATGGGGCGTTAGACATGCTTTCCATACCGCCAGCCACCACCACATCCACTGAACCAGCCAGCAAAGCATCGTGAGCCATAATCACCGTTTGCATGCCCGAGCCGCACATTTTATTCACTGTGCTGCACACCGTATGTTCTGCCAGTCCTGCCCCTAACGCTGCCTGGCGCGCCGGAGCCTGGCCTAAACCCGCCGGCAAGACGCAGCCAAACATCACTTCTTGCACTGCTTCTGGTGCTAATTGCGCACGGGCCACTGCCGCCTTGATTGCCGCAGCACCGAGCTCCGGAGCAGTTACACTCTGCAAAGCCCCTTGAAAACCACCCATCGGGGTGCGTGCCATGCTGACGATAACAACAGGATCTAGCTTACTCATTGTTATTTAATTCCCATGCGTAGCGCACCATCGAGGCGAATCACTTCGCCGTTCAACATGCTGTTTTCAATAATATGCTGAGCTAAGGCCGCATACTCCTCAGGTTTACCTAAACGTTGTGGAAAGGGTACACCTGCCGATAAACTAGCGCGCACTTCCTCAGTCATGCCTGCCATCATCGGTGTTTCAAAAATACCCGGAGCAATGGTCATCACGCGGATGCCTTGCCCAGCTAACTCGCGCGCGGCCGGTAAGGTTAAGCTGACAATCGCTCCTTTCGAGGCAGCATAGGCGGCTTGACCTAATTGACCATCATAGGCCGCAATGGATGCGGTATTAATAATCACCCCACGTTCACCTTGGGCATTGGCTGCATTGTTCGCCAGCACTTGCGCGGTTAAACGCAGCACATTGAAGCTGCCAATGACGTTAATGTTGAGCACACGGGCAAAATCATCCAGATCATGCGGGCCTTTACGGCCGAGAATCCGCTGCGCGCCAACAATTCCAGCACAATTAATTAAGCCATGCAGGGCGCCAAACTGCTGCACCGCAGCGTCCAGTGCCTGCTGCACTTGCTCAGCATCACAAATATCACAAGCCAGTCCCAACGCCTTATTACCTAAACGCTGAGCTGCCGCCTCAACTGCTGACTGATTAATATCCAGCAGCACCACTGCCGCACCTTGGGCGACTAAATGCTGAGCGGTGGCGGCACCTAACCCAGAGGCGCCACCGGTGATTACAAATGTATGTTCAGCTACACGCATACGACATCCTTAAAATTAGCTAACGGCTTGCTTAGCTTCTTGTTGTTCGTTGTATTTATTAATTTCATTGATCCGTAAAATAAAGCGCTGCACTTTGCCACTTGGGGTTTTCGGCAGCTCCTCAGGAAACTCAATTTCACGGGGATAGGCATGTGCAGCCAAACGATTGCGCACATGCAAACGCAGCTCTTCGGCCAACTCCAGCGTGCCCTCATAGCCTTCTTGCAAAATCACAAAGGCTTTAATGATTTCATTGCGCTGTTTATCCGGCTTACCCACTACCGCAGCTTCAATCACTGCAGGGTGCTCTAACAAAGCACTTTCCACATCAAAAGGCCCCACGCGGTATCCTGAGGTGCTGATCACATCATCCGAGCGCCCAACAAAGCTGATACTGCCATCGGTGTTCAGCTCAGCAGTATCACCGGTTAAGTAGTAGCGGCCTTTAAATGAGGTGGTTTCCATATCTTTATAGCCGTTAAACCAGAACATCGGCGAGTTTTCCACATCCACCGACAAAATCCCGGGCTGGCCAGCGGGCAATTCCTCTAGAGTTTCCTCATTGACCACCACGACGCGGTGTCCTGGCGAAGCGTAACCGGCTGCGCCCATGTGCATCGGGTGCGCTAGGTTATGGTGGTTACACAACACCATGCCCATTTCAGTTTGACCGTAATGGTCATTGATCGGCGCATCTAAATGCTCTTTAAACCAGCGAATCACTTCTGGGTTCAACGGCTCACCGGCACTACTGACCACACGCAGCTGGCCTTTCCACTGATCGGCGACTTTTTCACCGGCAGCAATCAGCATGCGGAACACGGTCGGCGCGCCAGCTAAATTGGTGACATTGTATTTTTTCGCAATCTCTAAGCAACGCTCCAGATTGAACAAACCGTCCACTGATAGCACCGGCAAGCCCATCGACATTGGCCCGGTAATACCAAAATACAATCCGTAGGCCCAGCCCGGATCAGCCACGTTCCAGAATGAATCTTCTGCGCGTAAGCCCACCGCATCAATCATATAGCGCTGGAATGCCACTATGGCACGCAATGGCACCTCTAAAGGCTTGGCTAAACCTGTGGTACCGGAAGTAAACATCATCAAAAACGGATCATTGCCGCTGCGCATAACTGGAGCAAAATCCGTCGATAAGGTAGCAATTGACTGCCAAAAGTCAGCATCACCTGCTTCCAAGCCTTGACCTTGGGCATCAGCGACCGTCATCACCGCTGGGCACTGCTCCACTTCCAGTAGTTTGCTGCGGTTCGCCACATCACTGACCACCAGTTTTGCGCCTGAAGTCTGTATACGGTGCTCAATGGCTTTAGGCCCAAAAGCGGTAAAAAGTGGCTGATACACTGCGCCAATGCGCCATGTGGCTAAAATAGTCACAATTAGGGCATGCCCACGTGGCAATAAACCCGCAACTATATCGCCAGCTTGGATACCTTGCTGGGTAAGGTAGTGGGCAAATTGCGCCGACTGATCGCGCAGTTCCGCATAGGTATGACGGCTGGAACTGCCGTCGGCGTTTTCTTGGATTAAGGCAATGGCATCGCCGTCTGCGTGGCGATCACAGCACTCGTAACAGGCGTTCATCGCAGTAAAATCACCACTAATCGCGGCGCGCACAGTGGCGTCAAAATCAAAGTTTTTTGCAGCTTCAAAAATATCGCGTTTAACCAAAGTCATGGCATGCTCCAACTTTTATTATTGTTAACATTGTAAGGTGCTGGCCTTGATACTCAGCCCCAGCCAGCTTTGGAAGCAATAGCAAAATACCTCAAAATGCTTGAACGTTTTTGCCAATTATTGGTTTTTATCAAGCAGCAATGCACGGTAATGACTGGGCTGTGTGCCAGTCCACTTACGAAACGCCTTGTAGAAAGTACTGACGTCGGCAAAGCCGAGAGCACTGGCGATATCGACAAAAGTATAAGACTCATCGGCCAGCCACTTAACCGCCAAAGAACTGCGTACTGCATCCTTAAGTCGTTGATAACTTTGACCTTCTTCATTGAGACGACGCTGCAGGGTAGAGACTGACATAAACAAGTTTTGGGCTAAATCCACGGCATCAGGCCAATGTCGTGGATCAGTGGCAATCAGCTGGCGGCGAATCTTACTGGCTAAACTCTGCTCATCGCGGTACTTGACCATGATGTTATTGGGGGCATGACGCAAAAAACGTTGCAAGTCTGCGGTGCTGCGACGGATTGGCACGTCCAAGACATCAGCAGAAAAGAAGATTTTAGATTGTCGACAATTAAAGCGTAAGTTGTCAGAAAACATCACTCGGTAATCGTCTATAAAATCCGGTTTGGGGCTGCGGGTATCCACCGACAACAAGGCAATGCGTTGGTTGGCCAGCCAGCAGGTCAAGCCGTGCACATACATCCAAAAGGTAAAATAAGTAAAAGCCCGCGCGGGCTCTGCGGTTTCTTCTCGCAGCACCACTGCTGCCATACTTTGCTTGGTGCGCAACACTGCTCGTTTATCAGCAAAGACCAAAGCAAGAAACTGTAACGCCACCTCCAAACCTTGACGTACCGTAGCTTGCTGCGCAGCAATACTGCACATAAAAGCAAAACTGCCCGGACGCATGCTGCGCTGGTCCATCAGGAAGAACTCATCTTGAATAGTACGGCGCAAGCGGCGCCAAAAGCGCGCATAGTGCTGCACCGGAACACGCCCAGCATCGGCCTGCATCACTTCTGCACTAAAGGGCGTGCCGTCTAATAAGTCCTGCAAATCCCAACCTTGTTGCAAAGGTGCAAGCAGCGCTTCACGCACCATCACCGCAGACACAGTTCCAGAATATTGCCCCGACATACTATGTTTCCTCCTGTTCACTCTGTGTGGGTAACAACACCAGTTGCTGGGCATCTGCTTGCTCGCGCAAAAAATTCCATACGGTGCGCATTCGGGCAATGTCTTTTAGCTCAATGGGCATCAGCATCCAAAAGGTGCGGGTAAAGCTCACATCACCAGCCAGCACTCGGTGTAAGCGTGGATCAGTACGCGCGGCAAAAGCCGGTAAAATGGCTAAACCTGCCCCTGCTGCCACTGCCTGCTGCTGCGCCAAGACACTGGTGCTGCGTAAATTGGCTTTATTGGTTTTGACCAACTCATCTAAAAATATCAGCTCTTTACTGAACAGCAAATCATCCACATAGGAGACAAAGCGGTGCTCACGTAATTGTTCACGCTCAGTGATTGGCGGATGTGCGGCCAGATAATCAGCACTGGCGTACAGGTGCAACGCATAATCGGTTAAACGGGTAATGATAAATGGCCCTCGTTCCGGGCGTTCGAGGGTAATCACAATGTCTGCTTCATTGCGCGACAGTTGCACGGCGCGCGGTAGCGCCAGCAAATCCACCTTCAAATGCGGGAAGCGCTGCCCTAATTCAACCAGCTGCTCGGCCAACAACAAGGTGCTGTAGCCTTCGGTGGCACCAATGCGCACATGCCCAGAAATCTGCTCACCTAAATTGGGCAGTGAATCCGATATCCCGACAAAAGCGCTCTCCATTGCCTCCACCTGCGGCAACAACGCGCGCCCGGCTTCAGTCAGTTTGTACCCTTCCGGCTCACGTAAAAACAAAGGCCGGCCCAAATCTTTTTCTAAAGCTTGGACTTTGCGCGACACCGTAGTGTGGTCAACACCCATGCGCCGCGCGGCAATCACTAAGCGTCCTGCCCGCGCCAACTCTAGAAAAAACCGTAACTGTTCCCAATCCATAGTGTCCTCACCAAGGCTGTATTAGCTGTGTGCGTTTTTGCACAGTATATCTGCAAACAGAGGGGTTGCTGCGAGCAAAAATGCACTGCTAGGATGAAAGCATACAAAGTCAGTCAAACACAAAAACAATTTCATACTGAGGCGTATCCCATGACAACAGTTCAAGTCCCCACCATTAAGCTCGTTATTGACGGTCAATTTGTCGAATCAAAAACTGATCAGTGGCGCGATGTTATCAACCCAGCCACGCAAGAAGTATTAGCCAAAGTACCCTTTGCCACTGCAGAGGAAATCAATGCCGCGGTGGCCAGTGCCAAAAACGCTTTCAATACCTGGCGCAAAACTCCGATCGGCACCCGTGCGCGTATTTTTTTAAAGTACCAACAGCTGATTCGCGAGAACATGCAAGAGCTGGCAGCCTTACTGACCGCTGAACAAGGTAAGACTCTCGCTGACGCAGAAGGCGATGTGTTCCGCGGCCTAGAAGTGGTCGAGCATGCCGCCTCTATTGGCAACTTACAGCTGGGCGAACTGGCCAATAACGTTGCCAATGGCGTGGATACCTACACTTTGCTGCAGCCCATTGGTGTCTGTGCCGGTATCACCCCATTTAACTTCCCTGCGATGATTCCGCTGTGGATGTTCCCCATGGCCATCGTCACCGGTAATACCTTTGTCCTCAAACCGTCTGAGCAAGACCCTATGGTGACCATGCGCTTAGTGGAGCTGGCTTTAGAAGCTGGTATTCCTGCAGGCGTACTTAACGTGATCCATGGTGGACCGGATGCAGTGAATGGCATTTGCGACCATAAAGACATTAAAGCGGTATCCTTTGTTGGCTCGACCCATGTCGGTACCCATGTGTACAACCGCTCATCACTGGCCGGTAAGCGTGTGCAGTGCATGATGGGGGCAAAAAACCACGGCATCGTCATGCCCGATGCCAATAAAGAACAAACCCTTAACGCCATTGCCGGCGCTGCTTTTGGTGCTGCAGGTCAGCGTTGCATGGCTCTCCCAGTGATTGTCTTAGTGGGCGAAGCACAAAGCTGGTTACCGGAATTAGTCGCAAAGGCGAAAACCCTGAAAGTAAACGCCGGCTGCCAAGCGGGCACCGATGTTGGTCCAGTGATTTCCAAGCAAGCTTTAGCGCGCATCACTGAGCTGATTGATAGCGGTGTCAGCGAAGGGGCCACACTGGATCTCGATGGCCGCAACCCAACAGTACCTGGTTTTGAAAACGGCAATTTTGTTGGCCCAACTCTGTTCTCTGGCGTCGATACTTCAATGCGTATTTACCAAGAAGAGATTTTTGGCCCAGTGCTCTGCGTAATGCATGCCGACAATATTGAGCAAGCCATTGAGCTGGTGAACGCCAATCCAAACGGTAACGGCACGGCCATCTTCACTCGTTCTGGCGCCACTGCCCGCCGCTTCCAAGAAGACATTGATGTGGGCCAAGTGGGCATTAACGTACCCATCCCAGTACCAGTACCAATGTTTTCCTTCACCGGTTCACGTGCGTCTAAGTTGGGTGATTTAGGTCCATACGGCAAGCAAGTGGTGCAGTTCTACACCCAGACTAAAACGGTTACCGCACGCTGGTTTGAAGAAGACGAAGAAGTCGGCGCGCTCAATACCACCATCAGCTTAAAGTAAGACGCTCGCCTGCCTGGATCTTAATTCAGGCGGGCAGCCTTAACTGCAACAGCACAATATTTATAAATTTATTTAGCCTCGACACGCGCAATAATCATAAGAAGCGGAGATCAACCATGCATATCGGATTTTTAGGCCTCGGTAATATGGGCGGCCCCATGGCCAGCAACCTGGTTAAGGCAGGTCATTCACTTAGCGTTTTCGACTTGTCCCAACCGGCGGTTGCAGAGCTGGCCAAGCAAGGCGCACAAGGATTCAATTCAGTCGCTGACTTAGTGGCGGCGGCCCCTGATGTATTGATCAGCATGCTGCCAGCGGCGGCTCACGTGAAAGGTGTCTACCTCGGTGATGAGGGTTTAATTGCCCAGTTAAGCAAGCCCACCTATTTAATTGATTGCTCCACCATTGACCCGCACAGCGCTCGCGAAGTGGCGCAAGCCGCGCAAGCTGCTGGACACTGCATGCTCGATGCGCCGGTTTCTGGCGGCACCGCTGGTGCACAAGCAGCCACTCTGACCTTTATGGTGGGCGGCGCGGCTGCCGACGTGGATAAAATCCGACCGATCTTGCAAGCCATGGGTAAAAACATCACCCACTGCGGCGATAACGGTAACGGTCAAGTGGCGAAAGTCGCCAACAATATGCTGCTCGGTATTTCTATGGTCGGAGTCGCCGAAGCCATGGCTTTGGGCGTGTCTCTGGGCATGGACGCTAAAGTTCTGGCCGGTATTATTAACACCTCCAGCGGGCGCTGCTGGAGTTCAGAAATAAACAACCCCTACCCAGAGGTTTTAGAGAATGCTCCAGCCAGTCGCGGGTATAGTGGTGGCTTTGGCAGTGATTTAATGTTGAAAGATTTAGGGCTCGCCACTGAAGCAGCACGTTTAGCCAAGCAGCCGGTTATGCTCGGTGCTGCCGCGCAACAGCTGTATCAGGCCTTTAGTTTACAAGGCCACGGCAACCTCGACTTCTCTGCCATTATTAAATTGTATTTAAAGGAGTAATAACCATGCCCGATAATCAAACACTGGTACTGACCGAGGTTCGTAATAATGTCGGCCACCTGACGCTCAATCGTGTCGCCGCGTTTAATGCCATCAACCTAGAGATGGTACGCAGCATTGCGCAGCAGCTGCATGCTTGGGCTGCAGATGAGAATGTCGTGGCCGTGGTGTTACGCGCCAATGGTGACAAAGCGTTTTGTGCTGGTGGTGATATTCGTGAGCTGTACAGCAATGCTAAAGAAGGTAATGACCTCAACAACACCTTCTTTAGCGAAGAATATGCCCTCGACCAATACATTCATGCCTACCCTAAGCCTGTTATCGCTCTGATCGACGGCTTAACCTTGGGCGGTGGTATGGGTTTGGTGCAAGGTGCAAGTTTTCGTATCGTCACCGAAAAAGCCCGCTTAGGCATGCCTGAAGTGAGTATTGGTTTTTTTCCGGACGTGGGCGGCAGCTACTTTTTATCACGTCTACCCAGCGAAATTGGCACCTATATGGGCGTCAGCGGTAACCCTGTGGGCGCCGCGGACGCTTTGCAAATAGGCCTGGCGGATTGGTTTTTACATGCCGAGCAAATCTCCGAGCTGGACCGCTGCTTAGACAATATGCAATGGGGTCACTCCTCACAAGAAGCCATTCGCAGCCTATTAAATACCTTAGCCAGCAAGCGCGCCAGCGGTTCCAAATTAGCCCCAGTACGCGCCGCCATCGAGCAACACTTCAGTAAAGATTCAGTGGCTGAGATTATCGCCTCGTTAGCCAGCGAAACCAATGACAGCATTAAACCTTGGTGCGAAGAGTTAATCGCCACTCTACGCACACGCTCCCCCATCGCCATGGCCACCACCTTAACCATGCTGCGCCGTGCTAAAGACCTGTCATTAGCCGACTGTTTCCGCCTCGAGTACCACCTGGGTACGCAGTGGTTTACTAAAGGCGACTTTATGGAAGGCGTGCGCGCGCTGATCATTGATAAAGACAAAAACCCACAATGGCAGCCAGCCACCATCGAAGCGCTTGAGCAAGGCAAACTGGATGATTTATTCGCTGGCTTCCAAGCGCAATCTATTTAAGCCAATGCGTGTATTAAAGGAATTTCACCATGAATGATATCGAACTGTCCGAAGAACAACGCATGATCCGCGATATGGCGCGGGACTTTGCCAAAACCGAATTAGCCCCCAACGCAGAAAAATGGGAAAAAGCCGGCTGGCTCGATGAGAACATGCTCAAGCAAATGGGTGAGCTGGGCTTTTTAGGTATGGTCGTCCCCGAAGAATGGGGCGGCTCCTACATCGATTACACTTGCTACGCCCTTGCCTTAGAAGAAATCTCAGCAGGCTGCGCCGCCACTGGCGCGGTGATGAGCATTCATAACTCAGTGGGCTGCACGCCTATTCTGAACTGGGGTACTGAAGAACAAAAGCAAGAGTGGGTTCCGCAACTGGCTTCAGGGCAAACCTTGGCCTGTTTTTGCTTAACCGAACCACAAGCGGGCTCCGAAGCCAACAATCTGCGCACTAAAGCAGTGGAAGATGGCGACCATTGGGTACTCAATGGCAGCAAGCAGTTTATCAGTAATGCCAAACGTGCAGGCCTGGCCATTGTTTTTGCCGTGACCGATCCTGAGTTGGGCAAAAAAGGCTTATCGGCCTTTTTAGTACCCACAGATACACCGGGTTTTGAAGTGGAACGCATGGAGCAGAAAATGGGTTTACGCGCTTCTGATACCTGCGCAATTAGCTTGGTTAACTGCCGTATTCCAAAAGCCAATATGCTCGGTCCGCGCGGCAAAGGCTTAGCCTTAGCGCTGTCTGGCTTAGAAGGTGGGCGCTTAGGTATCGCGGCACAAGCGGTGGGAATTGCCCGCGCTGCTTTTGAAGCTGCACTGATTTATGCCCGCGAACGCGTACAGTTTGGTAAGCCGATTGCCGAACACCAAAGCATCGCCAACATGCTGGCTGATATGCACACGCAAATTAACGCGGCACGGCATATGATTCTCTATGCTGCACGTTTGCGCACTGCTGGCCTGCCCTGCTTATCCGAAGCTTCACAAGCCAAGCTTTTCGCTTCAGAAATGGCAGAAAAAGTCTGCTCCATGGCCATTCAAGTGCACGGCGGTTATGGCTATTTAGAAGACTATGCAGTGGAGCGTCACTACCGTGATGCGCGCATTACGCAGATTTATGAAGGGACCAGTGAAGTACAGCGCATCCTCATTGCCCGCCAACTGGCCGACTACCCTTTATAAGTTAACCGACCTTTTATCCCGCCCAATAAAAAACGGCTACCAATCACTGGGTAGCCGTTTTTTTGATGCTAGAACAGCTAAATATTAATGCATTAAATGCATCACATCATGCCGCCCATTCCACCCATGCCGCCCATATCAGGCATTGCTGGGGCGCTGTCATCTTTGATTTCAGCGATCATCGCTTCAGTGGTGACCATCAAGCCAGCAATTGACGCTGCCGCTTGTAGCGCTGAACGGGTTACTTTTGCTGGGTCCAAAATACCCATCGCAATCATATCGCCGTACTCGCCAGTGGCTGCGTTGTAACCGTAGTTACCTTCACCTTGCTTAACTTTATCAACTACCACGCTTGGCTCATCACCCGCGTTAGCAACGATCTGACGCAGTGGTGCTTCAACCGCACGACGCAGTAGAGCAATACCTACATTCTGATCTTCGTTGTCGCCTTTGAGCTCAGAGATCGCCTGCAGTGCGCGCACTAGTGCAACACCACCGCCAGGTACCACGCCTTCTTCAACGGCAGCACGGGTTGCGTGCAGCGCGTCTTCAACGCGGGCTTTCTTCTCTTTCATTTCAACTTCAGTGGCAGCACCCACTTTAATCACCGCAACACCGCCAGCTAATTTAGCCAGACGCTCTTGCAGCTTCTCTTTGTCGTAATCTGAAGTGGTTTCTTCGATTTGCTTACGGATCTGTAAGACACGCGCTTCGATATCAACCTGCTGACCAGCACCATCAATAATAGTGGTGTTGTCTTTGCTCAGGACAACGCGTTTCGCGTCACCGAGGTGCTCTAAAGTAGTGGTATCAAGGCTCAGACCCACTTCTTCAGAAATAACCGTACCGCCAGTCAGGATGCCGATATCTTGCAGCATCGCTTTACGACGATCGCCAAAGCCAGGTGCTTTAACTGCAGCCACTTTAACGATACCGCGCATGTTGTTGACAACCAGAGTTGCCAAGGCTTCGCCTTCAACATCTTCAGCAATAATCAACAATGGACGACCGGACTTCGCTACAGCTTCCAGAACTGGCAACAACTCACGGATGTTAGAGATTTTCTTATCCACTAACAGCAGCAATGGGTTTTCCAGCTCAGCTACCATGGTGTCTGGCTTGTTGATGAAATACGGTGACAGGTAACCACGATCAAACTGCATGCCTTCAACCACAGACAGCTCGTTATCTAGACCTGAACCTTCTTCAACAGTAATAACGCCTTCCTTACCGACTTTTTCCATTGCCTTAGCAATGATTTCACCGATAGAAGCGTCAGCGTTGGCGGAAATAGTACCCACCTGAGCGATAGCTTTGTTGTCAGAGCATGGCTTAGCCAGTTGCTTGATCTGCTCAACAATTGCGATGGTCGCCTTATCAATACCGCGCTTAAGATCCATTGGATTCATGCCCGCAGCAACTGCTTTCAAGCCTTCGTTGACGATAGCTTGTGCTAGAACAGTAGCAGTGGTGGTACCGTCACCGGCTTCGTCGTTGGCTTTTGAAGCAACGTCTTTCACCAGCTGTGCGCCCATGTTTTCAAAGCGGTCTTGCAACTCAATTTCTTTAGCAACTGATACACCATCTTTAGTGATGGATGGCGCACCGTAGCTTCTTTCTAAAACGACGTGACGACCTTTTGGTCCTAAAGTCGCTTTTACTGCGTCAGCTAAAACGTTGACGCCAGCGAGCATTTTTTTACGGCCTGAATCGCCGAATTTTACTTCTTTAGCAGCCATGTAATCTTTTCCTCAATTTGTACGCAAGGGGATAAATTAAGCTTCAACAACCGCGAGAATTTCGCTTTCGCTCATTACCAGCAATTCTTCACCATCAACTTTAATAGCGTTGCTGCCGGAATAAGGGCCAAAGACTACTTTGTCACCCACTTTTACAGCGAGTGCACGTACATCACCATTGTCTAAAACGCGACCAGTACCTACGGCAACAATTTCGCCTTGGTTTGGTTTTTCAGCCGCTGAGCCTGGTAGCACAATGCCGCCAGCGGTTTTGGTTTCTTCTTCGCTGCGGCGGATTACCACACGGTCATGCAGAGGACGAAGCTTCATTGTCGATCTCTCCCAACGGGTTAGTTACATCAACCGATGACACTCATCGGTACGTTTATTAAGTCCGGCAAGCCGGGGCGCACTGTGCGAAACACAGCACGCAGAGTGATCTGCACAAGGCAGAATCTTTTGGTGTCTTATATATGTGGGCAGGTACAAAGATTTCAAGGGCTGAGCCTGAAAATTTCTCAATAAATACCTAAAGATAAGGTTTTAAGGGTCTTCACGCTCAAATTCACCTTCAATAATTTGCGCTTGGCGTGGCTGTGCTCTCTCACCCTGCTCAGAATGCGTGCGGCTTTGCCCATAATATTGCTGGGACTGGTACTGCCGAGCTTGGGCTGCGCTTTGCGTCATATGCAAGGCAATGCGTTTAATCATAATGCTGCGGGTGATTGGCAACATCAGCAGCAAGCCTATGGCGTCACTGATAAAACCGGGCAGTATTAATAAGCCACCGGCAATGACTAACAAAAAGCCATTGAGCATTTCCGTATTCGGCACTTCCCCTGCCGCCATACGCTGACGAACTTTTAGCGCAGTGGTAAACCCCGCAATGCGAATACAGAAGACCCCCAACACGCCACTAGCTAACACCAACAGCAATGTGGCCGACGCGCCAATACTGGCACCGACCCGAATCAAAACAAATAACTCAAGCAGCGGGAAAACTAAAAACAATAAGAAAAAAATTCGCATCAAGCCCACCTTAACCATCTAGATACTTAATTAATGCGCCCCAGCCGAGAAAATCTCAAGGGCTGCACGCTTTAGTTCATGTAACAAAATACCTCACAGCTCTTCTAAGCTGCCTGCGTTTTGCCGATCCACCGCTGTTTTGCGCCTATCGTTACGCCACTGCCAAAGAATAAAGAAGATGGTCGGCACACCCAGTAGAGCGGTAATCAAAAAGAAATTCTCATAACCATACTTGTCCACTAACACCCCTGAATAGCCTCCAATTAGGCGTGGCAACAGCAACATAATGGAACTCAATAAGGCATATTGGGTAGCAGAAAACTGCAGATTAGTGAGGCTGGATAAATAAGCCACGAAAGCTGCGGTAGCCATCCCTGCACTGAAGTTATCACAAGAAATGGTCACAATGAGCATGTTTAAATCCGCCCCCATACCGGCGAGCAAGACAAACATCAGGTTAGTTGCTGCCGACGCGATACCGCCAATCAAGAGTATCGGCATGATACCAAAGCGCACAATTAACAAACCACCAATGCCGGCACCCAGCAACGTCATAATCAAACCAAAGACTTTACTGACCCCAGCAATTTGATCTTTACTGAAACCCTGGTCGATATAAAACACATTGGCCATCACCCCCATCACCGTATCCGACATGCGATAAGTTGCCACCAACCCTAGTAACAATAGCGCCTGCCAGCGGTAGCGCACGACAAAGTCACTGACTGGGGTGAGCACCGGCGCCAACCCTTTACGACCAATCGAGGATAAGCAAAAGATGGTTAAAATGGTGTACAGCAAAGCGCGTAAAAAAGCGCGGTCGCTAAACAGCAAATCATCTAAACCCGCACGGCCAGACACTAAAGATTCGAAATCAGTTTGATAGTACTGCGTCATCATGGCCGGTACAGAGACCAATAAAACCATCAACACCAAGACAGAAATCAATTGATGGCTGAGCTTGTAACGGTTGATAATTTGCGCAGAGGCTGCGGGCAATTTAGGTTCTTTCATCCACAGCGTGGTGAGCAAGCCCGGCAGCATTAATAATGCAAATAACAAATAGGTACTGGCCCACGCAGCATGCCGATACTGCACACCCGTGGAACCAAACCACTCGGCAAAATACAGTGCACCAGCCGTAGCCAATAGCGCAGCCACACGGTAACCCGCCATATAACTGGCCGCCAATGCCGCTTGGCGACTGTTATCGAGAATTTCTAAGCGGTAAGCATCCACAGCAATATCTTGCGTGGCCGAAGCAAACGCCACCAATACAGCTAAAGCAATTAAGACGGCCAAATGACTTTGCGGATTGCTCAAGGCCATACCCGCAAGACCTGTGGCAATCAGTAACTGTGAAAAGACCAACCACGAACGACGGCGGCCTAAGCGGCCTAAAATAGGTAGGCGCCATTGGTCAAGTAAGGGGGACCACACCCATTTAAAGGCGTAAGCCAGGCCAATCAAACTGGCATAACCGATGGTTTCACGGGCAACACCGGCTTCACGCAGCCAAACAGACAGTGTCGAAAAGACCAGCATGTACGGCAAGCCTGCAGCAAAGCCCAATAACAATAAGGCTAAGACAGCGGGACTCGAGTAGGTCTTGAGGGCGGTCCGCCAACTATTTTGGGGCATGGTCTACTGCTTTCATTGGCAAATCACGTACTCTACTCGCTGACAGCATTGGGCTGCCACTGATAATCGGCTAATTTTACACGATCTTGTGCAACGAAGATCCCTTCTAGACGTAAACGCTGACGCTGTTCATCACCAGCACGGCTGTTTTGCGGCAAACTTAAACGCCCGCCCGCGGCGACAACACGGTGCCAAGGTAATTGGGTATCATCTGGCAGTTGGCTTAACACTCGCCCTACCCAGCGCGCCAATCCTGGGTAACCGGCCATTTTAGCCAACTGCCCATAGGTGACCAAGCGTCCTGGTGGTACTTTGGACAGCAACATATACAAGACGATCCGCATTTGCTGTTTATTTTCGCTCTCCATCGCGGAACCCTAATTTTTACTGTGTGTCTGTTGTAGCAAGTGTATTAAACTATGCACTGTACAACATTTCTTGCTTTCACTTCTTTCGAGTTGGTCAATAATGCGTTTTTTCAATCTGTTTGTAGTTGCGCTAAGTCTATTTTTTTCTCTATCAGCACAGGCAGATACGGTATGGCTGAAAAACGGCGATCGCTTAACGGGGACTATTTTGGTGTTAGACGGTGGTCAACTGCTGTTAAAAACTGATTATGCTGGCACTATAAACTTAGATATCAAGAAGATAGCAACTTTGGAGTCGGAGCAACACTTATTAGTTAAGCTAGATAATTTTACGACCCAGACCAGCAAAGCTTTGCGGCCGGCACCTGATGGCAGTGTGCGCTTGCAAAACGGAGGTCCGGAACAAACCATCGCCCTTGCTGATATTCAGCAGCTGATGGTGCCGCGGCCAATTATCGAGGACTTGCGCTGGAAGGGTAATATCAGTTTCTCAGCAGATTATAAGCGACGTGAAAATAACTCTGATGATTATGGTTTAGATGTAAGTACTGAGCTGCGTCATGGCCTCTGGCGTCATTCGGTTGATACTGAATACGATTATGAAACGAAGAATAGTGCCAAGAAAACTGAGCGCTTTGAAGCCAGCTATGCCTTAGACCGTTTTATTACTGAGCGCTGGTTCTGGAAAAACAAGGCCAAATACACTCATGATCATTTGGAGGAGTTACGTCGGCAATATGTCTATGGTACTGGCCCTGGTTTCCAGTTCTGGGATAACGAGCTTGGTGGTTTGGCGGTCTCTGCGTTGTTAAATCACAATAAGTTTAAGTTTGACACTGGCGAGCAGCAGAGTTTTAACGCCAGTACTGTGTCGTGGAATTATAATCGTTACCTCAGTGGTAAATCCTTTGAGCTGTACACTAAGGGCGAGTTCGGCGCGCCGTTTATCGGTGATATTGATTATGTTTTTGATGGTGAGGCTGGTATGCGTTACAAGCTCAACAGTTGGGCGGCTGTCACGTTAAGAGCTGAGTGGGATAAGGTTTCCAGTAAGTACGGCGACCTGAATGATCGACGCTATGTGATTGGCGTTGGAGTGGGTTGGTAATTTTATCAAGCCCATAGCTGTTATGTTTACCGTGCTTCGCTGCGCCCGACCGCTACTGCAATAACCCAGACCGTATAAATGATCAACGAGTACTTCGGAGTGGGAGTGATGAGCGTAGCCAGGGATGGCGCAGCGCCGGAGTTGAACCCTGGACGGGTTCATCGACGGATTAACCCCACCCCGAAGTACGGCATGCACCATTATCTGCTGGGTTATTTTAGCTAAGAGCACAGAAGCACGAGGTTTGTCGTGCCGCGCTAATGCTGCTTTTCCCTCAACGGGTCATCCTGACCCCATTCGGGCGCTGCGCCATCCATGGCTACGCTAGCCGCAGCACCAGCGCGGCACTACTGAATCAGCGGCATGTTTTGCCAGCGCGCAACACGCCTCTTTTGTGTTTTCGGCTCATTATTTACTTATAACTCAACTGCTCTTAGTGGTTAAGAGCCTCGTTTACAACAACGCTCAAAGCACACAAATACAACTTTCAGGTGCAACCTGAGCGCTACTGCAATAACCCAGACCGTATAAATGATCAACGAGTACTTCGGAGTGGGAGTGATGAGCGTAGCCAGGGATGGC
>RRZU010723629.1_pt1 | contig 18617 bp, 22 predicted proteins | sample 2165561 | NCBI WGS metagenome assembly RRZU01 (sample SAMN10456909, study PRJNA506462) | wastewater metagenome | isolation source: wastewater sludge | place: USA: Moscow, Idaho | reverse complement strand
CGACGACGCCCCAGCGCTAGATCCACTGGCACAGTACGAGTCCGAATTGGCCGACCTAGCCGATTTAGAGTTGCGCATTGCTGAGGAATCTGAAGTTGGTGGTGCCGACTCTGACGAGGAGCTGGCTCGTATTCCGATGGACGATGCGATTGCTCGATTGCTTCCAGATATGTCTGAGGACCCTGAACTGGCACGTGAGCTACGTTCCATGACGCAGGATGCATTGGCTGTTGCGAAGGCTGAGAACTTGGCTACCTTTTATGCATCACTTGAGGGAGAAAACGATGTGGTGTGGGTAGCAAACGATGACGCTGCGTCGTGGCTGGCGGCCTCAAATGATATTCGTTTAGTGCTTGCCGCCCGCCTCGAAATTGTGGATGATTCCAGCTCAGAGGCGGTATACAAGCGTGCATCGTACCTGACGGGCGAGGAGGCCTCCCAGGCTGGACGCGAGGTTGAAACCCAGGACGATCTCTTAGCAGTTCTTTACGCAATGCTGACGTGGTGGCAAGAGTCACTGCTCCATGCTGTGGGGATCAAGGCTCGTCGGCGCTAGAGTCCACCTTATGGAAAGTGGTTCCATTGGTGTATTTGATTCGGGAGTTGGCGGGCTAACGGTGGCCCGTGCAATTATCGACCAGCTTCCGAATGAATCGGTGACCTATATCGGCGATACGTTGCACACTCCGTATGGTCCGAAGACTCTAGAACAGGTGCGTGGGTACTCCCTTGACATCATGGATAGTCTCGTTGCTGACGGCGTGAAGATGCTGGTCATCGCGTGTAATACCGCGACGGCCGCCGTGCTTGATGAAGCCCGCGAGCGCTATGAGGAAGCCCTCGGTATCCCGGTGGTGGGAGTGATTCAGCCGGCGGTTCGGCGTGCGATTAGCGCGACGTCGACCGGCAGAATTGGAGTGATTGGAACGCAAGCGACAATCGGTTCCGGCGCCTACACCGATGCTTTTGCACGGTACCCGGGAATCTCTGTGGCGACGACGGCCTGCCCTCGCTTTGTTGAATTAGTCGAGGCCGGTATCACCTCGGGGCCTGAGGTTCATGACGTTGCGGTGGAGTATCTCTGGCCGATGGTTGAGGCAGGCGTGGACACTCTGGTGCTGGGATGCACACACTATCCGTTGCTTGCTGGGGCAATCGGCTACGTCATGGGCGAGGATGTCACGCTTGTGTCGTCCGCTGATGAGACGGCCCGTGATGTCTACCGTCGCCTGGCCCAGCTGTCACAGTTCGCACCACCTGGCGAGGTGACGCGACGCTTCTACGCGACCGGTGATCCGGCGTCGTTTGGAAAACTTGCCCGCCGCTTTCTAGGCCCCGAAGTGGGGATGGTTCAATCTACGAAGGAAATGACTCGATGAGACTCACCATTCTCGGGTGTTCTGGCTCAATGTCGGGACCTGATGGAGCGGCCTCGTCCTACCTGCTGCAGGCTGACGGTTACGACGACGACGGCAAACTGCGCACCTATTCCATCGTCATGGACTTTGGGCCGGGCGCCATGGGCCAGCTTCTGCGCCATTTGGACCCGGCGGAGCTTGATGCTGTGTTCCTGTCCCATTTACACGCGGACCACTGCGTGGATATCACTGGAATGCAGGTCTACCGACGCTGGTTTCCCACGGGGCCGCTGCCGCGTATTGATGTCTATTCTCCCGAGGACGGCCAGGCGCGTACTCGCCAGATTGGTGGCGATCCCGAGGACGAGACCTACGAGGGTGAGTTTAACTTCGTCAAGATGACCCCGGGTGATACGGCTCAAGTCGGTCCTATGGTTCTTGAAGCGTTTGATACCTGGCATACGGTTCCCGGGGTCGGACTGCGCATCACCGGCCCGTCCGAGACCGATCCCGGACGCGAGGTGGTGTTTGCTTACACCGGAGATTCTGACCTTTGTGATGCTCAGGTAGAGATGGCTCGCCGCGTGGATCTGTTGCTGTCGGAATGCGCTTTTGAGGACGGCCGGGATTCAGTGCGTGGCGTGCATATGACGGGCAGCCGCGCCGGGCAGCTGGCGCAGGACGCCGGTGTGGCCAAACTGCTGCTCACCCATCTCCAACCGTGGACATCGCCCGAGGGTGTCCGCCGTGCCGCCGAGGCCATCTATTCTGGGCCGGTGCACTGCGTCCGACCCGCGGAGAAGTTCGAGATCTGACCTGTACGAGGGTTCCCGCCGGGTGACCCTGGTGGTGTGTTAATCGTCATGGGCACCAGCTTCGCGCTCTCGGAGAGGGCTTGGTGCACGCTGGTAGGCTACAACGCATGAGTGATTGGTCCCGAGCTGATGGACGTGCCATTGATGAGATGCGTCCCGTAACGATTCGCCGCCGTTTTTTGGAGGAGGGCGAGGGTAGTGTCCTCGTTTCCTTTGGGCGAACCACCGTCCTGTGTGTTGCTTCTTTCACCGAGGGTGTTCCCCGCTGGCGTCGTGATTCCGGCCAAGGTTGGGTAACGGGTGAGTACGCTATGTTGCCTCGTGCCACCGGCCAGCGCTCCCAGCGTGAATCCGTTCGTGGCAAGGTCGGCGGACGGACGCACGAGATTTCTCGCCTGGTGGGCCGTTCGCTGCGTGCTGTAGTGGACATGGAAGCTCTCGGTGAGAACACTATTGTTCTTGATTGCGATGTCCTGCAGGCCGACGGCGGCACCCGTACCGCTTCTGTAACCGGCGCCTTCGTGGCGCTCGCGGACGCTATCGACTGGGCCGTCAAGAAGGGGGTTATGAGGCCGCGAACTGGCCGCCCGATTCTCACCGATACGTTGTCCGCCGTCTCCGCTGGCATCGTGGACGGCCATGCCGTCCTTGACCTTCCCTACGAGGAAGATTCGCGCGCGGATACGGATATGAATGTGGTGGCCACCGGCGCCGGCAAGTTCATCGAGATTCAGGGGACGGCCGAGCACGAGCCGTTCTCTCGCGAGGAACTCAATGCGATTCTTGACCTCGCAGGGGCAGGCACCGCTCATTTGGCTCAGCTCCAGCGTGAGGTTCTCTTCGGTGAGAACGCCATCGATGCCCGGATCATTGGTGGTGCGGGCGCATGAGTGAGTCTTTTTCGTCCGATTCTGCTGGGGCCGCTCCGCTGCTCATCCTGGCTACCCACAATGAGCACAAGGTGGGGGAGCTGCGTAATATTCTTGGTCCGCTGCTCCCCGGGCTCGATCCTGCGCGCATTGTGAGCGCTGCGGCTTTTAACCTGCCCGAGCCGGTAGAAGACGAGGTGACGTTTGCAGGTAATGCCCTCATCAAGGCGCGGGCTGTGGCTGCGGCCACCGGGATTCTCACGGTGGCCGACGATTCGGGGTTGTGCGTGGACGTCCTTGGCGGCGCACCGGGAGTGTTTTCCGCTCGCTGGGTGGGCCGCCACGGTGATGACCTCGGGAATCTCAACCTGCTGCTTGCGCAGCTTTCAGATGTTCCGGATGAGCACCGTGGGGCCGGATTCCACTGCGCCGCCGCCATGGTTACTCCTGATGGACGTGAGGTCGTGTGTGAAGGCGTGATGCGTGGGAGTCTGGCTCGTTCTCCGCGTGGGGAGAACGGCTTTGGATATGATCCGATCTTCATCCCCGAGGGACTAACGGTCTCATCATCCGAACTTTCGCCAGGGGAGAAAGACGCTATTTCCCACCGCGGTCAAGCTTTCCGCTCCCTCGCGCCGGAAATAGACCGGGAACTCTCCCCGCATTTGTCTTAGAGGACTCGGCATTCCCCGCTATTGTGAGATGTGGATGTATTCCAGTCACAAGCAGCGGCATCGTTGCCGAGTAGGAGAACACAATGACATCATTTCCCGAAGGATTTTTGTGGGGCGGCGCGGTTGCCGCAAATCAGCTTGAAGGCGCTTATCTTGAGGATGGCAAGCTTCCATCCATCCAGGATGTGACTCCCAAGGGCGGTCTATTCCCTCCTACGGACGAGCCCACCGAAGATAACCTCAAGTTGGTCGGCATTGACTTCTACCACCGTTACAAGGAGGATATCGCCCTCTTTGCGGAGATGGGATTCAAGGTGCACCGCCTCTCCATCGCGTGGAGCCGCATCTTCCCCAAGGGTGATGAGGAGACGCCGAACGAGGCAGGCCTGGAGTTCTACGACCGCGTGTTTGACGAACTGGAGAAGTACGGCATTGAGCCGCTCGTGACTATTAGTCACTATGAGACACCGCTTCATCTCGCCAAGGAATATGACGGCTGGACGGATCGTCGGCTCATCGGATTCTACGAGCGGTATGCACGTGTGCTCTTCGAGCGTTACGGCCATCGCGTCAAGTACTGGCTCACCTTCAACGAGATCAACTCGATCGTTCATGCTCCGTTGATGTCGGGTGGCATCTGGACGCCTCTGGAGAAATTGTCGAAGAAGGATCTTTACCAGGCGATCCACCACGAGCTGGTGGCTTCTGCTTCGGCAACAAAGATCGCGCACGAGATCAATCCGGACATCCAGGTGGGTTGCATGGTCCTCTCCATGCCGGTTTACCCGCTCACCCCGGATCCAAAGGACGTGTGGGAGGCTCGCAGCATCGAGCATGAGAACCTTGCCTTCGGTGATATTCATGTGCGTGGCGAGTACCCTGCCTACTACAACCGTCACCTGCGTGACTTGGGCGTGACGATCGACTTCGCCGAGGGTGACGCCGAAATCCTCAAGAACACCGTGGACTTTGTGTCCTTCTCCTACTACATGAGTGTCTGTGCCACCGCAGACCCGGCGAAGAACGTGAGGGGCGAGGGCAACATCTTGGGTGGCGTTCCGAACCCGACCCTGCCCGCCTCTGAGTGGGGTTGGCAGATTGATCCCGCGGGGCTGCGTATCGTCCTCAATGATTTCTGGGAGCGTTGGCAGAAGCCACTCTTCATCGTGGAGAACGGCCTAGGTGCCAAGGACGAACTCGTTGAGGTCGACGGCGAACTGACCGTCGAGGACGATTACCGCATCGACTACCTGCGTAGTCACCTCAGCGCCGTCAAGGAAGCCATCGAGGATGGTGTGAACCTCATGGGCTACACCTGGTGGGGCCCGATTGATGTGGTGAGCGCGTCGAAGGCCGAGCTTTCCAAGCGTTACGGATTCATCTACGTGGATCGTAACGATGATGGTTCCGGAACACTGGCCCGTTACAAGAAGAAGTCGTTCTCCGCCTACAAGGCGATCATCGCTAGTAACGGCGCAGGTCTGTAGGTTCTCGCGTGGGTGTCTAGTCGGCTGAGGCCGAGAAAAGGACATCCTGATAGCTGAAGAAACTCCCCGAGGAAAGAACCGGTATACCCGGCTCCAATTCTCGGGGAGTTTTCTGTATCCGGAGTGCTGCTCGTTCGTCAGATCTGATGGCGAATAAACCAGGACGTTGATCCTGACTCCAGGCTGATGATACGTCCTAGTCAGTGAGATCACAGCTAATTTCGATAGATGACCGTTTCATAATTGAGCGCGGTTGGGTTACCCTAACTTTTGGTAGTCCTCGAGCGAGAGTAGAGCCGTGCATCCCGATCTGTCACTTTTCCCCAATCGCACCTCCCTTGCTCCTGCTGTGTGGCAGGAGCGCAGTCTCTCGACCGCGTACCGGTTGTTGACGGGCCTGGGGAACTCCGTCGTCGTCGCTTACCGTGAAGAACCCATGCGGAGCTTTACTGCGGTGACCCACGGAGTAACGCGATCTGGTGACCTTGTTGTTGCGGTGTCAGAACACGATCCTTCGGTTCAGGATGTGGATTTCTCGGAGTCGATGAGCGTACGGCTGACAATCGACAAGGCGGCCCCGAGCCTCATGCTTAATGTTGCCGCCGCGTCCGTGCATCTACTGGGAGAAGCCACTTGGCTCAGCGAACAGGAGTGCGAAGAACTGCTGCTGGCTGGGGAATTGAGCGAGCGCGTGGGCGAGATGGCTTCTCAGGGGCGTCTGGCTATCATCGAGTTCGATCGTGTGTTGTTGCATGACGCGTGCGGCGTGACGCCGGTGTGTGCGTGCGATATCCGGGCTGAGCACGCGCGTTGCCTCAAGCATCAGGAGGAAGCATTCTTTTGCAGCCTGGAGCAGGATATTTTTGCGCATCCTGAGCTTGAATTGAGTGCCGTGGACGTCGTGTCTGATTCACGGCTGATGGATGCCGGGGCGATCTTTGACGGGCTCATGCTGGGTGCTTTGGAGGGTGCGTTCCTCGCTCGACAGGAAGTTACGAATGTCTGTGCGCATTCGTTGGGTGTCATTTGTCTTGATGTTGATCGAACCGGCATGACACTCATGTGTATCGATCACAATGAAGCCGTAACCGCATTTATTCCTTTTGCTGCACGCGTGTCCACTCGCCCGGAACTTGTCAATGCGATCAAGGGACTCAAGTTTCACTCCTGAATTGTGAATCACGAACCAAAGATGTGGTGGCCGACGAATAATTCGTCGGCCACCACATCTTTATGGATCACTAAGTTCTAGGAGAAAGCGATCGGTGATCAGCGAACCTCGAACTTGGTGCAGAGTGCGGCGTCGCCAGCGATACCAATCTCGCCAGCGGTGCACAGGAGATCGTTGTTGTGGACGCATTCAAGGCGCTGGCATGCACCAACGTGTCCTTGTGCGGTGGGAAGTCCGCCGCGAGCGTCAAGTGCGATGAAGGTTCCGCAGGCTGCCTTGTCGGCCGTGCCGCCAACGGTAATAGCAAGTGCGGTGCAGCCACCGTTGTTGTATGCGCAAGCGGTGGTGGTGCAGGACGAAACGAGAGTTTGAGTAGCCATGAGATGCTCCTTACTTAGTGGTGAATTCCTTATGGCTCTAACCTAACGTTCCGCATCGTGGGAAAAAGGAAGGTAAGGGCAACCTTTCTGCGGGACTAATAGCCTAAAATGGCGAAATACTGCGGAAAAGTGGACCAGTTTTATTTATGTGAGAGTTTGCGTTCATATATTACATGGTGTATATTGCCCTATTTTGCAAAGTCAGTGTTTCGTAAAGTTACCTAGGTGGTCGTCTGGCGGGCAGCTAGGAAGGTTGTGAGAGAATCCTGATTGTGGGCGCGAGGTGAGTGTCCCCGGACGAGGGAGCCGTACCCGGAACGCGACAAGACGGCCAGGCGGGATGTCACATGTCCATAACAATCAAGCCCTGCACTGAAGCCGATCTTGACGATCTCCGCAAGGTAAGCATCGAGACATTCGTTGAGACCTTCGGGGATCAGAACACTGACGAGGACATCAACGAGTATGTTCGAAACTCACTCTCGCGAGCAGAGTTGAGGCGCCAGATGCGTGAGCAGGAGTCAGCGTTTTTCTTTGCCGTTATTGACGACGACGTCGCCGGATATCTCAAACTGAACGTTGGTGCCGCGCAGACTGAGCAGGTGGGGGAGGACGCGCTCGAGGTCGAGCGTATCTACGCCTTGCGGCGTTTCAAGCGGCAGGGACTCGGGACATTAATGATGGAGCGGGCAATGAACGAGGCGGCCAACCGCGGGCTGAACACGGTGTGGCTTGGAGTGTGGGAACACAATGTGGCTGCTCAGCGGTTCTACGAGCGCCTTGGATTCTCTGTGTTCGGTTCGCACGTATTTACCCTCGGCGACGACGAACAAACGGATCTGCTCATGAAGCGTGCTGTCTAGGCGGCTGAGTGTGGCTGCAGGTGAGTGTGGCTTGTAGGTGACTGAGCTGTGGGCGCTTGGGCAAACGTTGCTTCGGTGACAAGATGGGATCATGACAAAACTTGCTGTAGGCGATATCGCCCCCGATTTCACGCTTCCGCCCGGCGCCGGAAAGGTCCGTCTCTCCGAGGAACTTGATAAGGCAGAGAAGGGCGTGGTGGTGTATTTCTACCCCAAGGCCATGACTCCCGGATGTACCAAGGAAGCCTGCGACTTCCGCGATTCCGAGAACTCGCTGAAGTCCGCCGGATACCGCGTTATCGGGATCTCTCCGGACAAGGTGGAAGCGTTGGAGAAGTTCACGAACCGCGACAATCTCAACTTCCCGCTGGCCTCCGACTCGGATCGTGCCGTCATGGAGGCGTACGGAGCCTACGGAGAGAAGATGAACTACGGCAAGCTTATTAAGGGTGTCATCCGTTCCACCTTCGTGGTGAACAAGGATGGGACGATCGCCCATGCCCTTTACAACGTTAAGGCCACCGGGCACGTAGCGCGTCTCCGCAAGCAGCTGGGGATTGATTCCTAACTTTCTTTGGTTCGTTCCGAAGAACGACGACGGCGAAGCGGCTTCTCTCGTTTGACGTGTCACTTGTTCGCGATTACGTGCAGCGCCTTGTCCTGATGTACAATTTCCAAGTTGCCAATGTGGAAGACGTGTTTTTTGTGGGGTTCCTACAAAAGTTCTTCGGGTTGGTTGCGCGCGAGTGGCGGAATTGGCAGACGCGCTAGATTTAGGTTCTAGTATCTTCGGGTGTGGGGGTTCAAGTCCCCCCTCGCGCACTGGGAAAATGGCCCCTGACCTGGGATTTTATCTCTTGGGTCGGGGGTCATTTCGCGTTGACGTGTGAGAAAAAGTGCTAAGCCCCACCGAGGTGGGCGGCGAAGCGGTCTACTGCCGACTTGTGCATGGTTGGGGTGATGGCGGAGTAGATGTTCATCGTCTGGTGATCGTTGAGTGCCCCAACCGCTCTTGCACGACCTTGGGGTGCTCCCCGAGTTCAAGCAGCAACGTCGCGTGGGTTGTGACGCAGTTTCTTAATCGTCACGCGGGGCAGCGTCTTGTGTCCATTCAGAAGAACAGGGCTCAGTCAGTAGGGGACAGCTCGTTTGAGTGTCGATGGGCGATCTGGTGGGCGAGGGTGGCGACAAGTTCTCGTGCCTCTGGTGGATTCAGGATTTCGATGTGGTCAGTGAACTGCATGAGTTGGCGGACAGCGTCGAGTTGGTCGTAGCCGACGGTTATCAGAACGGTATCGGGGTTGCGCGTGGGCTCTACGGCTTGGAGCCTACTGCCGAGGATGCGGCGGGCCATGTCCTCGGTCTGCGTGTCGAGCGTTGCTGTTACGTGGATGTTGTGACGTTGTTCGAGTTGGGCGACGAGGGTTTTCGTGAGCGTTTCGAGCGCAAGGTCTGAGTGGAGTTCCCGATTCTCTGGGAGCGTCGTCCATGCTTGCAGGCGCGCGAGGGCGAACATGCGAGGCGTTTCATCAGATTCGGCTATCAGGTACCAACGTCCTCCGCGTGAGAACACTCCGTGCGGATCCACAGTGCGTTCACGCGCTACCCGTTGCCCGCTCGCGCGGTAGGTGATGCGCAGGCGCTTTCCGAGCCGTATATCTTGAGCCAGAGCCGCGACATCGCTTGGCTCCTCAGGGGTGAACCAGCCATCATTGTCGATCGCGACTACCTCACTCAGTGGGAGTTTTGCAGGATCCCGTCTGGGTCGTTGCCAGTACTTCCTTGCCGCGAGTTTCTGGGCAGCGCTCCGAGAGGCTGCTTCGAGGCCGAGTTGCCGGGCTTTGGCAAGATCAAGCCCGATGAGCTCTAGGACTTCCGATTCGGTCGTGGTGAAGCGGGAGACGTCGATCTCTGCGCCGGGCAGCAACGAGATACCGCCGTACCTGCCTCGTTCGGCGATTACTGGCACGTCTGCCGCGGCGAGAGCATCGATGTCGCGTAGGACGGTTCTTTTCGACACCGCGAACTGCTCGGCAAGCTCCGCGGCAGTCATCTGACGGTTTGCTTGCAGCGCGACGAGAATGGCGAGCAAACGTTGTGGACGTTCCATGAGTATTTCCCCAAACAAGACAAGGAGTGTCACCTATTGCTGTCAGTCTAGGAGACACGAGACCTCCAACCTCGAAGGAGTAGGAAAAGATGAGTACCCCTAACCTGTTTCTGATATACGTCACTGACGTTGAGCGGGCAACCGCGTTCTATAGCGATTTGTTCGACATGGAACCCATGATGCTGACACCGCGCTACGTGCCGTTCGAAATCAAGCCCGGATTGCTGTTCGCTCTGTGGAGCGGTAGAAGCCAGAACGCAGTTCCAACGACGCCCCGCACTTCCGAGATCGGACTCATGGTGCCAGGCTCCGCGACTGCGGTGGATGAGGTTTACGTCGGCTGGGTTGCCAAGGGGGTCTCGGTTATCGAGGAACCGCACGATGACGTATTCGGCCGGACATTCGTGATCGCTGATCCTGACGGAAACCTGATCCGCGTCTCACCCGTTGATTGACCGCACCTGATCTCACAAGGTCATATCGCGCTCTTCTTGCTAGGTTTTCGCGGCAACACGGATACTTGGCTGCAAGCCCGCTCTCTCGACGCATAACTGTGGGAGGTCTATTTGTTATACGCGGCGGGTAGTGATTCTCCGGTATGAAACCGAGGCACATTCTGGCAGCATCGTTGACGTGATTGTGGTGGAGGTCCCGTGTAATCTCCGCCCGCGCACTTGCCGGGTCAGGGTGGAGCGAACGGATCCGCACCCCAGCGCGAGGGCGATCCCGATCACTGAGACTGTGGCGGTGGCGATCAATGAGAGCGCACTAGTATGAAAACAGATAGGTGGGAACAAAGGGTAACAGTACCTCTTGTATGATTCCCGCGTAGCATTCTGAGCACTGATACCCAGGGGGATATTCGTGAAAGCCAAAAGGCGCAGACGGTCTCTGCTCACCACCGCGGGTATTATGGTGCTGATTGCAGCTACGACTGGCCTCTGGTGGCTGCTGCGTCCGCCGTTCGCCAGCGAGTATGAGGAGGCCTCGCGGTACACTAACGTGCTCTGGTTTCATGCCGAATCGGGCGCACTTCCCACGAGCGTCGAGCTCGTCACCACGATGCCAGAGCCGGACGATGAGGCTCAAGTCGCGGGCCGCATGGCGAACATCACGCACCACGCCTTCTTCCATGACAACCGCACACTTGACATGCTCCTCGAGACATCGGCGGTGCGGCGCGATCCCGAGCTCCAGGGGCTCGTCGATGACCTGAGGGCAGCCTACGACGAGCTGTTCGACCACTTTGCCAAGTGGGAGGAGGACGGGTACTCCGCGGTCGCGTGGATGACGATGCAGTGCGGGCCCGAACCAGCTCGCGCGCAGTGCGCGGCCGCGCTTGATGCGGTGCGTTCGCTCTCCCCACAGCCGCAGCACGAGGTCTTCCGTCAGCTCATCGAGGCCGCCGGGACCGGTGACCGTGAGAAATTCGCCGCCGCGAAGGAGACGATGCAGGCGGAGGGGCAGTCGGTTCTGACGAAGGTGCAGGAGCGAGCGACGGTGGTCGATGAGTACGTTCGCGCGAGAGCATGACCGAGCGACTGGGACGCCGCAACAACGACGGGGGCAGGAGACACAATGACCCAGCAGGACATCACACGGCCGATGGTGCGCGGCTGCGCCGACCATAACGGGGAGTGGATGGGATTCTGTGAGCTGCTGTCTAAGGATCCGAAAGTGACGGCCCAGCCCGGCTGGACAAAGCTCGTCCTGATCGGTGAGGTGGGCACGGGTCGCGCACGGATGTTCGGGTACAGCTACAACGCGGACGGGGCTTGCAGGCTCATGGCCCCGAATGTGGACACGCTGCTGGCGTTCCGCGGTCTGTACCGATCTATGCACGATGTGGATCCCTCGGGTCGCCCCTGGGTTGCGTGCATGATCCGTCTCTCCGCGGCCGGTGACGCCGCGCTTGAGTTCGAGTACGACGACTCCCAGCGCTGGGATCACACGCCCGCGAACTATGAACGCCGCATCGCCGAATACGCAGCCCTGGAGGTCTGAGATGAAGTCATGCCCGCCCACCCGGCGAACCCGACTCGCCTCCAGTGCCGCTGCACTGCTTGGCGCAACGGCGCTGCTCGCTCTGGCGGGCTGCTCGACCGATGCGGAGATTGCATCGCCAGAGGTCGGGGCCGAGGCCTGGCTGCAGGCGCAGATGGACGGTGACCTTGAGAAGATCGCGGAACTGACTCTGGGTGCCGGTTGGGGTGCGGGTGCCGAGTGGGACCTGGATTCGGTGACCCCCGAAACCCGCGTCTCTGGGATCACTGATGCCGAGGTATTGGGCTTCGAAGTGGATGACTATGGGCCCGAGGCCTTCGTACAGGTGCGGTGGAAGGTCGAGGGTGGCGACACCGTCGAGTCCACGCTCACCATGCTAGAAGTCGGAGACGGCTACCTGGTCGTCGCCCCGGAGGGGGCGGTCCCGGACATTCGCCCGGCCGCGCTGCCAGTGGAGAGCTGGGTGGATCCCGACTCCGAGCATCTTGACCCCGCCTTCGTGCCCGAATGTGGTGAAACCGGTGTCATGGGAGCCTATCGTTGGTGCCGGGAGCCTAGTGGCGCCGATGCCAAACACTACCCGGTGCTGCCGTTCGGCACGTACGAGTATACGGCCAGGTCGAATGCTATTGGCGTTGAGGGGAGTCCCGAGGTGAGGGTCGTGCTCAGCCAGTTCGACGATCAGGATGAAGCAGTCGACGGCGATGTCTCCACGGAGGACGACCCCCAGGTCACCCTCTCAGGCAACCTTTTCGACATGAGGCCGGAGTTCGTGGAACGCATCGACGCGGCCTTCGCGGAGCTCATTGCTGAGTGCCCGGTCGTTGGTCCCGAGGAAATGGGCCGCTGCGCACACCCCGGGGCCGATGGACAGACTCGGCTGGATGCCGCGTCGTGGAAGGCATTCAATGGAGGGGTGACGCTGAAGATCCACGTGAGCGGCACCACCAAGGGAACCTCCGAGCCGACCCGGCTGGTCTACCACTACAGCGGCGACGAAGGTGTGGAATCTCTACTGGCTGTGGATCAGGACTACCCAGCCCCCGAACAGCAGAACGCGGACGGCTGAACACGCCTGATCCACTGAGCCCTCACATGCTTCGTCTCATGAAAGGAATCCCACAATGAACCAAAACGACGCCCTCATAGCGCTGTGCCGTGCGCTGCTCGAGGATCCGAAGATGACCGGACAGCCCGGCTGGGCAAAGCTCATCATCATCGGTGAGGCAGATGAGGATCATTCCGGCATCCACGGCTACAGCTACGACGAGCAGGGCACCTGCAAGCTCGTCTCGCCGAGCCTTGGCTGGGACTTCGACGGGCGTCTGCGCGACCTGCAGGAGGCTATGCGAGCCGAGAACCCGACCGGGCGGGCATGGCTGAAGTGTATGATCCGCATCTCCGTTGAGGGGCAGGTTGGTGCTGACTTCGAGTATGACAACCCGAGGCGCTGGGAGCACACCGTCGACAACTACAAAGAGCGGATGGCGGAGTACGCGCAGCTGCCCGTGTGATGGGGTGCGCGAAGCGCAGACCTCGCCATACTCTGCGGAGACGAGGCCGTCGGTGAGCTACTTGGAGACACATCCGCATGGTGGGAAGTGTCGGTCCGGCGGACCATTCCGCGAATTCTGCGGATGCGGATTTGTTGACATCGGGTATGCCCTGACCGGAATATTGCAGGGTGTCCGCGATGAACAACCTGATGGAATGGCTTTCCATCCTCGTCCTTGTCGGCGTCCTTGCATTTGCCGTCATACGTCCCAAGGGTTTACCCGAGGCGGTGGCCGCCGTCCCGGGAGCGTTGCTCCTCATCCTGATCGGCGCCATCAATCTCCCCACCGCCGGGGAGGAGATCGCCAGCTTGGGGCCAACGGTCGGGTTCCTCGCGGCAGTCCTCGTCCTGGCGCATCTGTGTGAGCAGGAGGGTCTGTTCAAGGCGGCAGGCCAGCTCATGGCGAAGGGGTCGAAGGGTGAACCGAAACGGCTTCTCACCCTCGTCTTCGTGGTCGCTTCGTTGACGACGGCGGTGCTCAGCCTCGATGCCACCGTCGTCCTCCTCACCCCTGTCGTTTTCGCGACGGCGTCGCGCATGGGAGTGCGCCCGAAACCGCACGTCTACGCGACCGCGCACCTAGCCAATTCCGCCTCGCTGCTGCTGCCGGTGTCCAATCTGACGAACCTATTGGCGATGAACGCCTCTGGCCTCAGCTTCGCATCCTTCGCCATGATCATGGCTCTGCCGTGGTTCGTCTCTCTGGGTATCGAGTACTGCGTCTTCCGCTGGCGCTTCGGCAGCGATCTCTCGCTATGCTCCGAGCACGCCAGGAAGGCCGACGACGAGATCGCCATCCCGAAATTCGCCGTGACGGTATTGGTGATTACCTTGGTTGGCTTCGTCGTCTGTTCCCCGCTGCACATTGAATCGTTCTGGGCGGCGCTGCTGGGTGTGGCGCTTCTGGCGGGCAAGCGCCTCATTATGGGTTCCGAATCGAAGGGGCGTCAGGCATTGGATCTGGTCAAGGCCGCGAACATCTGGTTCGTCCTGTTCGTCTTGAGCTTGGGCATCGTGGTGCGTGCGGTGGTGGACAACGGGCTGTCCGAGGCGCTGAGTGACCTGGTTCCGGGTGGAACGAGCCTGCTCACGATGCTGGCTTTGGCCTTCATCGCCGCGTTGCTGGCCAACATCGTCAACAACCTTCCCGCGGTGCTGGTGCTGCTGCCGTTGGTGGCACACGCGGGGCCGCCAGCGGTATTGGCCGTGCTCATCGGCGTCAATATTGGCCCAAATCTCACCTATGTCGGATCCCTCGCCACACTGCTGTGGCGCAGAATTCTGGCGGACCGCGACCAGGACACCGAAGTCGCGGAATTCACCAAGCTTGGACTGCTCACGGTTCCGGTAAGTTTGGTGTTGTGTACAAGCGTCCTGTGGGGCGTCACTCATCTGATGGGAGTATGAGATGAAAGTGGTTGCATGGATTGCGCCGGGCACCTGGGACGCCGTGGTTACCGCGGCGCAGAACCGCCCCAAACATGACCAGATCACGTTGGTGGCCGCTGCCGACACTCAGCAGGATATGCCCTCGGGTATCTTCTCAGGGCTCATCGGGCGCGGGCACGCCCCGGGACACCAGTACTACGACAAGCTGAGCACCGATGCCGCGCAGGATCTGCTGGATCAAGCCCGGCAGGCCCTGGAACGCGACTGCGAGACGAGGCTCCTCGTGGGGCAAACCGAACGTGTGGTCACCGAGGCATGCGACGACGCCGACCTGCTCATCCTCGCGCGCGACGGCGACATGTCGCGGTTGGGCCCGAATAGCATCGGACGGCATACCCGTTTCGTCATCGATCATGCCCCCTGCACCGTTGCCCTGCTGTGGCCCGGTCGCACCCCATCACTCGATTCCATCCCGGATGAGATCCCACTCGAGGAGGATCCCGCGAACCTGCCTCATGAACGTGAGAAGCGGGGTTCCTGACCCAATTTGGGAAACCTAAAGCCCGAACGGGGAACCCTGGTGTTCACTCACCATACGTGTGGGAACTTGAACGATTGAGGTGATGGAACGGGTAGGCAGAATCGCCTGTTGACGGGTGCGAGGGCTCAGTCGGTGTCGATATGATTGGCGAACCGGTTTCGGTAGGTGTTATGTAGTTCTTGCCATCCGTAATCCATCGCACGCTGCCCAGTTGGACGCTCCCGGTCTGTGCCGTCTTCGGCAGCGAGCCGTCCGAGGCACACCTGCCACCCTGCGGCCAGCATAACGGCCGCAGCGGGCCCGCCGGTTGATTGCCGCAGCTCTAGGATGGTGCTTTCACCGGCTGGAATCAGTGTCCAAGACAGTAGATCCCCGCCCCACCGATGGACGAGTTGTCGAGGAGCATCTACGGTGAGAACCTCTGTCTCGATAGGGGCGTCTCCGGGATTCTCTCTGCTGACCGCTGGCCCAGGCTCGGTCAGTGGCCTGTCGGGCACGATGGGGGACCAACGGGCCAGCTGTGCAGGCTCTGTAAGCATCGCCCAGAGCTTTTGTGGCCCATGCGGGAATTGGCGACGCATGACTAGCGTCCACTGTTCCTCGTCCAGTTCTAGAAGCACCTCAATGGGTGCGTTGATCTGCGAGGAAATTACCTCGTCACGCGGGGTCTGCGGGTGTTCAGTCATTGTTCTCCTCCTCGTTGAGAGCTTCGTCCAGCCGGTCAAAGCTGGTGCTCCAGAGCTCGATGTAGGGATTCACCCATGCAAGCACGTCGGGCAGTGGCCGTTCAGCGAGCCGGTAGATCCGGCGTTTTCCCGCAACTTCCGACTCCACGACGCCTGCCTGACGGAGCACACGCAGGTGCTTTGACACGAGTGACTGGGACACTTGCAGTTCATCCACGAGTCCACTGACATCACTCTCACCAGCCCGAAGGCGGTCTACAATCGCGCGACGGGTTGGCTCAGCGATCACTGCGAATCCATCCACTCATCAAATATAACTTGTTGTTCATATGAATGACAAGGAATGTTCAGTTTCACCTGAACGCGCTTATGTACGGGTGGGATTCGTGTTCTTGTCGTCTCTGGCCTTGGGGTGCCTTCTGGCCTACTGATAGTTTCATGAGCGGCAGTTTTCCCTCCGTTGCCTCCCGCGATCCTCAACATGGACTTGGAGAATACGAACGTTTTATCGTCTCATGGCGTGAGTCATTTGATACCGCGGTTGAGAGAGCAATTAACCGCGGGGATGAGGTACCGAAGTTCCCTCCGAATCGCTTTTTGCCCTGATCATTGGTTCCTTGCGCAGCCGTGTGCTGTTACCGGGAGTTCCACCCATAGGCGATGATTTTGTGGAGCAAGTCCTGCGACCTGTGACGGCTCTTTGCGGGCCACGATAGGCTCGGTCAGCGTGGGGTGTCGTAACTCCATGAGTCGGCCGGGAACAGGGTTTCTTCCCAGTTCTCACAATCCCATGTAAAGGTTGCCACCGCACAGGTGGGCATGTGCGTGATCTGTCCGTCTGTCAGTTCGTAAGCAAGATCTGAGAGCCCTGGGTCGTGCGCGACGAGAAGTACCGAGGGAACCCCAACGGCGGTTGCTGTTGTGAGAAGGCGCTGAGCAGATGCATGGTAGAGGCCTTCATCAAATTCGACGGGCATCCCGAGTGCCTTGCCGAAGGCCTCGGCTGTCGTGCGTGCACGCACTGCGGTACTTGACACAATCCGTTGCACTTTGACACCAGTGGCAACGAACCGTCCAGCCATCATTGGGGCATTGTGCTCCCCGCGTGCATTGAGTGGGCGGTCGTGATCAGTTAGCCGAGGATTACTCCAATCGGACTTAGCGTGGCGTACCAGAGTGAGGGTGATCATGACGTCTCCAATGGGGGTTATCCACACGACCCATGTGTTTGCTGTTTTTCAATCGGATGTGTTCTATCCACATCGTACTGGTGGCGTGTATCCCGGAGGAATCAGGTGCCGTCGTCGTTATTTTCTGAGGAAAGGGGAGTGAGCTCTTTCGGCAGACCTTTATTCAGCACGCACGGAGAACGTGAGGAGATACTGAGAGGCGTCGTAGACGTCCTCTTCGATACCGACGACGTCACCGCTTTCGGTGTAAACCGTTCGTTCTACGGTGATGACGGCAGCGCCTTCATCGATGAGCAGTAGTTCAGCCTCTTCTAAGGTGGCGCATCGTGCACCAACTTCTTGAAATCCCGAGAATGGTGTGTAACCAGCTGCTTTCAGCTGTTCATATAGCCCAGACTCTGTGAGGCTCGTGGGAACCGGCGCCCTGGATGCCACAAGGATGTTGTTGAGAATGGCGAGGGGGCGGCCACGACCGTAGCGGAGCCTCTTCATGTGGACAACCTCTCGGTCATCGTCACAATCAAGGAATGATGCGATTTCTGAGCCGGCAGTCTCGATCTTATATTCGAGGATTTCGGTTTCTGGTTCGAAACCTGCATCCTTGAGGTCGTCAAACAAACTGGTCAAGCTGACCTGTCGATGAATCGAGGGCAAATTGCATACGTTGTGCTTGCGAGTTGGGAGACTATGCTGAAGGCCCCGGAGTGCCCGGTGTACCGTTGTGCGAGACGTCTCGAGACGCTTCGTCAGGCTCGCCTCATCTTCAAGCATCTGGTCGAGGCTGTAGTCATCACGCTCGATCTTCACACGGGTATGCTGAGAGATCGCTTGACGAAGGGGAGCGTTGCCGCCCTCATCCAACGAACGTGCGAATATGAATGGTTCGTTAAGCGCTTCAACGACGGTAGTCATCTGATCTCCAAACGCGCTGGGAAGTTCTTACGGCAGAGAGCTTATGATGCGCGCGGACGTTTGCATATTCTACTTTCGTTGGAGAAAAGCGCATAATCTAGGGGAATATGGCTGATCGTTAGAGGTATCGGCGGCGAGCTGAATCACACTGGGTTTAAATGTTATTACTAATCCTTTGTTGTGGGTCCCGTGTGTGGGTGAGTGGTGCGAGCCGCCTCTAGGTGCCGCGGTCAATGTGCGTGACATCGACATATATTCAGAGCTTCTTGCATGATGTTTACCGGAAAATGGGCCGAAAGTCCTAGTTGGAGACCGGGGGGAGTAGGACTGCGTTTCTTTTGTGCATACAAATGATTCTTCGGGGGTGTTTCTGGCCACATTTTGGAACCAGAAGCTGAAGCTGGGGAGGAGTTGCACGGAATGGAAAGTGCTTGAAAATGCGCTCATATGTGTCCAGGATAAAACGATCCGTTATCCGTGTCATATCTTGTTATAGCATGCTGCTTTCCTCATGGCACGAGATGTATGGCCCCTCTTCCACCGAGTCGCCTCCCCTCTACTCGGGGTGGGTAAAAGTCGTTGCACGGCTCTCCATTCGCTAGGGCGAAAAGGT
>RRZU012412339.1_pt1 | contig 18619 bp, 8 predicted proteins | sample 2165561 | NCBI WGS metagenome assembly RRZU01 (sample SAMN10456909, study PRJNA506462) | wastewater metagenome | isolation source: wastewater sludge | place: USA: Moscow, Idaho | reverse complement strand
GGTGTCGCCGCTGCCAAAGGTCAGCACCAGTTCTCCGTTTTGCAGCTCTGCACTCTTCAGGTAGTCACCGCTTTCCTTTTCCACCGCACCCACGTCGTCCGCAGTCAACGGGGTATTCTTTCCGGTGCCGCCATGTGCTGCGGGCAGGATGCCGGTCATGTTTTCCAGTGTCGTGGTGTCCTTGGTCTGCATGGTCTTCGTGCTTCCGTCGCCGAAGGTCAGCGTCAGGGTGCGGTCTGTCAGCGAAATGCTCTTCACGTAGCCCGCGCTGTTCGCTCCCACCGCACCAAGATCCTCCGCCGTCAGAGTCACAACGCCGCCCCTGCCGTTCACGCTTACCACCGCGCCATCTTCGGGCGGCGCAAAATTCTCGGCACGATCTGCAGCCCGCTGCGCCCGCTCCGCATCGCCTTGGGCGCTGCCTGCCGCTTCCTGTGCCATTTTTGCCGCCCTTGCCGCGTTCGCTCCGGCTGTCGCTGCAGTGTCTGCGTCCTGCTTTGCTGCTGCGGCCGCGTTCCGCGCTTCCTTTGCGCTTTCCTGTGCCCCGGTCGCATATCCCAGCACCCGCGCCACAAAAAGCTCGTACTGCGTCGGGCTGATCTCTGCATCGCCGTCTGTGTTCAGTGTTTCATAGCAGTCATACCGGGCCGGTCGGGTCAACGCCCGGTATCCGTCCTCACCCAGAGCCAGCAGCATCCAGCTGCCGCAGGGGCTGGCGGTAAATTCCTTGCCCACTGCTGCGCTGTGCTCCTCGTCCAGCAGGATCGGTGTCGGCAGTGTGCCGTCCTGCCGCTGGATGTGCAGCGTCACGGCACATCCGGCCCACTCCTGCGGCAGCTCAAACTTCAGCCTTTCCACATTGGCGCTGCTCTGCCCGCCCAGATGCAGCACCCGCATCTCCGGGCCAAACTCCACACCGCCAAAGTTTTTCCGAATAATTTTCACCCGCATCCCGCTGCCTCCTTCCGTCCTTCTCAGCCTATCACACAAACGTCCGTAATAACACTGCGGACTTTTTTCAAACTTTACCATTTCAAAAGAACCACATATACAAATCCCACGGCGTGAAATTCATCGCGCCGGGGGATTTTTCTTTTCTTACCTCACTGCCGCATACGGGTCCGGTTCCGGTCCTTCCTCTGCTTTCTTTTCTGCCTCCTTCACCCACTGGGCAAAGTTTTTCTCCGTGTACAGCTCTTTGCCGTCCGCGTCCTTGAGCGCCAACAGCATTTCTTCCATCTGCTGCCGGTCTGCATCACTGCCCGCAAGGTATTCCGGCTTTGCCGTCTCGGTGATCTTGCTTTTAAGTGTCGTCGCGCTCTTGCCCGCCTTCGCCAGCCTGTCATATTCTTCCTGCACAGCACCTGCGTCCCAACTGTCCACAGCTTCCACAAGGTCATCTGTCGCGCTGGCGTTGTCGCCCTTCAGCTGCGTTTCGGCCAGCTGGTTCACCGCGCCGGTCACGCAGTCCACCACATCCCCGCGCTTTCCCTTCGGCAGGCCCAGCACTTCGCTCAGCTGTTCGATCATCTCGTTTTCCAGCTCGTACCGCTTCTGGTCGTTTCCTGCATTCTGCTCCTCAGCAGCCTGCCGCACCCGCACGTCGTACTTTACAAGGCGGCTCTTCAGCTGGCTGTACATTTTGTTTTCCGCAATGGTTCCCGCTTCCACCATAGCGTTCAGCTTCTCCACTGCGGCCTTTGCTTCGTCGCTGTCGCCGCCGGCATAGGCGTTGTACAGCCGGTCATACTGGCCGGTGGCGCTTTGCGGCACAGAATTAAAGCTGAACTGTCCTCCGTGCGCAAGATTTTCAAGGTCACCATAGTAGCCCTTTACCGCTTCTACAATCTTCCGTCCATTGCCGTAGGGTACACCCGCCACTTCAAAGCTGTCCTCCAGCAGCGTCATGCTGCGCTGCATCAGCTTATTGTGGTGCTTTTGCAGCTGTTCTTCGTCCATTTCACTGGTGTCTTTCCGGAACTCCGCAAAAAACTTCTGCACATCTCCGGCCAGATCATTCACCACGCTGATGCTTGCTGCACTCAGCACGTCGTAATCCTTACCGTTCACAGCATTGTCGATCAGACTGTATAACTCACTTCCGTACAAAAAGTTTCCCGCAAAACTTTCTGTGTACAGGCTTGCAAACCGTTTCCACATGCTCTTCACGGTCACATCGCCGTTTTCGTCCTGCTCCCGGTCCCACCGGTGCAAAAGGAAATCTGCGCCAATCTTCATGATCGCAAACACCGCCGTCTGTGCCGCCTGGCTCACAACAGCCCGGTTTCGCTGTGTTTTTGCCCTCTGCAATTCTGCTTTGTTTTCATCGCTCTGGTTCTGCCGGTAGCGTTCCGCCTGTGCCCTGTAATCGCCAATGGCATCCGCCAGAATGCCGTAGTTCTGGAAACGTTGGGTGGTGAACATGGTCAGCTGCTTCAGCAGTTCGTTAGGGTTGCGCTGAATGCCCGCCCGCTGCATCACGGTGTAGTTGGGCTGTGTCTGCTCGATCACCTTCTGATAGGTGCGGTTCACCGCTTCCCAATAGGCCGGGCTGCCTGTCACCTCCGCGCCTTCAAACTCGGCCGTGTGGTGCTGCACGTATCGCTTGCTGCCTTCCCACAGGGCTGCTACCGTCACTTCGTCCATCCCGTTGATCCAGCCGGTCAGCCAGTTCGGCAGCTTGTCCATGCCCTTTTCCGCCAATGTTTCCTGCTTGCCAATGCTGGCAAGCTCGCCGTTCTGGCTGCCGCGCTTGCGCCAGTCCAGCAGCACGTCTCCGTGCTCTTTGATCTCCGTTTCCAGCGCTGTCCGCGCCTTGGGCGAAAGGTTCTTCACGAAGGGTGCGACGGCCGCCATGGGGTCGCCGCGCAGTACGGCCGCTGCTGTGGGCAGGCTTGCCGCCTGCGCAATGGCAACGCCCGGGTTCAGCGTCAGCACTGCGCCTGCATAGTTTCCGCGCAGGTTTCCCAGTACTTTGTTAAAGGTGCTGGGCCGCTTGCGCTGGGTAGTCTGCAGGTCGGTCAGCAGGTCATCGATGTAGCTCACCGCATCCTTGCCCCACTGTTCCTTGATGATGCCGTTCTTCAGGTTTGCAAGCCCTTCCCGCGTCTCCACGCCGCTGTTCAGGATCTTCTGCACGTCCCGGATGGGCGCGGCCAGGCCCGCATACGCCGCCGTGTCCCGCAGGCTGCGCTGCACCACATTTGCGCATTCTTCCAGCAAAATGGGCTGTCCGCTCTTCACGCGGTTCTTCAGGAAACCGCGTCCCTCAATGGTCGCGTCCAGATTCAGGCCGTCGATCTGGGTCGCCAGCACCGATTTATCCACCGCAATGGGGTAGTAGTTTTTCACGGTTGCCCGCTGGTAGCCCACCAGCTGCAGGCTCGTCTCGTTGATGAGCTTCGTGGTGTAGTTGTCGAAGAACTCTTTCATGTCCGCGCACCATGCCCGGTCATAGTCAGTCATGGCCGCTTCCACCGTCTGCAGGATGCTATCCGCTGTCGGGGTCCCGTCCGCATCCGTCAGCATTCCCAGATGTACGGTCTGTCCCTTCTGGTAAGCCTGCTCAATGTCACCTTTGTTGTACAGCTTTGCATCCGGAATCACAAGTCCGCCGTTCATCAGGTGGTTCAGGCTGTCGGTGTTGTGCAGGTGCATGTACAAACTGCACAGCTGTGCATGGGTCAGTTCGGCTTTCTTTCCCTTCACATCGGTCAGGCCCACGTCCACAAGGTCTGCGCCCGGGCCTGCAAAGTTCTGCATTTCCTTCACGTGTTCTTTTCCGGTCACGTTGGCAAACAGCTTTTCGCCTTCCACGGTGATCTTCGTCTGCCGGTACTGGCCGTCGTTCAGCATTTGGGCCATCTTTTCCATCTGGCCGTTCTTCGCGTAGCCGCCCAGCATACGGAACACCCGCTCCGCGCCCAGCATATCCAACTGATACTTTGTCAGCAGATTGTGCACGCCGTCCAGCTTTCCGCCGGGGTGGTTGCCCTTGCTGGCATTCACCTCGCTGGCTGCGCCTTCTGCGATTGCGCTCACTTCTTCAGCCTTTGCAAGACTCACCGTCTTGTTTGCATTGCGGATCACATGCAGCGTCGAGCTGGTAATAGCCTTCAGCATCCGCATCTGATCCACCGTCATGGGCAGATAGGTGCGGTTCTCCGTCTCCTTGATGCGTTTGCGCAGCCGTTCCTGCAGTGCCCATGCTTTCTCGCTGTCCGGTAAAACTTCTGCCTCGGCCAGCTGCTCGTGCAGTTTGGTCAGCTTTGTGTCCTTTGTCGTCTGCAGGTCGTCCCGCAGCGTCTGGATCAGGGTATCCACGCCGGTCTGCTTCCATTCTTCGGTCATGGCGTTGGGGCTGTTCTCGCTGCCCGCACTCTGCCGGATCCGGTCCTGCAGCCTCGTCAGCTGGTTCACGGCCCGTTCGTTCAGAATGGTCATGTCCGCCAGCTTTGCCACCTGTGCTGCCGCATCGATCAGCCCCGGCTGTACATACTTGTCCTTGCTGGGCCGCAGCAGCATCTGGTTCAGCTGTGCCGCGTTCTGACGGATGCTGCGTTTCAGTTCATCCATCTTCCGTGCATCCCGCGCCCGCTGCACTCGCTTTTCCGCTACTGCCTTCGCAACGGCAATATCTTCGTCCCGCTGCTGTCGGGCTGTTTCAATGGCAAGGGCATTCCGCTGCGCCTGTTTCTGCTCCCATGCGGCCCGCTTACGTTCGTTATCCGCCTCCCATTCCATGATCTCATTTTCCTGCACGATCAGGCTGTATTCTGCCTTGTCCGCGCGCCGCTGCTCTTCCCGTAGCCGCATACTCAGATCTGCATTTTCCTCCCGCAGTTCTCCCATGCGTTCCCGATACCACAGTTTTGCTTCATCCAGCATTTCCTGCCGCTCGGCCTTCAGGCGTTTCACTTCCTGCTTCATTTCCCGCTCATAGCTTTCCCGCAGCACTGTCAGCTTTTCGTTCAGGTTGCCCACATTGGAAACATCCACACCAAAGGTTTCAAGGTTCTGGTCCAGCAGCTTTTCCGCTCTTGCGTTCTGCCGTTGCAGTTCGGTCATCTGCTGTACTTCGGCGTTCTGGTTTGCAGTGCGCCGGTTTTCCTGCATTCTGCGGCCAAACTCCCGCTGCTGTGCTTTCTGTACGCCGCGCAGTTCCTTTGCCACCTCTGCAGCACGTTCTTTGCTGCCTGCTGCGGCTCTTGCCACATCCATATTGTGTCGCTGGATGCCCTCAAAGATAGCCTGCGCGTCAGTCATCTCCGGTGTCGCCATAATGTCACCGATGATCCTGCCCGCCAGTTCGATCTTTGCATCCTCATACTCTGCATCGTCTGCAAACCGGCTCATAGTCGCAGGCTTGATGGCATCGTGCAGGTTCATCAGCACATTCAGCCACTCGGTGCTTTCCATGCTCATTGCACCATCCACACCCGCCTGCTGCGCTGCAGCTTTCCACAATGCCTTTGCGCCGTCGCTGGTGCCGTCCACAGCGCGGTTGTCGTTGATCACGCTTTCGTACTGCTGTGCCGGGTTGCCGTCCCGCACGCTTTCGGTCTGCCGCAAGGTCACGCCGTGCCTGCGCGCTTCGGCCACTGCTTCACTCCAGCTGCCGTATGCTTTCACCAGTTCTGCCTTTGCCTGTCCGCTTCTGTTCACGGTATATTCCAGCTTGTGCAGTTCCGGGTATTCGTCCCACAGCTCACTGTTGCGGTAAACTGCCCCGTCCAGAATTTCTCCCGCCAGCGTTTCGGCCAGCGCATTGGCTTTTTCCATGTCCGCACCGTCGGCTTTCAGGTAGTCCACCAGTACCTCGGTCTCCCTCGCAAGCTTGGCCCGGTCCGCCTTACTGCCGTTCGCCTTTGCCCAGCGGCTGGCCAGTCCTTCAATGGCCGTCCGGCTCACCTTCACACCCCGTGTCAGCCCAAAGAACTGGCTCAAGGTGTCCAGTGCTGCAGCCTTGTCCGCAATGGTGCGGCTTGCCATCTGCTGGTCGTTCCGTTTTGCATCCCGGTCGGCCTGCTCTGCCAGCTGATAGCGGAACTTTGCAAGGTCGCTTTCTTGTGCCAGTTCACCGGTCTGGTAATATTCCCGGATCTCCCGCACTATGCGGTCAGCATCCACACGTCCGCTGTATTCCTTGCCGGCTGCCACCCGACCATCTGCTGTGGAGATGTCCAGTGTGAACTGCCGTTTCTCGCCGCCCAGCTCCTGCACCATTTGCCAGATCTGTTCCAGCTGCTGCGTGGTGGGTGCTGTGTCTGCCGAGAGATCCACTCCCGGTGCTTCAGCCATCACGCGCACATTGCCGTCCAGCAGAAATTCGTTCAGCGCTTCCGTTCCATTTTTCACCTCTGCCGAACCGAACACGCTCATGATCTCCCGGTGATCGGTATCTCGGGTTCGGTCATTCTGGGCAAAGTCCAGCATCTGGCCGTCCGGCAGAATGTACCCGGCTCGTCTGAAGTCCTCTGTCGTGCCAAACCGTTCTTTTGCCAGTACGCGGCGGTATTCTGCCTTTCCGCCGTGGGCTTCGGCCTTGGCATCATATACCGCCTGTTCTGCTTTGCCTTTTTTTGCGTTCTGCTGCTGCATCCGGGCACCGGCCTCTTTGATCCGGCCGTTCAGCACAGCGCTCTGGTCTTCCAGCTGCGCCATACGGGCATTGTAGTCTTTGCGCTTTGCAAGATAATTCTGGTATTCTTCGCTGTCCCGGTAGGCTTTTGCTTCTGCAGAAAAAATCCCCAGTGCCTTCTTCTTCGCCTCGATCTCTTTCACGGCGTCGCTTCCCAGCCAGGCACTGCGTTCTTCCTTCAGCTCCCGCCGCTGCTCGTCCAGCCGCTGCTGTTCGTCGCGCAGCTTCGTCAGCTCGTCTGCCTCGCTCAACTGATATCGTACATTTTTCTTCAGCGTCCCGTCATTTCCCTTGTTTTCAGCGGCTTCCTGTGCTATACTCTGGTTAGAGATCTTCGACCCGCTGCTCCCCGAATCTTCGGATTCCATGTGGGCTTTGCCGAAGGTCTCCGTAAAGCTCTCCGGCAATCTACTCCTTGAATCTTCGGATTCTACGTGGGTACCACCGGAGGGCTTTATTTTTGTTTCTTTGATGTTAACAATATCATAAAAAATCTCCCGTGTATCCGGTTTGATGGCTGTCAGCACATCTGCCTCATACGCGTTTTCGCCCACGCGGATTTTAATTCTTCCGCGGTTGAAGGCTTCCGCATTTTTGTGATTTGCGGGCTCGCGGTACACCTCATCCGCAGTTGCAATGATTTCATCAAGATTGGCAGCCATGCGCATCTTGTCCGCATACGCTGTGGCATTTTCCCACTGTAATGCCTTTGAATACTTCGACCAGACAAACTCATTGCGTCCATCTTTGCTGTTCAGAATTGTCCAGCCGTTTCTTACAAAGCCATCCGGGAAACGCTCTCTGATTGCCTGCTTGACTACCGATTTCCAGTTTTCCTGCGGGATTCCTTTCAGAATATCCTCGTCGATCTGAATGTAAGTTTCTCCCTCGGCATCTTTCTTGATTTCAAACCTTGTCCCTTCCGCCGCGCCCTTGTTCTCAAGGGCTGCGGCGTTTTCTTTTGCGGCGCGCAGGCTGTCCATAGCCCTCTCCGCATGGGCAAAGTATTCGTCCTGCAGCACCCGCTTTTCTGCCACCGCAAGGCGCTGTGCTTTCAGAGCGGCCTTGTTCTCCGGGTCTCTTGCCAGCACTTCCTTTGCGCGGCTCACGATGTCGCTCAAAAGCTCCTTCACCTTGGTCATCACCTTGTGGATGCTGCCTGCCTTGCCTGCGTTCTTTTCAGCCTGCCCGCGCTGGAACTCCACCCAGCGCTTAAAGCTCGCTTCATCGCTGAAGATGCCGCGCCATGCGTCCGCCACAAGTTCTTCTGCGGCTTCCTCGTAGCTCAGCCCCTGCTGTGCATAGTCGGAAAGCTTCCCCCGGATCATCTCGTCAATGCCTTCAAAGCCCTCGCTCTTTGCCAGAAATTCCAGTGCATGCTGCTGCAGTGCCTGCGCACCCTCTGCATCCAGTGAGTTGTACCAGTGGTAGTCCTCGTGCAAGATCGTACCAAACACATCCTCGGCCCGGTCGCTGAAGAAAATGCGCGCCGTCTCGGTGTCCACATAAGCCCTCACCCGGTCGTTGCCCTGCAGTACCGTTTTCAGCACCGCATCGGTGTTCGTGGCCTTCGCATTCAGTTCGATCAGCTGCGTGCCCACCTCGTTTGCCGTGCGCATCGTTCCCTTATACAGCACCCGGCCGCTGCCGCTGGTGCTTTCCGCCGTCAGCCTTCCGCCAAGGCTTGCGCGCTGCATGTTTCCGGCTTCCAGTTCTCCGTGTCCCTGCAGCCATGCCAGCTGCAGCGCTTCCCGTCCGCCGTCCTGTGCCAGCACGTAATCGGTGTTCACAGCAAGGCCGCTCATGCCTTGCGCCAGCTCCATAGCCTTGTCAAAGGTGTGCACATCTTCCATCTGTCCCAGCCGGTACAGGCTACTGGCTGCAGCTGCATACCGCCCGGCATCTCCAATTTCTGTCGGCATGTTCCTGCTGATGGTCGCACTTGCCCCATCCGATACCTGCCATCGGGTCAGCTCATGCTGCACCTCCCGCTGCTTTGTGGTCAGGCTCTGCTGTTCAAGACCGTAAGTTTCCCGCATCCCGCCAGACTGTTCCGCCGGGCTGCTTTCCACCCTTTTCCCAGTGTTCTCCACGGCAGCTCCGCTCCGGCCCAGCTCACTTTCCGTCTGTGCCTGCCGCGCAGATCTGTCAGCTTCCATTTTTTCTACAATTGCGGCCGTATTTTGTGCTTCAACTGTCGCATTTTCGGTAGCTGCGGCCGGAGCCTGTGCTGCCCGCTGCTGTGTTGTCATTTCCCGCAATACCTGCCGGGTCTTTGCTTCCGTTTCCGGCAGCTCAACACCGTATTCTTCCGCAAAGGCAGCGCGGTTCGCTTCATTGGCCGCATTCGGTGTAAATAGGTTGATGGTCTTGCTCGTAAGCTGCCCATCCTGCACAGCTGCGGCAAGCTGCTGCACAGCCGGGTTTTCGCTCTGTACCATCGGCGCAGTATCCTGCATGGTCGCAAATCCGCTTGTCGTCCCCGTCACTTCTGGCTGCACCGTTTCCTGTGTAGCAGCCGTAGGTTGTCGGGTGTCTGCTGCAGCTTCTTCCGGTGTCTGCTGCATCGCCGTTCCCGGCTCCTGTGCCCGCACTTCGTCCTGCAATGCCTGCCGTGCCCGTTCCATCTGTCCTTCGTAGTATGCCCGCTTCACATTACCCACAATGCTGGCATCGCCGCCGTTCGCCTTTGCAAGCCCTGTGCCCACAGCACCGCCCAAGGCACCGGATGCGCCGCCCGTCAGGCCGCTTTCCAGTGCGGTCAGAAAAGTGTCGCTTTTAAACAGGTCTGCCGCCGCTTCGCTGTCGCCCAGCGTCGCATCAATAGCCTTGTCTGCATAGGTCTCCACAAAGGCCTGCATGGCATTGTCCACGCCGCCGGAGATGGCATTTGCCACCGCCGGGTACCGCTGTGCCAGCGTGCCGTCCGCCGCCACGCTGCGCACCATGTCAGCCAGTTTGCCCGCCAGCGTATTCTTTGCGTAGTCACTGCCCATGGTCTTTGCAAGGTCTGCTGCGCCCACACTGTTAATGGCCCAACCCGCGCCAAATTTTGCAAGGCCCCCGGCCAGCGTCTTGCCTGCACTTTCGCCCTTTTCAACGCTCTGGCCCATAGCTTCCGCACCGCCCTGCGCACTCAGCACCGGCAGCACCCATGCCGGGTCAATAGCCGCCACCGCAAGGTTCTCGCCAGCACTGCTCACGATGCCCAGCGCCTGCTTTGCAATGGGGCTAAGGCCCGCCTGTGCAGCTGCGGTCAGATCCTGTCCTCGCTTGTACAGCTGATAGCCAAAGCTCTTCTCCGGGTCTACGCTGTCATGCACTTCCGTTCCGGCAATGCGCGCCCGCATGTTGTCGATCTCCTGCTGCGTGTAACCTTTCTCGATCAGCTCTGCATCCGTGTAGGCATCGCTCTGCGTTGTTTGTGCCGCCGGGGCACTGGCCATTGCACCGCTGCTCTGTGCCAGCTGCAGCGTGTTGTCCCGTGCTGCATACCGTGTCTTTCCGCCGGTCATCAGGCGCAGCAGCTCCTGCTGCCGGTCGTCGCTCTGTACATCCTGCTGCAGCTGCTTCCAGTTGCTGCTGGTCGCTGCTGCATTCTTTGCGCTCTGTACGCCGGTCTCACCCGCCAGAAAAACCGAGGATGCCACCGTGTCTCCAATACCGCCAATGGTATTGGCCGCGCGCCGCGCTGCACGCTGTCCTGCAGGCAGCGCATCAAAGTCGGCAATGTACTGCCGCGCTTCGCTGATCTCCTTGCGGCTGTATCCCTTTGCCAGCAGTTCCGCATCGGTGTAGTCCCGTCTGCCCGCACTCTTTTCCGGCACTGCTGCGCTGGCTGCAGCACCGCTCACGCTCTGGGGCTGCATGGCGTTGTTTTTCTCGGCATAGCTCTGTCCGCCGGTGCCAATGCGCATCAGCGTCACAAGTTCCCGGTGCTTCGGGTCAGCGTCCATCCACTGGTTCAGCCGGTCAAAATCGCTGAAGTCGTCTGTCGCTTTCAGATCTTCCGTGTACTGCTTCACCTTCTGCGCAGTCTGTGCATACCAGCCTTCATCTCCGCTGGCAATGCCTGCAATGCGCTGGCGCTCAGTGGGCTGCACCGTTCCCGTCACCTTTGCCGCCGGAGCTGCAGTGCTCTTCGCGTTCAGCCATTCCGGCTGCGCAGTGCTGCTGCGTGTACCTGTACCGCTGTCGGTCACAATGCCGCTTTTGCCCGGATATGCCTGTGTTCTGCCTGTTTCCTGCGGCACTGCCAGCTGCAGCTTGTGGCCGCTGTCCGCGCCCGTCATCTGCGCCAGCACCCGTGCACCAAGGCCCGTGCCGGTGTTCTGCCTTGCAGCCGCAGCCGGGCTGGCAGCATTCTGTCCGCTGCTTTTCGCTTCCCAGCTTTCCCGCGCTTTTGCAATGCGTTCCGGTGTCCACTTGTCCGTAGTGTTTGCTGTTCCCGCAGCTGTACCGGTGCTTGCCGTCCGGTTTGTGGTGCGGCTGTTGTTTTTCGCTTCCCAACTTTCTCTGTCTTTTTTCAGTCTTTCCGGTGTCCATTTGCTCATAACTGCCGGTCTCCTTTATCGTTCCGCTTCCAGAATTTTCATAATGGACGACAGCGTGTTGTCCGTAATGCCGTCTGCAGAAAGTCTGCCCGCAATATCGTCCAGACTGTAACCCCTCGCCTGCATGCCGCGCGCCGTTGCAAGTCCGCTGCGCAGCGGACTGCTGCGGGTGTTTGCCTGCCCACTGGTGCCGTTGCTTCCCGCCGTGCTGTTTTTCAGCCACCCCGCGTCCGTCAGGGTCTGCTGGTAGAAGTCATACAGTGGGTCTGTCTTCTTCATCCCGGAGAATTTTGTTGCCATCGTCTGCAGCTGGCTGTTGGTAAAGCCGGTCGTTCCCGTCTTGCCGCTGCCAGAGCTTGTGTTTCCGCTCTTCGTTCTGCTCGTTCTGCTGCTCCCGCTGCCGGTCGTCCTATAACGGTTATTCAGTGCCAGCTGGTTTGCTGTGTAATTCAGCTGCCGCTGGTTCAGTGTGGGCGAATAGTCAATGCTGCCGGTATCTACGCCCGCCATCTGCAGGTAGTTTTTGGCTGCAGTGTCATTGCCACTTCCTGCCAGACTTGCACCCTGCAGCAGTGCCGCCATCTGATCCTGCTGTACACTGCTCATGCCCTGCCATGTATCCAGCATCGTCTCGTCCAAACCATATTTCGTCAGCACTGCTTTCGCTGCATCATCAAAGCCTGCCTGTTTGTATGCGGTGGCCTGCTGCAGCGCCGCCACCTGATCGCTCAGCTGAGTGCGTGCCAGACTGTCATTGTACTGTTTTTCCTTGAACTCGTTTTCCCACTTCTGCTGACTGTACCCCTTGTACGCATCGTATCCTTCCATCACCGTGCTGCCAATGCCCTTCACGGCGTTCCACACATTGTTCCAGAAGTCGCTGTTCTCCTGCCGTGCCTGCTGGGTGCGGTCATAAAGGTAATTGCGCCAGTTTGCTGCATTGCTCACGCTGCTGTCATACTCGCCGCGTTCCAGTGCGCGCTGTCCCAGCAGGGTGTCCAGCTGGTCGCCCGCACCGGCAAGCTCCTGCTGCCACTGGGCCAGTGCGTCCGCCCGTGCTGCAGCAAGGGTGCTGCCGGTGTTTGCCGTCTGCGCCGCTGCTGCCTGATCTGCCGCGCTTTTTGCATAGTCCGCGCCATACCCGCCGGAAAGCGCATCTGCGGTCGCTGCTGCCGCATCTGCACCGGCATTCGCATTGCCCACCATCCGTGTCAGTGCGTCCTTGTAGCCGCTGTCTGCCGTGGTAAAGTCAAATCCCGCGCCGCTGGCCGTGCCCATCTTGTCCAGCGTGTCGGCAATGCCCTGCGCATACTGGTCATCGTAGGCCCCCGGCATGGCGTTTTCCGCGTCCTGCAGGCGCTGCTGCGCGTCGTTCAATCTCTTGATGGTTCCCATTCTTTTCTCCTTTCCTTAAATAAAGAACAGCGGCAGGATCTTCGCTGCAATGCCTGCCACCTGCAGCGCCCCGTTCATAAAATTCTGCCACCCGTTCTGCTTTGCGCTGTAAGCGTTGTCGTACTCGTTCTTTTTGTACTGTAGGCCTTCGGTCCAGTTGGCAAGGTCGTTCTGGTACTGGCTGTAGTCCTGCTTTTCCGCGCTCTGCAGCCCGCTCAGCTGCTGCTGCAGGCCGCTCTTCTCCGTGTTGTACTGGGCTTTGCTCTGGCTGTAAAGGTTGTCCAGCACATTGTCCAAGCTGTTCATCGTGCTGGCATAGGCGTTCTGTCCCGCCTGCGTACCGTAGCTGGAGCCGTAGCCGCCGGTCATGGCGGCGGCATTCGCCTGCGCATTCTGGTTTGCCAGCTTTGCCTGCCGGGTGTACTGGTTCTTGTACTGCTGGTAGGCTGCATCTGCATCCGGGTCGTAATCAAAATCGCCCATGTTTTCCAGCTTGTCCATCACATCCTTGATCTGGCCCTGATACTTGCTCTGGTAGTCTGCAGGCTTCGTTTTCTCATACTGTTCCAAGTTGTACCGTGCCGTGTTCAGGCGGTCATTGTTTCCAAACAGTCCCATTTTTTATGCTCCTTCCCCGTTCATCCGTTCTAAAAATTCTTCCGAGCAGTTCTCCCGGTCAATGTTCGTCAGCACATAGTTCAGCTGTTCCGTCAGCTGGTACAGGTAATTCCGCAGCGCACGGGCATCTTCTGCCGGCATCTCACTGCTGAAGGAAGGCAGCGCAATGCCTTCCAGTCCCGCCAAACTTGCCATTTCTACGCTCCTTCTCTCATTTCCTCGGCTGTGCCGCGCTCACGCGCCCACCGGTCGCCGCCGCCAGCGTAAAGGCCACACTGCGCAGCACCATCTGCCCGGTGCCATAGATCTTCAGCTGCAGCGTATCTGCCCGCCGGGGCACAAAGGGCAGGTTGATGCGCTGGTGGTCCTTCCCTGCTGCGCAGGTGCCCAAAGTTTCAAAGGCTCCGCCGTCATAGCTTGCAGCCACCGTTACCACCGTGTGGGCCAGCGCATCCAGCCGCACCGTCACCCGGCTGATGTACTTGTCGTCCGGTACGCTCAGGCCAATGTCTCCGCTCACCGCTTCAAACTGCAGCGCCGTTTCCTGCCCTGCTTCCTCCGTGCCGCTTTCCCGGTCAGGATCTGCGGCCCACAGTACGCTGCCGTCCCACAGGTACAGCTGCTGCCCGGTGGATACCATCTCGGTGCCTGCAGCGCTTTCCTCGTGCCACAGGCCTTTTTCCGTGTCATATACCAAAAGCCGTCCGGCCTGCGGGCCGCCTGCTTTCTGGTGCAGGTACAGGTAATACCGCATGTCCATGCTTCCCGCCATGGCCCAGTCCACCGCAGTCAGCCCGCTGGTGTCCAGCGCAGCGGATACCTTTGTCGGCAGGCTTCCGTCCCATGCCATCACCCCGTCCGGCGAAAGATAATACAGCGTCTCTGCGATCACGCACAGGCTGTTCGCTGCGTTTGCCGCCACGCCCCGGCAGCGCACGCTGCTCATCTGGTAATCGCTGGGCTTTGTGCCGTACAGTTTGTGGATGCAGTTTTCCTTGAAGAATAGCAGGTATCCCAGACAGCTTGCAGCGCCGGTAAATGCGCCGTCACTGCCTACGCTCACGGCATAGCTGTCCGCTGCAATGCCCTGATAGCTGTACCAGTTGGTCGGGTCGCCCAGAGCGCAGGCGTAAATGGTGTTTTCCTTCCGGCTGCACCCCCACACCCGGTTTCCCTGTTCCGTCACAAAGTCCAGTTCCGGCACCCGCCGCTCCACCTTCACCGGTGCGGCCGCTGCGTCGTTCTCGGTCACGGTGCCGTCAGCGCTCTTCCATGTCACACTGGTCTCCGTCATAGTCCAGCTTCCGTAATCCCGGTTGCTGTCCTCGGCCCGTGTCAGCACTGCCACCATCTCATCGCCGTCCATGGTCTGGATCATCACCTCACCGTTCAGTCCTTTTGCCACTGCATTGCACACTGTGTCCGGCATCCCGCTTATGGTCACAGTGTCCCCCTCCCGGATCACTCCGCCGATCCCCGGACACCGGATCTTCACCGCGCTCAGCAGCACTTCCACCCACTTTTTGTTTTTTGCACTGTAGCGTAGCAGCACCGCATTGCTGTCATAGGCTTCGTTGCTGTCACTTTTCAAAAACAGCTGTCCGTCCTCCGGCTCTTTCGGTTCGGTCTTGCCTGCGCCCGCCGGGGTGTATGTCCGGCCTTCGGCATCGCAGGGGGTCACGGTCACGCTTTTCCCGCCCATCTCCCACTGTGCGCCAAGGCGCGTCAGTTCGCCGGTGCCCGTGTCAAAAGCCACCTTGTCAGGCCAGATCAGCACTTTCGTGCCCATGCCCGCCATGGCCTTGCGGTCATCGGTCAGCACGTTCTCCAGCACCACCGCACCGGTACGTACTTCTTCGTCCGGGGTGTATTCCAGCGTCTTTCCGCGGCAGATCAGCAGCCCATTCAGGTGGTACATTCCGTTCACACCCTGTACCGTCCGCACATTCCTGCGCATTTTCCGCGTCTGCAGCGCCGGGTATCCCCGGCTGGAAAAATTCATTTCCCCGCTGAACTCTGCCTCGCTGCAGCCGTATCCTTCGTTCAGCCCGCCAAAGGCCCGCAGCATCTGGCGGCTCGTCTGCAGCACGTTCAGGTTCGTTCCATCCATCATCCCTCAGTACCTCCACTGCGCACCAGCGGCCGGTGCGTACCGCTTCCGCATCCATACGGCAAATTCCTGCAGGTAGTCGCTGTACACCTGCAGCTCATTCATGGCCCGTGCTGTCTCGCCCAGCGCCAGATCCATCTGCGCACACAGCCAGTGCACATACAAAGGGCAAAAGGCTTCCGGTGCCAGCAGCACCGTTTCGTATTCCAATCCTTCGTTCCAGTTCACATCCGCACCCACAGCATCAAAGTCCGCCGTCCGGCTGCGCTGCACAATGCTCGTGCGCATCCGGGCATCGCACTGGTGCAGCCAGCTCTGTTTCAGGCTGTCCGTAAACTGGTTGTTCGGCCGCAGTTCATCGGCCTGTTCTATCGCCTGTCCGGCTGTCATCTTATCAAGTCTCCTTTCCGGTCAGCTCCTGCTGCGCAGGTCACGGCTCCCTGCGTTCTTCCTGCCGCAGCCAGCAGTCGCCTCTGCTGCAAAAACACCCGGCACAGCCATGTGCCGCTGTACCGGGTGTCTGTTTTCATTTTGCAAAATGCTCTTTTCTTTGCAAGAGCTGTGCTCTTCGGCCTTACACGCGCTGCGCCTGCTGCACAGCAGCGCTTTCCGCCGCCACGATCTTTGCCATTGCCTCGCCGTCCATCTCTTCGCTGTGGCGCAGCACCTCAGCAACCGCCTTCGGCACCTCCACGTCCACACCGCGCTGGATCAGGTAGGTCTCACCGTTCACGCCCACGAACACCGGCGTTTTGTAGCGCTGGTTGTCCTTGAACAGCCGGATCACCTCCGTGTCCTTTTCCGGTGCTGCCTGCACAGCGGCTTCGGTCTCCTGCTTCTTTACTGCCATGTTGGTTCCTCCTTAGTTTGCCAGCGCCTTTGCGCTGTAGCGTGCCGAGCAGCTCTCAATGCGCACCATGTACTGCTCGCTCAGCCGTTCCGCCGTCTTGGTGGCCTTCCAGCCCACAGAAGCACGCTGGTTCAGCGGGTCATCGCCGTAGCCCAGCTGCTTCACAATGTGCTGCATGCCGCCGCCTTCCAGTTCGGTGGTCGCGTAGGCGTGGGCACCCAGTACCAGCGTGCTGTACACAGCCAGCCCCGCCGGGCAGCCATCGCCCTTCCACACCTTTGCCTCGCTGGAAACCACGAACCGCACGTTGTTGATCTTGCCGATCTCGCCGTTGAAGATCTCCTCCGGTGCCGCATACTTGTGCGCCTCGATCCAGTTCGGGTCCTTGCGGATATCGTAGCTGGTGTGCGGGTGCACAATGGCCACAAAGCTGTCGCCAATGGTGTCTGCGTTCTGGGTCTGCAGCAGCGCCACTGCCTGGTCGATCAGATCCACCGTCAGCTGTGCAGTGGCATCCAGATCCGCACGGCTGGTCACGGCGGTCTCCGCGCCGCCCGTTCCGATCTTCGGTGCATAGATCACGTTGGTGCCGCCGTTCAGGATATCGCGCACAATGGTGTCCATGGTACGGCCGCCCTGGCTTGCCAGCACATTGGTGGCCTGCACGATGTTGTTGTCAATGGCCGTCAGATCCAGCATGTCGGTCAGGGGCACCCAGCCGCCGTACTGGTGCACCTCGGCGGTCACGGTGGTCACGTTCAGCGCCTGACCTGCCGGGGTCACGCCCTCGGTCAGCGGCGTGGTGGCCTTGGGCAGCGCATCATACTTGCGGAACTCAATGGTCTTGCCGTTGTTCGCCGGGATCGGGTAACTGTCGCCGAACTGGTCATGCACCAGTGCAGGCTCTGCCAGATCCAGCAGGGTCTTTTCGTAGTAGGTCTTCATCTCAGCCGTCATACCGGCTGCGCCCGTGGTGTTCTGCAGCTGTGCGCTTGCGTCCGCAAACATCTGCAGATCCAGTCTCTTCTTGCTCATTTGTTTATCCTCCTTCAAAAGGGTTTATCTTTCTCGCATTCTTCGCGCGGGAAATCTCTCACAGCACAATGCGTTCTCCGCGCTGTGCCCTGCGTGCCAGCTCTTTCCGCTGCTGCCGTGTCATGTGGGCCACATCCACCTTCATCTCGGCCGCGCCGCCGGGGTGTGTCCCGTTCTCAGCCGGGCGCTGGCTGCGCTGCTGGATGCGCGTTGCCACGCCCTGCTCCACCTGTTTTGCCGTGCGGGCCGTCTGGTTTTCCATCAGGCGGTCAAAGTAGGCTGCACGGTATGCCGCTTCCAGCCCCACGCCCCGCCGGATCATATCCGCCACGGCAGGGTTGTTCAGCACTTCGTCCAGCTCAAAGTCCGGGTAGCTGTTTTTCAGCTTTGCCGCTTCCGCTTCCCACCGGGCACGCACTGCCGCTGCACGCTGCTGGTGCTCCGCGGCCAGCCGCAGCTGTTCGGCCTGCTGCTTTTCAGCATTGGCGCGCTGCAGCTGGCCCTCCATGCGGTCCATCTCCCGCGCGGTTTTCACGCTGATGCCCCGCTGCGCCGCCAGCGTTTCATAATATTCATCGTTCTTCACCCGGCCGTTTTTCACGGCATCGATCAGCCCGTCCATGTTGCTCATGTCAATGCCGTAGGCTTCGGCCAGCACCTTGCCCAGCTCGTTCAGCTGCGGGTTTTCCCGGATGCTCTGCACCGCCATCCGCGCAGCATGCTGCATGGCCTCTTCAAACTCTTCCGGGTACTGCTGCATCGCCTTCGCAAAGGCATTCCGGCGCTGTTCCGGTGTCAGCTGCACGTTTTCTTCGGTTTCGCTGCCCTGCTCCTGCTCGTTGCCCTTGTCCGGTTCAGCTTCCTCCTGCGCCAGCCGTTCGGCATCGACTTTGGCTCCCTCATTGAGGGAGCTGCCGCCCGCAGGCGGCTGAAGGTTTTTTTCTGTCGTCACTTTTGCTGCTTTGCCCGGCCTGCTGCGCTTCGCAAGCCGCTCCTGTGCGGGCCGCAGGGCAGGCGGTGCCACCGGGCTGCTTTCGCCCTCTGAAGCTTGCGCACCGTCACTGGAACTGCCAGCTGCTGCACCGTCACCAAATAACTGCAGATCCATGTTGTCTGCATCGTTTGCATGCAGGTTTATGAGCCGCACATTCTCAGGGTACTGCTGGGCCAGCAGGTACAGCCCATCCATCACCAGCTCAAACTTCGCCAGAGTGTCAAGGCTCTGGCTCGCCTGTACACGCAGGATGTTGTCCCCGCCCGGGTCGCAGGTCACAGTGCCGCTATCCACGCTGTAAGCCAGGCTCTGCATCAGTGTGCTCACCGCCGCGCACACAATGTCCTGTCCTTTCGGCGCATAGCCCGCGTGTCCCGATGCCTGCAGGCTCATGTCCTTCCCTTTTTCGTCGTAAATAATGGTG
>RRZU010867956.1_pt1 | contig 18621 bp, 21 predicted proteins | sample 2165561 | NCBI WGS metagenome assembly RRZU01 (sample SAMN10456909, study PRJNA506462) | wastewater metagenome | isolation source: wastewater sludge | place: USA: Moscow, Idaho | reverse complement strand
TTCGAAGACAAGTCGATCGATCTGGACCGCAAGCTGTCGGAACTGGCCTACACCGTTTTTGATACCGAAACCACCGGCCTGGAGCCGTCCCGGGGCGATGAAATCATCCAGATCGGTGCTGCCCGAATTGTCAATAATCGCCTGCTGCGGCAGGAAACCTTCAATCAGCTGGTTGATCCGGAAGGGCCGATTCCGCCGCAGGGTATTCCCATTCATGGCATCAGCGACGACATGGTGCGCGGGCAACCCAATATCGATGTGGTGCTGCCGGCGTTTCATGCTTTCTGTGAAGAAACCGTGCTGATTGCGCATAACGCCGCTTTCGACATGCGCTTTCTGCAATTGAAGGAGGAGCGCACCGGGGTTCGTTTTACGCAGCCGGTGCTGGATACCTTGCTGCTGTCAGCAGTGGTGCATCCGAATCAGGAGTCGCACAAGCTGGATGTGATCCTGGAGCGTCTGGGCATCCAGATCGGTACGCGGCACAACGCACTGGAGGATGCCCTGGCCACCGGCGAAGTCTTCCTCAAGCTGCTGCCGTTGCTGGAGGAGCAGGGTATCGTTACTGTTCGGCAGGCCTTGGAGGCAGCCGAAAAAACTTATTTCGCGCGCGTCAAATATTGAAATGACTACAACCGGGATGCAACCCGGGGCATTCGCCATGACTTGAACAAGAAGGGGATTTTCGTGAGTACAGCACAAGAAGCAGGTGGCGTATCCGAGGTGGAAAAAATCGGCGCCATGTTGCAGCAGGACGGGCAGCGCCGGGCAGCGGCGAGTGCGGTGGCTTTTCTTTCCCGGCATGCGCCGTTCAACAAAATGGACCCGGAGTCCCTGCAATGGTTTGCGGAAAAAGCGCAGATTGTTTTTTACCCGGCAGGGAACCTGATTGTTGGCGCCGATTCCGGTACGGTCCGTTATTTCTATCTGATCGAATCCGGCAAGGTGCAGGCGCGCCAGGCTGGCGAGGTGGTGGTGACGGAATATTCCATTCTCAGCCATGGCCCGGGCGAGAGCTTTCCGATCGGGGCGGTGACGGCCGGGCGGCCATCGACCAACGACTATACCGCCCTGGAAGATACCTTCTGCTACCAGTTGCCAGCTGAGGATTACCTCACGCTGATGGCGAAAAGCCCGGAATTCAATCTGTTCTGCACACAATACATCGCCAGCCTGCTCGACCAGTCGCGGCGCCAATTGCAGGCGCAGTTTGCGCAGAAAGCCAGCGAACAACAGACCCTCAATTCTCCCCTGGCCGGCATCGGCACCCGCAATCCGCTGGCCGTGTTGCCGGAAACGCCGTTGCGCGATGCCTTTCAGGCTATGTCGCAGGCCAACGTCGGCTCGGTGGTCGTGGTCGATGGCGAACAGAAACCTTTGGGGATTTTTACCCGCAGTGATCTGCTCGATCGGGTGGTACTGGCCGAGTTGCCATTGACGACGGCCATCCGCGAAGCCATGTCGCCGTCGCCAACGAGCCTGAACGAACATGCCACGGCCTACGATGCCATGCTGGCCATGGCCAAGGAAGGCATCCGCCACGTGCTCATCACCGATCACGCGGGGGCCTTGAGTGGCATCGTCTCGGAGCGCGACCTGTTTGCCTTGCAGCGTGTCGGCCTGCGCCAGATTCGCCAGACCATAGAAGCCGCCCCGGATGTCGATGCCTTGAAAACGGCAGCGGCGGATGTGCGTCAGCTGTCCTTCAACATGCTGGCCCAGGGGATTGGCGCCGAGCAGCTGACCCAGTTCATTTCGGCCCTGAACGACGCGTTGACCCGGCGTGTGCTGCAACTCAACCTGGAGCGCCATGACTTTTCCGGCATCGACTGGTGCTGGCTGGCCTTTGGTTCGGAAGGGCGGGACGAGCAGACTTTCAGTACCGATCAGGATAATGGCATCGTCTTCCAGGTGCCGCCGGGCGAAGATCAGGCCGAGCTGAAAAAACGCCTGCTGGCGTTTGCCCTGGAGGTCAACAAATCGCTCGACCAGATCGGCTTTCCGCTGTGCAAGGGCGACATCATGGCGAGTAACCCGCAGTGGTGCCTGACATTGGATGAATGGCGCAATCAGTTTACCGAGTGGATTCGCGTACCGGAGCCGGTGGCCCTGCTGAACGCCAGCATTTTCTTCGATTTCCGGCCGCTGTATGGCAAGGTGGAACTGGCGGACAGTATGCGTCGCCACCTGTTGCACCAGGCGCAGGCGATGCCGGTGTTCCTGCAGGCGATGGCGCGCAACGCGCTCGATGTGGCACCACCATTGGGCAAGATCCGTGATTTCCTGACCGATCTGGAAGCCGATGCGCCGGGCAAGATCGACCTCAAGAAATACGGTTCGCGCATCTTTGTCGACGTGGCGCGGATTTACGCTCTGGCCGCCGGGGTCCATAGCACCAACACCCTGCAGCGCCTGCGTCTGTCGGCACAGAAAATGAACATCCGCGGTGACGAGATCAATGCCGTGCTGGATGGCCTGAATTTCATCCAGTTCCTGCGCCTGCAGCATCAGTATCTGAATGGCGAACCGGGGCGGCAGGGCGACAATCTGATTGATCCGGAAAAGCTGAACGAGCTTGACCGCCGCATCCTGAAGGAATCCTTCCGTCAGGCGCGCAAGATACAGTCGCGTCTGAAACTCGATTATCAGGTGAATCACTGACATGTTTGGCATCAAGAAACTTTTCTCTGGTGCGGCAGAGGCGGCGAGTCTGCCGGCGGATGTTAGGGCAGCACTGACCGACTGGCAGGCACGCGTTGTCGACGATCTGGAGTCGACCCACTTTCTGACCCGTTATGTGGTGCTTGATATCGTCACTGACGGTCCCGACCCGGAACGCCATCGGCTGACCGGTCTGGCCGCAACGGAGGTGCACCGTGGCGTAGTGGCGCCGGCACGCAGCATGTATCTCGACTTGTTGGAAGTGGCAGACGCAGAGGATCGTGCCCGGCGCCTGACCGCGTTTCTGCAGTTCATCGGCAAGGCGCCGCTGGTGGTGTTTTATGCCGCCTATGTGGGTGGTTTTTTGCTGCCGGCCCTGCGTCAACACCTGGGGTTGTCGCTACAACCGCGTTGGGTGGACCTGGCCTGGTTGCTGCCAGCACTGTTTGCCGACAAAAGCCACCAGCCGATGCCGCTCGATGACTGGCTGCAGCTCTTCGGCCTCGATCCGGGCGAGGGGCGGCGCAGTCCGAACGAGAACTGCCTGGCACTGGCGCGCCTGTTCCAGATGCTGGTGGTGCGTGCCCATAGCAAGGGGGTCGATACCGTGGCCGCGCTGATCGAGGAATCGAAGGCCAGCAGCCACCTGCGGCGCAGTCACTGAGGCGTGGTGGTGTTGTGCGACTGACCCGGCTGCAACGCTACTACCTCTACTACACCGTCCTGTTCCTTCTGTTTACGGGGTTTTTGGCGGTGCTCGAACGGCACGGCATGCCGCCGCGCTGGATTGGCTATGCCTTTCTGGTGTTTACCGTATCGATGTACGCCACCATCGGCGTGTTCAGCCGTACCTCCGATGTCTCCGAATACTATGTCGCCGGCCGCCGGGTGCCGGCGTTCTTCAACGGCATGGCTACCGGGGCCGACTGGATGAGTGCCGCCTCCTTCATGGGGCTGGCGGGCACCCTGTATTTGCAGGGATTTCAGGGGCTGGCCTACATCGTTGGCTGGACCGGCGGTTTCGTGCTGGTGGCGTTGCTGCTGGCGCCTTATCTGCGGCGTTTCGGGCAATTCACGATTCCAGACTTCCTGAGTGCCCGTTATGGTGGTAACGCGGTGCGGCTGATTGCAGTGCTTGCCGCCATTCTGGCTTCCTTCGTTTATGTGGTGGCGCAGATTTACGGCGTGGGGGTGATTACCAGCCGGTTTGTCAGCCTGCAATTTGAAATCGGGGTGTTTGTCGGCTTGGCCGGCATTCTGGTCTGTTCCTTTCTGGGCGGCATGCGGGCGATTACCTGGACGCAGGTGGCGCAGTATCTGATTCTGATCGTTGCCTATCTGACGCCGGTGGCCATCCTGTCCTACAAGGTGACCGGGGTGCCCGTGCCGCAGGTGGTGTATGGCAGTGTGCTGCAGCAGGTGACGGCGCTGGAGACGGAATTGTTTGTGGCGCCGGCCGAAACCGAGGTGCGTGAACTGTATCGGGAGCGCGCGGCCACCTATGCCGAGAAAATTCAGCATTTGCCCCACTCGTTGCTGGAAGAGCGCGCCTATTACGCGGCCGAGGTCGAGCGCCTGCGTAGCAGCGATGCCCAGATGCGGGAGGTGGTGGCGCTGGAGCGGCAGCGGCGAGAGCTGCCGAAAACCTCGGAAGAAGCCCGGCACCATTGGGAGCGGGCGCAGCACGAGGCGCTTGAGCGCAGCCAGCCGCCGCGGCCACATGCGGAGGCTTTCCCAGGTACGACCGAAGCCGAGCGCAATGTGCTGCGCAATAACTTTCTGGCGCTGGTGTTCTGCCTGACCATCGGCACTGCCGCACTGCCGCACGTCCTGATGCGTTACTACACCACGCCCAGTGTCGCGCAGGCGCGGCAATCGGTTTTCTGGTCATTGTTGTTCATCGGCATACTCTATGTGACCGCGCCGGCCTATGCCGTATTTGCCAAGTTCGAGGTGCTGTCCAATCTGGTGGGAATTCCGATAGCCAAACTGCCCGGGTGGGTGATGGCGTGGACCAAAATTGGATTGATTTCGATTGAGGACATCAACGGCGACGGCCTGCTGCAATTTGCCGAGCTGTCGTTGAATCCGGATGTGATCGTGCTGGCGACGCCGGAAATTGCCGGCATGCCCTATGTCGTTTCCGGCCTGGTCGCGGCGGGGGGGCTGGCGGCAGCCTTGTCCACTGCCGACGGTCTGTTGCTGACGATTACCAGCGCCCTGTCCCACGATGTGTATTTCCGGGTTTTTCGTCCGCAGTCGTCCACGCAATTCCGCCTGGTGATCGCTAAAATCCTGTTGCTGGTGGTGGCCCTGATGGCCGCCTTGGTGGCAGCACAGAAGCCCGGGACGATTTTGTCGATGGTGGCCTGGGCATTCTCCATTGCTGGCGCAGCGCTGTTTCCGGCGCTGGTATTGGGGATTTTCTGGGCACGTGCGACGCGTGCCGGCGCGATTGCCAGCATGCTGGTGGGGCTTGGCCTGACCCTGTATTACATTGCCCGCATGGAATTTGGTGGTCATGCCTGGCTGGGGCTGGGAGAGGAAATGCTCGGGCCATGGTTTGATCTGCATTCCACTTCCGCTGGGGTATTCGGTATTGTCGCTGGCTTCGTGACGCATGTCGTCGTCAGCCTGCTGACCCCGGCTAATCCAGAGGCGGAAGATTTTCTCGCTTGTGTGCGTGAGCCAAGCGAACAGCTGGGACGGAGTTGATGCCACAACCAGAAATATCCCCCTACTGGCGCCGGACGCGCCGTTTGACCGGGAGCCTGCTGCTGGTCTGGTATGTGCTGACCTTCGGGGTGGTTTTTTTTGCCCGTGAACTGAACGAATTCAACTGGTTCGGCTTTCCCCTGGGGTTTTATTTTGCGGCCCAGGGGGTGTTTTTCTGCTATCTCGGCATTGTGGTGTATTACAACCGCAGGATGCAGTCTCTCGATGCTGTACATACCGTGCCGTCGGGGCAGGGCGGGGAATGAGCGTTCTGGTTTTTTGCCTGTCGGCCTTGCGTGCCATTGTTGAGATGCTGGGCCTGGCGTTACTGGCTCAGGGGGCTCTGGCCTTGTTGGCGGGCAGCGCCCGCAACACTAACCCGATCTACCAGCTCTTTGCGCTCATTACCCGCCGGCCACGGCATCTCTGCGGCAAATTAATCCCCGGCGTGCGCCGCCCTTGGTGGGAGGGCGCGCTGTGTTTCGCCCTGCTGGCGATGACCTGGATCGCCTTGGCGGCGTGGCGGCTGGCTTTGCTGACGTCAGTTGCGTGAATGCTCTCTGGCTCGATTCAGCGCAATTGATCCAGTTGTGTCGCCAGCTGGTGCGTGGTTTCGCTCAGTTCGGGGAGCAGCAGATCGGCTGCATCGCCCATGCCATTCTGGCTGAGGGTGGTGATTTCATTGGCCAGCGAGTGAAAGCGCAGGTGCAGGGCAATCAGTTCGGGGCTGGCGTTGTGGGCTTCAAGGGCGCCCGCCAGGAGGCAGCTGCGGTGTTCCGACAAGGGCATCTCGGCATAATTGCCGCCAGCGAATGCATTGAAAAACTGACGTCGCCACTTGCTGTGCAAGCGGATTGCCTCTTCGATCTGGGTCGGCATTAATTTGGCCACTCTGTGCTCTCCCCGGCCCTGCCGGCTGAATATCCTGATGCGCCGTATTATGCCGCAGCGGGCTGCACATCTTCAATGCGCGCAGCTGCGTCGCCAGCAAGCGGGCTTTTCGAGTGGAGATAAATCAGGTGCGGGAGCGTTGAAGATGGCGTGGGCACGGGCCAGACGTTCTTGCTCGGCGGCGCAGATTCCGACAAAGGCTTCAAACCATTTCTGCAGGCGGTTCATGTCTTCTCCTTGGGGTGATTCAGGAAGTGCTGGATAAACAAACAGTGGTCGCAAGATTAAATCACGGCTGTTTATTTGTACAGTACTTTGTTTTGTGCTGGATTACGGTTGGAAACAATCCATAAAAAAACAGGCTTCCGCGAGCGTATAATTGCGCCCCATGTTAGAAAACACGACCTCTGAAGCCGCGTTGGCGGCACCTGAAACCACGTTTGCTGATCTGGGCCTGGCGCCCGAATTGTTGCGTGCCCTCAACGATCTCGGCTACAGCAAACCGACCCCGATCCAGGCGAAAGCGATTCCCCTGGTGATTGCCGGCCAGGACATCATGGGTGGGGCGCAGACCGGGACCGGCAAGACTGCTGCTTTCACCTTGCCCATCCTGCAGCGCATCCTGCCCTTTGCCAGCAGCAGTCCTTCGCCCGCCCGGCATCCGGTGCGTGCCCTGATTCTGGCGCCGACGCGCGAACTGGCGCTACAAGTGTATGAATCGGTGGCGGCCTACAGCAAACACACGCCGCTGCGCGCCATGTGCGCTTATGGCGGGGTGGATATCAAGCCGCAGATTGCCGAATTGAAGAAGGGCGTGGAAATTCTGGTGGCGACGCCGGGACGACTGCTCGACCACGTCGAGTCGAAGAGTGTCAGTTTCAATTCGGTTCAGGCGCTGGTGCTGGATGAGGCGGACCGCATGCTCGACATGGGCTTCATCCCCGATGTCACGCGTATCCTCAAGATGCTGCCTGCGCAACGGCAGAGCCTGCTGTTTTCGGCCACGTTTTCCGATGACATCAAGAAGCTGGCCGATACCATGCTGCACAATCCCGTGCTGGTGGAAGTGGCGCGGCGGAATCAGGTATCGGACACCATCACCCACCGCGTGCACCCGGTCTCGGAGTGGGGGAAGCGCGGTTTGCTGATCAAGCTGCTCAAATCCGGGGATATTCGTCAGTGCATCGTGTTCATGCGCACCAAGCAAGGGTGTTCGCGTTTGACGCGGGAGTTGCAGCGGGCAGGTATCCATGCCGATGCGATTCATGGTGACAAGAGCCAGCTGGAGCGCATCAAGGCGCTCGACGCCTTCAAGGCGGGCGGTACCCAGGCGCTGGTGGCGACCGATGTGGCGGCACGCGGGCTGGATATCGACGATCTGCCCTACGTCATCAATTACGAGTTGCCGCATGTGCCGGAAGACTACGTGCACCGCATTGGCCGGACGGGGCGTGCCGGGCGTCAGGGGAATGCGATTTCCCTGGTCAGCGCGCACGAAGTGGCCTATCTCGTAGAAATCGAGAAACTGATCAAGCGTCCGATCGAGCAGATCGAAATTGCTGGTTTCGAGGCCGAAGCGGAATATGAGTATCCGCCCGGCAACAAGAAAAAACGTCCGCCGCCGGTACGTGCGCCGCTGTCCGAGAAACCGCAGCGCAAAGGACGGCGTGATTCGACCATCGCTGCGGATGGTTTTGATTTCAGCAAGCCCTACGAGCCTAAAGCAAGCCTGAGTGTGGCCGGTAATACTGCGGCGGCACCGGCTACCGTCCCGCCAAACAAACCGCGCAAGATGGTCGCTGCCTTGCTGGGCGGGATGGGGCGTAAGCCTGTCTGAATCGCTGCAGGTTTATGCAGGCTTGTGGCCGGGTTTTCTGGTGGCCTCCTGCAGGCGAATAACCACCAGTGACAGATTGTCACCGCTACCGCTGGCCCGTTCACGGGCCAGCCGGATGATTTTCTGACAGGCCTCGCGCGCTGAATTCTCATTGAGCAGGCAGCCGAGTTCATCATCGCTGAAGTAGGCCCAGATGCCATCGGAGCACAGAATGAAGTTGTCGCCGGCGCTGGGTGCGTTGTGTTCTGCAAAGTCAAAGCGCGGCGCGTTCTCCCCTCCCAGTGAAGTCATCAGGACGTTGCGGTTGGGGTGGGTCAGGGCTTGCAGCGGCGTGATGCGTCCGCTGGCGACCAGGTGTTCGACGTAGGAGTGGTCGACCGTTCGTGTCTGCAGGTGCTTGCCGTGAAAATGATACAGGCGGCTGTCACCGCAATAGCCCCAGGTGATGTGGCCTGGTTGCACAACCATGGCAACCGCTGTGCTGTGGGGGTCTTTTTCGTTGATGAAGCGCGATGCCTTGATCATGGTATGTGCTTCATGCATGCTATTTTCGAGCAGATAGCGCGGGTTTTCCTCGCCCGGCGCAAAGTGCTCCAGATTGGTACGCGCGGTGTGTACGACTTGCTCCGCCGCCAGAGCGCCCCCCGTGTGCCCCCCCATGCCATCCGCCACGATGGCGAGCAGAACCCCTTTGTGACGGGGGTGTGGGAAGATGGCAACACGGTCTTGTTGTTCCTTGCGGTCCCCTTGGTGTTGGGCGGCGCAGGCGTCGATGGTGAGTGGCATGGCGGTCCCTTGTGGAGGGCGAATACTAACGCAAAGCCCCTATCTTGCGGAGGGTCGAGTCAACTTATGACACGGTATAATGACCCGTTATTGGAGAAAGCCTGAGCCATGACGTACACCCCACCGCTGCCGGATTGGCGCACCCCGGAAAATCGGGCCTTATTGACCCGCTTGCTGGCCAGTCTCGATCAGATGACAGCGTCAGTGACGATGGTTGAGGGGGCGCTGGTTGTCGATGCTGCGTACGCGGCTTGGCCAAAAATTCGGGGGTGCCTGCTGGCGACGTTGAACGACGCCAAGAATTCCGATTGCCATAAAATCATCGAGCATCTGGCGAATACCAATACGCCGCTCATGCTTTTTGCGCACCAGTTTGGCGTATTGCGCAATCTGGTGCTCAAGGAGGCGCTGGCGGAACGTGATATCGATGTGGTTGAACAAGTGATGAACTTGTTTGGGACCATGGAAGAAGAGTTCGCGGCAATCTATCTGAAAATATTTCTCAATCGCTTGGGGACGCGAAACCATGTTCGCCTAGGGCATATTCGTGCGTTGCATGATCAGAATCTGCTGTCCTACTTCGAAAGCCATTTGGTGTGGATGGAGCGTTTGATCGAAGCTGTGCGTCTGCGTCGGCAAGATGTTTTGCCTGAGCTTGACCCGACCCGCTGCCAGTTTGGTCAGTGGCTGAATTCGGAGGGGTTGCAGTTGATTCGTGACCGTAGCCATGTCAAGCAAATTCAACTGCAGCATGAAACCATGCACCATGTGGTTGCCGAAATGCAGGATCTTTTGCTGTTGCCGCAGGCCAGTAGCCCTTTGTACGCCTTGCTGCGAAAAGCCGAAATTTATTCGTTGGAGCTGGGTAACGAAATTTCGTTGCTCAACAATGTGGTCATCATGAATGTCTACAGCAAGGATGCGTTGACCGGCTTCCTCAGTCGTCGCTTTCTCGATCGCGTGCTGTTTGGACAGATGGAGGTGGCCAAAGCAACCGAAATGCCGTTTTCCGTCATCATGTTCGACTTGGACCATTTCAAGGTGCTGAACGACACTTACGGCCATCTGGCCGGCGACAAGGCTCTGGTGCATATTGCCAGCTTGGTGCGTGAGACACTGCGGCAGTCTGATCTGGTCTTTCGCTATGGCGGCGAAGAGTTCATGCTGGTGTGCCCGTCGACCAATCTGCTGCAGGCGCGTTTGTTGGCAGAAAAGCTGCGGGAGAAAATTGCCGCATCCCCCCTGCAGGGCGAGATACCGATTGCGCTTAGTGCCAGCTTCGGCGTCAGCGAAGTGTCCCCCGACTCTTATCAAGTGGTGGATAGCCGCCTGATCGAGGAAATTATTAGCACCTGTGATGGTCACCTTTACGCAGCCAAGCGTAACGGTCGCAACTGTGTGGCCTGATTTACACTGGCCGCCAGCCTAGTCCGGCTAATGTTTCACCCTGTGGCTTGTATTCGCAGCCAATCCATCCGTTGTACGCGAGTTGTTCCAGAAGACTGAACAGGTAGGGGTAATTGATTTCACCGCTACCAGGTTCATGACGCCCGGGGTTGTCGGCGATTTGTATGTGGCCGATGTGGGCGCGGTGGTTGCGGATGGTCCGTGCCAGGTCTCCGTGCATGATCTGGGCATGGTACAGATCCAGTTGCAGCTTGACGTTCGGTGCGGCGATCATTTCCAGCTGGCGGATTGCTTTGGGGATGTCGTCCAGCCAGTACCCCGGCATGTCGATGCGGCTATTGATGGGTTCGATCAGCAGTTCGATGCCCAGCGGGGCAAAGAAGCTTGCTGCCTGGCGTAGGTTGGCGAGGTAGGTGGCTTCCAGTTCAAGCTCGTCAATGCCGGCGGGGCGTAATCCGGCCATGCAATGCAGTCGTTGGCAACCCAGCGTGCCGGCGTACTCTGCGGCCACCGCCAGGCTGGCCTTAAATTCTTCTTCCCGACCGGGCAGGCAGGCCAGCCCACGCTCTCCCGCAGCCCAGTCGCCAGGGGGAAGGTTGAACAGGACTTGCTGCAGCTTGTTTTCTGTCAGCCAGTGGCGGATATCTTTTGCCGGGTAATCGTAGGGAAAAAGGTATTCAACACCACCAAACCCGGCATCGGCTGCCAGTTTGAAGCGATCGGGAAAAGCGGCCTCGGTAAAGAGAAAACTCAGGTTGGCGGCAAATTTGAGCATGAGGAGAGGAGATCGTGCGGGGGGGAAAGTATAATCTGCAGCCTTGAACAGTGAATGCCAACGAAAATAGCGAGGATGGAGAACAAGGATGGAACAAGACAAAATTGAGGCCGCTCCCATGGCAGATGGTGAGCGCAAAGGACACCGCCTCTCGAAAATTGTTACCCGTACCGGCGACGGTGGCACGACGGGTTTGGGCGACGGTAGCCGTACGAGCAAGGACAGTTTGCGTATTCATGCGATTGGTGAGGTGGATGAACTGAATTCCAGTCTCGGCCTCTTGCTGTGCGAGGATCTGCCGCCGACGGCGCGGTCGGCGCTGCTTGATATTCAGCACGATCTGTTCGATCTGGGCGGTGAGCTTTGCCTGCCGGGTATGGCGGTGATGCAGGACAGGCAGGTCGAACGCCTGGAAACGCTGACGGAAGAGTTCAATCGGGAGCTGTCCATGCTCAAGGAATTCATCTTGCCCGGTGGTACCCGTCCGGCAGCGGTGGCACATCTGTGCCGGACCATCTGCCGCCGTGCCGAACGTGCCATGGCAGCGTTACATCACGCAGAAACCTTGTCTGATCCGGCGCGTCGTTACATCAACCGCCTCTCCGATTGTCTGTTTGTTCTGGGGCGTCACCTCAATAAAGTGGGCGGTTGCGGTGATGTACTCTGGCAAAAAGGCAAAAATACCGGACATTGATAAAATTATTTCCGCTTGCCGCTTGCATCCGACCTTGAGCTGACCGGATAATCAGCCCATTCCATTTGAGCCACGCCTGTGTACCGCGTCGTCACCACTTACCGCAATGGCAGCCCTCGCCCCGTCGTCGAACGTGGGCCGTGGCACGTTGCGCAGAAAACGGCGGAAGGCTGGGCGGAGACGTTGCGCGGTTTGGGGTACGTCGCCTATGTCGAAGCGCAGAACGGCATGATTGATGCAGGGGGCGGCGAGCCTGCCGGCGGTGCTGATTCTGATCTCATGGCGGCGCTGGCCAGCATGGCCTGAGCCCCGTCGAAACTACAGTATCAGGCGGTAGCGGGGATATAAGCCTGCAGTGCGTTGACTTGCGGAATTTCGATGCGTCGCCCGTCCAGAATGATCAGGCCGAAGCGATGAAGTTCGTTCAGGATTCTGGAAAAATGTTCTTGCGTCAGGTTGAGTTGGGATGCGATCAGGCCCTTGGCAATATCGAGATTGATTACGCCGCTGCTGGCATGGTTGGCTTCCATTTCGCGTAGCAGGTAGCGAACGATGCGCTCGGCCGCGCTGTGCAGTCGCACCGATTCGAAATCTATGACCAGTTGCTGGTAGTCATCCGCCATCCCTTGCATGATGTTCTGCATGAACAAGGGGTTGCTTGCCATTATTTCGTGCATGGACTGCTTGTTCAGGTGCAGTAACAGGCTGTTGCGAACGGCTTGGGAGAAAAAGGCGTAAGGCTGTTTTGTAAACAGCATCGCGGCACAGAAGCTTTCTCCCGGGCGGATGATGCGCAATACCTTTTCCTGGCCTTGTGGCGAAGCAAAGGCGAGCTTCATCTGACCGCTGAGAAGGATATGCAGGCCGCTGCCGAGATCACCTTGTTGGAACAGTATCTGGCCCTTGTCCACCAGCGATTTTGCGCTGTTCTGCATGAGCAGGTCACGTTCTGGTGCAGTCAACACGCAAAATTGCGGCAGGCATTCGAGCCGGCGCGAAAAATCGAGAATTTCCTCCTCGAGCATCTCCCCTCCACGGTTTGCCACAATGTGGCTAGGTTAGCATAGGTGAGATCGATTTGATATAGGTCAATTCTGAGTCGTGTTAGGAGGGGGGCGGCTTAAGAGAGGAACTTTTGCGTGCGTTCCAGAATGGAATGCGCGAGTGCCGGGTTCAGGCAGTCGAAAGTTTCGGCATTGAAGGAATTACCGAGCCAGGTGATTTGTCGTTTCGCCAGCTGGCGTGTGGCATAAATGCCGCGGTCACGCAATTCGTCCAGGGGGAGACTTCCGTCCAGAGCTTCCCAGGCTTGCCGATAGCCGACGCAACGCATGGAGGGTAATTCCAGGGAAAGCTGGTATGTGCTGCGCAGCTGGCGTACTTCATCAAGTAGGCCAGTGCGCAGCATGGCATCGAATCGCTGTGCGATTCGCTCGTGAAGTACGGTGCGATCAGACGGGAGTAGGGCGAGTTGCAGGAAGTTGTAGGGAGGTTTTTCCTGTTCGGACGCGGCCAGCAGGGCCGACATGGGCTTGCCGCTCGCCAGGCACACTTCCAGCGCGCGCTGGATCCGCTGGCTGTCAGTCGGAGGCAGGCGCTCTGCCGTGACAGGGTCCAGCGTTTGCAACAGGGTGTGCATGGCGGGCCAACCCCTGCTGGCGGCATCGCGGTCGATTTGCGCACGCAGTGCTGCGTCAGCCTGTGGCAGTTCTGCCAAGCCATGCAGCAGGGCGCGAAAATACAGCATGGTGCCGCCGACCAGTATTGGTACGCGGCCCGCTGCCGTGATTTCAGCCATTGCTGCCAGCGCATCGGCACGAAAGCGGGCGGCTGAATAGCGTTCCTCAGGTGTGATGAGATCGATCAACCGGTGTGGGTAGCGCGTCAGTAGCCCGACATCAGGCTTGGCTGTGCCGATATTCATGTCGATGAACACCTGTGCCGAGTCGACACTGATCAACTCGACCGGGAGGGCGTCATACAAGGCCATGGCCGCTGCCGTTTTACCGGAAGCGGTGGGGCCCATCAGCAAAATGGCAGGAGGCAGGGGGCGCATGGGGCTGCAATCGGAGTTTTTGTTTTGACCGGTGTTTACAGACGGAAGTGCCCCACTTCATTTTCCAGGCTGGCAGCCAGGTTGGTCAGTTGGCTGGCGTTGCCGTTTACCCTTTGGGAAACCTGCTCCGTTTCCTCGGCCACTTGGGCGGCGCCTTCAATGCGTTGGGTAATGTTCTGGGCTGCAGCAGATTGTTCCTGGACGGCGTTTGAAATATCGCGTACTGCCTTGGCAATGTGCTGGGTCGCTCGTTCGATGCTCTCCAGCGCGGTTTCGGCATGTGCGCTTGCCAGGCCACCCTGATGGGCTTCCTTCACGGCGTCGCCGATGACAGCCTGAACAGTGCTGACGCCGCTGCTGACACGGCCCAGAATTTCGCCGATTTCTCCTGCTGATTTGGCGGATTGTTCCGCCAGTTTACGCACTTCGTCGGCGACTACGGCAAAGCCCCGGCCGACTTCTCCTGCACGAGCTGCTTCGATGGCAGCATTGAGTGCAAGCAGATTGGTTTGCTCGGCAATCTGACGGATGGCATTGACGACCTGGCCGATCTCTGCCGAATGGCCACCCAAGATCTCAACCTCAGCCAGGGCGGAGCCGACGCGTTCCTGGATCTGCTGAATCGCGGCGATTGCCTGCAGGGTGACAACCTTGCCTTTTTCCACTTCACTGACCGCTTCTTCGGCGAAAGCATCTGTCTGCCGTGCGGAATCTGCCACCTGGTCGATGGAGACCGACAACTCTTCCGAAGAGGAACTCATGTCATTGACCGTTTCGGCGAGTTGCCCGATGCTGCCTTGCAACTGATTGGCTGAGGCGGAGATGTCCGTGGCGCAGCCGCGCAGGCCGTCGGAAGATTGGCGCAGCGTGCTGACCAGGCCGCTCATGGCGCCGGCGGTGTCGTTGACTTGCTGCGCGACGCGGTGGATTTCATTGTCCGAATCCGGCAAAACCGGGATGCGCTCGCTGAGATCGCCTGCGCCCAGCGTCTGCAGCCCATGCTTGATGTCGTCGAGCGGTTTGAGTTGTGTACGGATCAGCAGGGTGATGGCGGCAAGAAGGATGCCGGCGAACAGCGCCAGGCCAAGCAGAATGATGTTCCTGATGCGGTCGTAAGGTGCTGTGAATTCATCCAGCCAGGAGCCGGTCGCTACGACCCAGTGCAAGGCGGGAATCGATTGGAAGACGACGATTTTCTGGCGTGTGTTGCCGTTTTCGTCAGGCCAGTCATAAAGCACCAGGCCTTTTTTATCGACCAGCATTTTTTCCAGAACGCCGATGATAGTGCTGTTGCCCAGAGCCGAGAATTCCTTCCCCTCGAACTGGGGATGGACAACAAAACGCCCGGCAGTGCTGTCACCGGTGGGTTCGGCCAAGATGTAAGGATAGCCCGATTGGCCGACAACGATGCTGCGCAGTTTGTCCTTGAGGATGGCGATGTTGCTTTCGGCGTCCATGCGCATGGTGTAAATGCCGATTACATTGCCGTTGGCATCCTTGATCGGCTTGGAGGCCAATGCATACATCTTGCCGGAGCGCTCCAGTGTCCCACTGTATGCCTTGCCTTCGGCTGCCGCCTTGACATAGGCCTCACTGACCTCTTCCCCATCCCGGCTTTGCCCGCTCTTGTTTTTCAGCAAGGTTGATGCCCGATAAAAGCGTTCGCCGTCCCTGACCAGGAAGGATGGGTCATGCCCAGGATTGATACGGCGAAATTCTTCCAGGTAGTTCTGATTGCCGTTACCGGGAATGTTGCCCAGCATTAGCTCAGGGCGCTCCTGCCCACCTTGCATGACCTTGTTGCCAGTCAGCCGGGCAGGGGGCAGTGCGTTGATGAACTGGTCGAGGCTGGCGGCTGTTCGCTGCTCCAGTGTTTCCTGTGCATATTCGAGCGTGCGGGAAATCAGGTCGACTTCTACTTGCAAGGCTGTCTTGGTTTCCTGCAGCGCAATTTCCCGGGTGTATGTCGAAAGCGTTAGGGCAAGAACGGAAAGCGCAATCAGGCAGAGTGCAGCAATTCCCAGCAGGAGTTGCCTGCCGATTGGTTGGCGTGCGAAATACGTGAACATGAACAGAACCCGGGAAATTTGATGAGGGCCCGGAGTTTACAGACTATTCGCGAAATGATGTAGGGATTGTGATGCCTGTCGTTTTATGGCTGGCGCGTAGAAAATTATGATTTTCTTATTGTTTTGCTGAAAATAACCAATGCTCCAAGGGCGAGTGCACGAGTTGCGTGCTTTCGTCACGATCCCTGAGCCAAGCACGGGCCAGTTCCGAGCCTGGATAATCGGGACGGTAGGTGTCGCGCTGACCAGCAACCAACTTGCCGATTAGAAATGCGAAGGTAGAGGATGGCTTCGCCGGAGGTGTTCATAAACCTCCATCAACTCAAGTACTCGCTCATTACGCTGCCGCGCCAGCGCTTCCTTCATGCATTCAACCAGCATCATGTGCAGGCGGCACACACCTTCCGGTGAGCATAGCAGCGCCTCGCTCATTTCGGCCGCGACGATCATTGGCACGCCCGTGTGATCAGCAATGACCTCAATGACATCATCGTTCAGGTCGCAATAGTCGAGAATGTCTTGCATGGAGAGCATGATTTCCTCCAGTTTGGCGGGTCAGTGATGGTGCGAACTGCCCTCCTTGGTGTTAATTATGGGTGGAGGCGTTACGCTTTGTTTATAACACGTTGCGCGACAAATGCAAGGCAGGGTCGGCGTTCTCAGAAATCGAGCCCAGAGAGGGGGAGTGCCTTGACCGTGCGTGAAAGATCGAGGTGCGTGTGCTTTTTAAGCGCTATGGCACGCGCGCTCAATGTTGTGTGATCAACGCAGACATGTTCTTCCCCGCGTGCGAAAACCAGGGTATTACCGCTGGCGCAGGGTGGGAAAGCTACCGTCTGCTGCGAAAAAGCGGTATCGATGGCGCTGATTTGTTCGCGCCAGCCAGTTTCGCGCAAGACATTGACACAGAAAATCCCGGAACTGCTCAGCTGTGTCCGACAGTTCTGGTAGAAGGCAGGGGAGGCTAGTTCGCCGGGTTGCCCATCCGGAGAGAAGCCATCGACCAGGATGAGGTCGAAGCGGTGTTTACTGCTGGCAAGATAAGCTGCGCCGCAGCCGATCTGTATGTTGAAGTGCGTGGATTCGGCTGGTAGCTTGAAATACTGGCGGGCGATGAATTCAACCTGAGGATTGATTTCGACCACAGTGGTCCGGCAGGACGGCAGATAGCGATGAATGAATTTCGCCAGGGAGCCGGCACCCAGGCCGATCAAGAGCGCGCGCCTGGGCCAGCGCTTGAACTGCTCGCCCGCGTCGCGCAGGAGCAGGCTGGCCATCATGACCTGCGTGTACTCCAGCACCAGTGCATGCGGGCGGCAGATGCGCATGGCGCCTTGAACCCAATCGGAGCCGAAGTGCAGATTGCGGATTCCTGCGCTTTCGCTGATTTCAATCGGGTGCATGCTCAGTGCTCGTGGGTGGGGTGACAGGTAGTCCGCAGCTTGTCGGTGGTGCCCCCAGGTGGAATCGAACCACCAATTCGCCCTTAGGAGGGGCGTGTTATATCCATTTAACTATGGAGGCATGCCGAATCAATCAGCGGGGCGCATTGTACCGGTTGGGCTTTGCTTCGGGTAGCGCTGCGGAGGCGTCAGCAAAGTCTTGCCGCGAGCTTCAAGGCTGGGTGCGCAGGACGCCATAGATCAGGATGTGGCGTTGGAGTACGGGATCAAACGCTGCGGGGACAATGGCAAGAGGATGGGTTTCGCTGCTTAAGCCGTGCGCACAAAGCCACTCGCTGGCAGCGGTGTGTGCTTCGACAAAACTTGAAAACAGCGCATCCAATGCTGTATCGCGGACTGGCAGGAAGGCCTGGCTCGAACGATCCAGCAACTGATCGTGGTCGAGGCGTTGCACGGCATAGCCATCGGCAGGACGGGGTAACGGCAGGCTATGCAGGTCGAATGGGTCGCCGAATGCAGTGGCAGGAAACGATAAAGCCATGTCCGATCTTAATCGCCAGTGGCCGGGTTGAGCATGTGGCGTAACACCAATATGCGATCCTTCAGTGCCAGTTTCTGTTTTTTCAGGCGGCGGATCAGCAAGGGGTCGGCATTGGTCAGCTGGTCCAGGTGTGTGATATTTCGATCGAGTTCGCGATGCTCGCTTTCAAGTTGGTGCAGCTTGTGGCGGATGTCGGCAATTTCAGCTTCGGTAAGCGGACGCAAGGTCACGGGAGTGCTCCTGACAGCAACGGGGGTTTTGCTTAGAATAACCGAACCAATAACAGGAGGAGAACAACATGCAACACCACATCATCGTTTCTTTTGGCAAGGACGCTGAATACGAGTATCGCTTGTCCGCGCCGGGCGCTGCCGAGGAAGCCCGGCAATGGTTCGACCGCGAGTTCGTCAAGCTGGAGTGTGATGTGGCAACGCCGACGGGCAAGATTCTCGCGGTTGATCGTATCCTGAGCGTCGCGAAATACGCCGGAAACGATCGGTTCAGGACTGATGTCGTCTGGGCGGAACAGTTTGCCAAGAATACGGCAGCCATCCTGGGGCGTGACCTGATCCGGGTTGATGTCGAGCAGTACAGCATTGGCTACTGATTAAAAGCAGGATACATAGAGTGAGCAAGGCGTTTGTTCGCGAAAGTGAGGGCGACGATGAGGAAAACCTCTCGCCGGCTTTGCGTATCCCGCCCGGTACGCGCAACTACATTACACCGGCAGGGTATGCCCGTCTCAAGGAAGAGCTTGAGGAGCTCGTCAAGCACGAACGCCCGCGG
>RRZU012974773.1_pt1 | contig 18625 bp, 16 predicted proteins | sample 2165561 | NCBI WGS metagenome assembly RRZU01 (sample SAMN10456909, study PRJNA506462) | wastewater metagenome | isolation source: wastewater sludge | place: USA: Moscow, Idaho | reverse complement strand
CTATTATTTTCTGCAACAATGCCATTAGCTATTAAAAATCTTGCTAAAACTATTTTAAATAATCCAGAATATATCACTTTAACAAAAAGTGATGTTAAAAAAACAAAAATTACTCAAACTTTTTACGTTGTTGATGAAAGAGAAAGAGATGATGCATTAATTAGATTATACGATTACAAAAATCCAACTAAATCTATTATTTTTTGTCGCACAAAAAAAGAAGTTGATAGATTATCAACTTTTATGGTATCTCAAGGATTCATGGCTAAAGGTCTTCATGGTGATATGGAGCAAAGACAAAGAGAAGAAGCAATTAGAGCATTTAAAACTTCTAAATTAGAAATTTTAATTGCAACTGATGTTGCTGCAAGAGGATTAGATGTAAATGATGTTTCTCACGTATTTAACTACCATTTACCATTTGATTCTGAGTCTTATGTTCATAGAATTGGAAGAACAGGACGTGCTGGAAAAGAAGGTGTTGCTGTTTCTATTGTAACTCCACATGAATTCAGAATGTTACAAAAAATTGAAAAAAATATTGGTACAACATTAGAAGGGAAAGCTATTCCTAATATTGATTCAGTTAAATTAAAAAAAGTTGCTGAATTAAAAAATCAAATTAGTGAGCAAGAAATTCAAGATTATGCTTTGGCATTAGTTGAAGAATTAAAAGAAGAATTTGATATCTCTACAATTGCATTTAAATTAGCTTCAATGATTTCTGCATCTACATTTGTTCAAGGTAATAATAATATCGGTAAATCTGAATCTGATATTAAAAGACTTGTTGAAAATGCAAGTAGATATGAAGGTGAAGGTAGAGGAGATAGAAACTCTAGAGGTGGCCGAGGTGGAAGATATGGTTCTTCTAGAGGTGGCGATTCAAGAGGCGGAAATAGAGGGGGAAGACCATCTGGAGATAGAAACTCAAGAGGTGGCGATAGAGATAGAGCACCAAGAGGTGATAGACCATCAGGTGATAGAGCTCCAAGAGGAGACAGACCATCTGGAGATAGAGCACCAAGAGGTGACAGACCAAGTGGTGATAGAGCTCCAAGAGGCGATAGACCTTCTGGGGACAGAGGTTCTAGACCAAGTGGTGATAGAAGTAGAAAAAGAGATTAATTCTCTTTTCTATTCAATCAACTCTCTTTAACAAAAAACTCCCTAATAAATACTTTCTTTTACTAATATTTAAACCCTATAAAATATAGACTTTATCCACAAATACTAGAGTATGACCATAAACTATTTAAGCTTATTTAAAGCTTTGATAAGGAAAAGTTCACTATAATATTAACCTACTTAAATTACAAAATAGTTACAAAAGGTATACTTTGGATATTAAAACAATCAATCGAATCGATAAGGCTAGGGATAAGACATTACCTGGTTTCGCAAAACTTTCATTAGCACTACTTTTTATAGTAGTTGTTTTTCTTTGGTCATATGCTTCTCATGGCAATCTTCCAAATAATACATTTTTAATTATTGGTGCAGTATTTGGAGCTTATATGGCTATGAATATTGGTGCAAATGATGTTGCAAATAATGTTGGGCCTGCTGTTGGGTCTAAAGCTTTAACGTTAACAGGTGCTATTATAATAGCAGCAATTTTCGAGTCTTTAGGTGCATTCATTGCAGGTGGTGATGTTGTTAAAACTATTAAAGATGGAATTATTAATCCTGCTTTAATTTCTGATCCTCAGATTTTTATATGGGCAATGTCAGCTGCCTTATTATCAGCAGCTCTTTGGTTAAATTTTGCCACTTCAATTGGTGCTCCAGTTTCAACAACTCACTCAATTGTAGGTGGAGTTATGGGTGCTGGTATTGCAGCTGCTGGGTTTTCCATAGTTGATTGGGATAAAGTTGGTCAAATTGTCGCTTCATGGGTTATTTCACCATTAATGGGTGGTATTATTGCTGCTGCATTTTTATATTTTATTAAAACTCAAATTGTTTTTAAAGAAGATAAAGTAGAAGCTGCTAAAAAATTTGTTCCTTTATTAATTGCTTTAATGTCTTGGGTTTTTAGTGCTTATATTATTTTAAAAGGTATTAAACAAATAATAAAAGTTGATTTTATAACTGCTATTATTTTAGGTTTAATTATTGGAGTTGTTGTATATTTTATCGTTAAACCTTTAATTATCAAAGCATCAGAGAAATTAGAAAATAATAGAATATCTGTTAATACTTTATTTAATATTCCTTTAGTTTTTGCTGCAGCTTTATTATCATTTGCCCATGGTGCAAATGACGTTGCTAATGCAATTGGACCATTAGCAGCAATAAATGATGCTATAGTAAATGTTGAAGTTGCATCAAATGTTAGTATTCCATTTTGGGTTATGGCTGTTGGTGCTTTTGGTATTGTTGTTGGATTAATGCTTTATGGTCCAAAATTAATCAAAACAGTAGGTTCAGAAATTACAGAACTTGATCAAATGAGAGCTTATTCTATTGCAATGGCTGCTTCATTTACCGTTATTGTCGCAAGCCAGTTAGGTCTTCCTGTTTCTTCTACTCATATTGCTGTTGGTGGGGTATTTGGAGTTGGATTTTTAAGAGAATTTTTAGATGCGAATGAAAAAAGATTTTTACAAGAAACACGAAAAAAATTCAAAAAACATAAAAAAGAACTTGAAGTAATGAATGAAGAATTAGCTAAACTTGAACTTATTGTTGATAAATCAAAAAATAATTATATTAGAATTGTTGAGCTTATTAAAAATATTGATGATAGAGAAGATTTAGTTAAACAAGATAGAAAAGATGTAAAAGATGCAAAAAGAACTAAGTATGTAAAAAGAGATGCAGTTAAAAAAATTATTGCAGCTTGGATTATTACAGTTCCTGCAGCTTCAATATTAGCAGCTGCAATCTTTTTCATGATAAAAGGTATTATGGCTTCTTAGTAAGTATAATATATGTAAGTCACCTTTTATTTATCTCTTTAATGGTAGAATCCCTTTTAAAAATCTTATTAGGGATCTGCTTTGGATGCTGTATTTGCTGTTTTACCTGTTTATTTTTTTATTTTACTTGGATTTTCTGCAAAAAAAATCTTTACGAACCAACTTGATGAAAAAACTCTAGTTTTAATTTCTTTATATTTTTTCCAACCAATTTTGATATTTTGGGGACTAACAAAAACACCTATCAATTATGAATTAATCGCTTCTCCTTTTGCTTATTTATCTATTGTACTTATTTGTTTAGTATTTTTATTGTTAATTAATAAAAAAATATTTAAAGAAAGAAGTGATCAATCAGTTTATCTGGCATCTTCTCTTGTTGGAAATACAGGCAATCTTGGTATTCCTCTTGGAATTGCCATATTTGGTATTGAATCTGTTCCCTATACAAGTATTATAAATATTGCGAATATCTTATTTATTTATATATTTTCAGTTTATTTTTTTGCAAGAGAACAGTTCTTATTAAAAGAAGCCATATATTCAATTTTAAAAATTCCTGCTATTTGGTTTGCCTTATTTGCACTTTTTGTTAATTATCAAGGTATTACAATTAATAAGCATATTTATACTGCACTTGAAATGGGTGCATATACTTCAATGGTTATTCAATTGCTAATTTTTGGTATGTATTTATTTAATGTTAAAATCAAAACTATTCCTTGGCATATATCTATACAAATTTCTGTAGTTAAGCATATATTTTTGCCTCTTGTTGGTTTAGTTTTTGTTTTATATTTTACAAATCTAAACTCTTATGTGGCTTCTATTTTAATTATGGAGTTAATGGTACCCTTAGCGGTTAATAATGTAAATCTTGCAGCTTTATATAATTGTAAACCATTTAATGTTGCAGCTTCTGTTTTAGTTTCAACAGCATTATTTGCAATACTTCTTTATTTTAATATTGAAGTCATTAAGTATTTTATTAAGTAGGTAATTATGTGTGGAATTATAGGTACAAATTTTATTTCAGATAAATTTGATAAATCATTAGAATTATTAAATAATAGAGGTCCAGATTTTCAAAAATCTATTATTCTTGATAATAAACAATTTGGGCATACTAGGCTTGCAATTATTGATTTAAATGAAGAAGCAAATCAGCCTATGATATTTGATGATATTTTACTTGTTTTCAATGGTGAAATTTACAATTATAAAGAATTGATTCACGTGGAACAATTGCAATGTAAAACTCAAAGTGATAGTGAAGTACTAATTAGACTTTATCAAAAATATGAATTTGATTTTTTAAATAAACTAAATGGAATGTTTTCTTTTTGTCTTTATGATATGAAAAAAGATAGATATTTTTGTGCAAGGGATAGATATGGGAAAAAACCTTTTTTCTATTATTTTAAAGATAATAAGTTTATATTCTCTTCATCAATTAAATCAATATTAAACCTACTTGATTATAAACCAAATCTAAATAAAGTTGCAGTTTCAAAATATATGCAATATTTTGTTTCATATGGAGAAGATACATTCTATCAAAATATATTTAAACTAGAATCATCTTCATATATGATTTATGAGCCTTTAAAGGCCCAAGAGCTTCTAAAAAAGAAATATTATAAGATTAACACATATAAAGCTATAAAGGATGAAAAACAGGCTTTAAATGATATAGAAGAGTTTTTATTTAAAAGTGTTGAATTAAGGCTTAATAGTGATGTAGAAGTTGCATCATTATTAAGTGGTGGAATTGATAGTTCGTTGATTTCTGCTTTATATACAAAAATTTCAGGCAAAAAGATAAATACTTTCAGTATTGGTTATGATGAACATAAAAACTATTGTGAGTTATCTTATGCACAAATTACTGCAAAGCATATAGGTTCAAATCATAATCCTATTGAAATAAATCAAAAAGAGTATATTAATCATTTTGAAGAAACTTTAGAATTTTTGGAAGAACCACATGGAGATAGTGCTGCAATCCCTTTAAATATTTTAACTAAACAAATTCACAAAGCGGGAATTAAAACTGTATTGTCAGGTGAAGGAAGTGATGAAATTTTTTTAGGGTATGATAACTATGCTAAATTTTTAAAATATTATGAATTCGAAAAAAGTTTATCATCTGAGCAAAATCTTTTTTTAAATGATATTATTGGAGCACTTCAAAATAATACAAAAGAAAGCGAATACTTAAGAAGAATAGTAAAAAAACAAAATCTTTATAATTCTTTTGGTGAAATATATACAGATATTCAAAGAAAAAGATTATTTAAAAAAGTTCCAACTTTTAAAAGTGAAACAGCAAAACAAGACCCTGTTGATTGGATGAGTTATATTGATTTAAAAATTTGGTTAGGAGAAGCTTTATTATCAAAAGTTGATAGAATTTCTATGGGTAATTCTTTAGAGGTTAGAACTCCATTCTTGGATTTTAATTTAGTAAACTATATGTTTAGTGTTGAATCAAAGATAAAAGTTGGAGATACAAATAAATATCTATTAAAGAAAATTGCTTCAAAATATATTCCAAATGAGATTATAAATAGAACAAAAAAAGGCTTTAATTCACCCTTTAATGAATGGCTAAATAAAGAATACAAAAGTTCTATTCTTGATGTTATACTTGACGTAAATAATAATACCAATTTGTTTAATGATGAATATATTTTGCATATCTATGAGTTATCTAAATCAAATAAATTTAAACAGCATTTGTATTCTCTTTTTATATTCTCTTTATGGTATAAAAAAGAGTATCTTTCTTAAGAAAAAACATAGTAAAATCAAAGTTATTATAAATAAAAATTATTAAAAGAGAAAATATGACTATATTAATACCCGTAGATTCAAAAAATAGAGATGAATGTATAATTGCTTCAATTGAAGAAAATAAAGCTTGGGCGTTTGTTACTTTAGATGAAGGTAAAATTGTAAAGGTTGAATTTTATGAAAGAAGAGAAGATATAAGTGTTTGGATTGATGCTGTTGTTGTAATAAATGATTTAGAGTATGTATGGCCATTTATGGATGAAGGTATTATTGCATTAGTTGCACCTACACAAAAAAGTATTGATGAAATTGTTGAAGCTTTTTTATTCAAAGATTTACATGATTTTTCAATCTAGATGAAGTTTAATAAAAAAGATTTAAAAACGCTTACAAATATTATTGCCTCAAGACGTGATGTTAGAGGCAATAACTTTATAAATAAAAAGATATCAAGTAAAAAACTTAACATTATTTTACAATCAGCTTTAAATGCCCCTTCTGTAGGATTTTCACAACCTTGGAAATTTATTATTGTTGATAAAGATAAACAAGATTTAGTTTACACTCATTTTAAGAAATCATTTGAAAAAAGTAAAAAGAAATTTATTGATAGACCTTTATATAGTTCATTGAAACTTGAAGGTATCAAAGAATCTGATATTAATATTGCCGTTTACTATAAAAAATCATCTTCTAATACTCTAGGTCAAACCTATATGAAAAGAACAGGAGAGTATTCTGTTGTTTGCGCAATTCTAAATATGTGGCTTACTGCTCGTGCTTTAAATATTGGAATGGGATGGGTTTCTATTTTAAAACCTAAAAAGATAAATAAAATATTTAATATGAATAAAAATCAATACAAGTTTATTGCTTATTTATGTCTTGGATATACAAAAGAATTTTATGATGAACCAGAACTAAAAAAATTAAAATGGAATAAAAAACTCAAACTTGATGAATGCCTAATTAGTTAAGCTTTTTAATATACACCTAGATATATAATATTCAACTTATTACAAGGAGTATAAATGAAAAAATCAATTAGAAAATTTTCTTTCTTTGTTGTTTGCATAGGACTATTGTCTTCTTTAAATGCAGATGATAAAGTTTATAAATTTACTATGGCTACAACATGGACTGAAACAGCTACGCCACTTATAGATTCAGCTAAAAATATGGCTGATATGGCTTTCAAAATGTCAAATGGTAGAATTGAAATTAAAGTAGATTCTGCAAATAAACATAAAGCACCTTTAGCTGTGCTTGATATGGTTAAAGGTGGGCAATATGATATGGGCCACACAGCTTCATATTATTGGAAAGGTAAAGATATAAATACTTTACCATTTACTTCTATGCCTTTTGGTTTAACTTCTCCAGAACAATATGCATGGTTTTATCATGGTGGTGGTATGGAACTTATGAAAAAAGTTTATGATAAACATGGTGTTTTATCATTCCCAGGTGGAAGTACAGGTGTTCAAATGGGAGGATGGTTTAAAAAAGAAATCAATACTCTTGATGATCTAAAAGGTCTAAAAATGAGAATTCCAGGTTTTGCAGGTGAAATCATGGCTAAACTTGATGTTCAAGTTAGTAATATTCCTTCTGGTGAATTATTTACTTCTTTAGAAATGGGAACTATTGATGCTTTAGAATGGGTTGGACCTTCAATGGACATTAGTATGGGATTTCATAAAATTGCACCATATTATTATACAGGTTGGCATGAACCAGCATCTGAAATGCAATTTATCATAAATACTAAGAAGTTTGATAAACTTCCTGCTGATTTAAAAGAAATTATGGTTAATGCAATTAGATTAAGTGCTTATGACATGTATATTCAAAATTATGATATGAACGCAGTTGCATGGCAACAAATGAAAACTGAATATCCAAATATTCAGGTTAAAACATTCGCAAAACCAATCATGGATGCAATGAAAAAAGCTAATCAAGAATTAAGAACTGAAATGGGAGCTACTAGCCCTTTATTAAAAGAAATCTTAGATTCACAAGATGTATATATGAAAAAAGTTAGAGAGTGGACTAAAATGTCTGACTACTTATACTTAAAAGATAATTTATAATTTTAAAATAAAGAGGATTAAACCTCTTTATTTATTAAAATCCATTTGGATTAAATCCCCCAAAATCATCATCAAAATTTGTTCCATAAGCAAAAGTTTGCATATTTGGATTATCATATCCATTTTGTACTGAAATATTTTGTAATTGCATAATATCTGCTTTTGGATCTATTCCTTGTGGACAAACTAAAGTACAAGCACTACATAAAGTACAATCCCAAATTCCATTAGCTTGAATATTACTTACTATATTTGCTCCAGAAGCGTTTTTCTTTTCATTTATATATCTAAGCGCTCTTGTTAGTGCAAAAGGCCCTAGAAACTCTTTATTTACTTCATAAACACGGCATGAACTATAACATGCGTTGCATAGTATGCAATTACTTTGTAAATCTATAATTTTAATGTCTTTCTGACTTATATTAACCACTTGATTCTCTTCAATAAAGCTTTTTGTTTTCTTTATCAAAAATGTTTCATGTGAAACATCTGCAACTAAATCTTTTATAATGGTGCTGTTATTTATAGGCTCAATTAGATCTGAATCTTTTATTTTTGTTTTACACGCAAGTTTCTCTACTCCATTAACTTTAATGGCACATGAACCACAAACTCCACTTTTACATCCACATCTAAATGTCAAAGTTGAATCAATGTTAATTTTAATTTCATATAAAGCTTTTAATAAATTATCTTCCTTTATATCATATTGATACACTTTATTTTCAAATGATTTATCTTTAGAAAATCTTTTTATATTAATCTTCATTTGATATCCTCAAATTCTATGTTAGAATTTTTATTAATTTTATAAACTTTTGAACATTTTTCATAGCTATCATCTGTATTTGGATAATCAGTTCTATAATGTCCTCCTCTACTTTCTTTTCGCTTAATTGCACAAAGAGTTGTAATAATTGCTATATCTAAAATATTTCTAAATTCTATAAACTCAACAAGATTTTTGTTATATTCAATTGATTTATCTGTAATTCCCATTTTAGGCAATTTATTTTTTATTTCATATAGTTCATTTAGTAATAAATTCATTTTATCTTCATTTCTAAATAATCCTAAATTCTCAAATAAAGTATCTCCTAGAATTTCTTTATACTTATAAAAGTTTTCGATATTTGGAAGAGAGTATACATTTTCTTTATCTATTAAATCTTCTTTATATTGTAATGAATTTGATATATCAAATTCATTTACTTTATTTGATTGAATTGAAGCATTTAATCCAGCTACTTTACCGAATGTAACAATTTCTAATAAAGAGTTTCCACCAAGCCTATTTGCACCATGTATATAAGCTTGAGCACACTCACCACAAGCATAAAGATTTGATATATTTGTTTTTGTATCTTTATCTGTTTTTATTCCACCCATAGAATAGTGAGCAGCAGGAGTAATAGGAAGAATTTCTTCTTCTATCCTTATATTTGAAAATTCATAGGCTAAATTTCTTTCTTGTGGCATTAACTCTTTTATTTTATCTAGTCCTAAATGCCTTAAATCAAGGAATACTTTTTCTCCTATTTTAATTTTTTCATATATAGCTCTTGAAACTTCATCTCTAGGTTTTAATTCATCAATAAATCTTTTTTCATTTATATCAACAAGATGTCCACCCTCACCTCTAGCACTTTCACTTATTAATATATTTGAATTCTCAAGTGTTGTTGGATGAAATTGTACAAACTCCATATTAGATAATTCACACCCTGCTTTATATGCTATATTAATTCCATCAGCAGTATTTGAATATGAATTTGTTGAGTGATTGTAGTAAATACCAGCATATCCACCACTTGCAATAATTGTAGTTTTTGATAGGAATTCTTTTATCTCTCCTATTTGTATATCAAGGGCTGTTATTCCTTTACATATTTTATCTTCAATAATAAGATTTAAAGCTAGATGTTCGTTTTTAAAGTCTATGCCCTCTTTTATACATTGATCATAAAGTGTATGAAGTATCTTTAATCCAGTATAATCACTTGAGTAACATGTTCTGATTTTTTGTGTTCCACCAAATTTTCTTTGAGCAATTCTATTATCTTTATCCCTATTGAATGGAACTCCAATGGAATCTAGCCAATATATTGTTTCTTTAGCATTTTCACACATAAATTTTATAGTATCTTTATTTGCGAGTTTAAAAGACGCATTATAGGTATCTTGTGTGTGTATATCAACACTATCATCATCTTCATATAAAACAGCGTTTATTCCACCTTGTGCTTGTACACTTTGAGAATGTGTTGGATAAGTTTTTGAAACCACTAAAACATTTGAACCATTTTTTTTTGCATTTAATGCAGCTGTTAGTCCAGCTATTCCTGAGCCTATAATTAATACATCAATCATATTAATCCCAAAATTCTTTTAAAGGTTCAATCTTCTCACTTTTTGCACTATTTGAATCAAAAGAAAAATCTATTTTATCAATTTCATCAAGAGCATGTTGATATTCTTCGCTTGTAATTTGTTCCTCTATTTGCTTAGTTGATTCAAGGTTTTCTTTTTTAATATTTTGATTAAAACTCTTTTCTTTTAATTTTAAATAGTCATTCATGATTTTTTCATATTCATTAAAATCTAAAAGTATGATGCCAGGTTTTCCATCTCTTAGTATTATTGCTTTCTCAATCTCATTTTTATTTAATTTATCAAATATATTTTTACTTTTTCTAACTAATTCAGTAGAAGAAAACATTTCATTTGATGTATATTGCAGTAAGCCCATTTTTACTCCTTTACATATTATAATATGTATTGTAACACAAATTAAAATTTATTATGATTTTTTTAATATATTAAAATTTAAATTTATTAAATAAATAAAAGACCATTTTATAGTTAACTTATTTAGATTTTAAAAATACTATAAACAAATTGGCTTAATATAATTAGTTTGCAATAAATTGAGTAAATGTATTTTATATTTTTGATTAATAAAATTATAAATTGAGTTTTAATAGTAAATAATTGGTGTATTTTAATAGATTAAATAACATCTAAAAAAGATGTTATTTAGAGAAGATTTCTTCAGCCCACTCTGTAATAGGACCTCTTAGAACTTTTTGTAATTTAATTGCAAATGAATTTACAAGTGTATTTTCATTTTTACTTGATTTTAAAAGTGTAGTTAAAGCATTAGTATATTTATTTACATAGAAGTTATCTATTTGTTTATTTGATCCTAAAATAACCACTTTGCAAGAACTATCAATTCTAGATAAAACCATTTGCATAGTTTTATTAGACATGTTTTGTGCTTCATCAATTATAATAAATGAATTAGATAGTGTTCTACCACGCATTTCCCCTACCCACATGGTCTCAATTCCATAATTGCCAATCATTTGTTCGATTCTAGCAGTTACTTCGCTGTCGTCCAATTCTGACACTATTGTATCAGGAGCTTTTTTATTTCTTTTTCTTTTATGCTCTGTTCTAATTATATAATCTAAGCTGTCCATTAAAGGGTGATTATATATTCTAAATTTCTCTTCAAGACCTGGAAGATAACCTACATCTTCACCTTTATCAAGTGATTCAATTGAGTTTCTAATATAAATGATTTTTTGAAAATGTTTTTGACGTACGAGTTTTAATGCTCCACTTAATGCTAAAAGAGTTTTTCCAGAACCTGCTTTTGCTTCTACAATTAGAACATTATAAAAATGATTTAGAATTGCATCTGAAAAGAAGAGTTGTTCTTTATTTAAGGGAGTGATTATTTGATCTCTAATTTCATCTTCATCTAAAACTCTTATTCTTTTATTTTGAATATTTGCTAAAACTACTTGATCTGAGGCTTCAACATTAAAACAGTATGAGAAGTTATATGGTTTATATTCTTTATCAAATTTACTTATTTCTTGATTATCAAGAAATTCTAAGTCTTTAAATTTTATATCAAGGTCTTTAATAAATTCAAAATCAAAATTGTCCTTATCCTTACCTACAAGGGCATCTGTTTTAATATCAAGAGATACAGCCCTAGTTCTTGCCATTATATCTAAAGATAAAAATTCAACTTGATTACTGTAGTAAGTATTTGCAAATGTTGCAATTTCAAGAATTTTTCTATCGTTTATTATATTTGGCGAAACATTTTTTATATTAACTAAATATTCGTCTTTTGAAATAATATCTATAATAGTATTTTTATCATTTTGAATTTTTAATCTTATAATTTTATATGAATCTTTTTTTACAGAATCTAAGATTTTTGAATTCTCAAGTATTCTTGCAAATTCTCTTGCTTGAAAATTTATCTCATCAAAACCACTCTTTTTACTATCAAGTTCATCTAAAACTGTTTCAGGTAAAACAATAAGATTCTTTCCTTCTTGAGATAACTTATAAATATTTGTAGCATCTTCTAACAATATATTTGTATCTAATACGTAGTATTTTTCAAATTTCATGATACCTTCTTCTCTTTTTGTTTATAAACTTTATATACTATAAATGAACCCACTACTAATGTTATTACTGTGAATAGTAATGAAAAAGTTTTTGTAATTACATATGCTACAATAAATAAAGATAATATAGTAGGTATTTCATTATATGCTCTAAAGAAATTGCCACTTCTTTCATAATCATCTTTTTCTAATTTTTTTCTATAATACCCTAAAGAAAAAGAATATATAACAAGTAATAAAGCAAAAAATAGTTTTGCATGCATCCAACCACCTGCTTGGCTTGATAATAAATAGGGATTTAAATAAAGCATTATTGCACCACTTATTATTGTAGCCCACATTGCTGGAACACCAATATATTTATACATTTTAAGTTCTTGAATTTTAACCACATCAACAAACTCTTTTTTATTTTGATGTTCTGTATGATATACATAAAGTCTTGGTTGATAAAAAAGCATTGCCATCCAAGACATCATAGCCATAATGTGAAAAGTTAGTACCCAAGTGTAATATTCCATTCTTAATCCTTACTATTACTTTTAATTTTAATTAACCATTCATTTAAACTCTTCTCAAATCCAATATTTGAATTCTCATAAAGTTTTAAATCTTCTTTCATATATTCTTGTTCAACATATCCACCGTAATTATGAGGGTATAAATAGCCTATATGCTGCGAATCCAAATGTTTTGGTATATCAAGTATCTTACCAGCTTTTATCTCTTCTAGAGCTTTATTTACAGCTTTATATGCACTATTTGATTTAGGACTTGATGCTAGGTAAATTGCACATTGAGAAAGTATGATTCTTGATTCTGGATAACCTATTTTATTACAAGCTATCATTGTATTAACAGCAAGATTAAGTGCATTTGGATTTGCATTTCCTATATCTTCACTTGCGAAGATAACAAGTCTTCTAGTTATAAAGTCTACACTTTCTCCACCATTTATTAATCTACTCATATAATAAAGTGCTGCATCAATATTAGAACCTCTTAAAGACTTTATCATAGCACTTGCTAAATCATAGTGTGTATCTGAAGATGAAACGCCATCACCTATTACATTCTCTCTTAACTCTTTTAATAAACTCACATCAATATCATTTGATACTTTATATGAAAAATTAAGTAGGGTAAGCATTGCTCTTGCATCTCCAGAACTTGATGTAATCAAATATTCTAAAGCATCATCTTGTATATTTATTTCTATATCTTTTAAAGCAATATCAAGAATTTTAATCATTTCTTCTTTTGTAAAAGCTTTAAACTCATATAAAAAAGATCTTGATCTAATAGCTGATGTTAAAGTAAAAAAAGGATTTTCTGTACTTGCTCCTATGATTATAGCATCATAATTTTCCATAATTGGAAGTAGTACTTCTTGTTGATTTTTTGATAATCGATGAACTTCATCAATAAAGATTAAAGGCTTAATTAAAGAATTTTTATATCTATCAAATACTTTACGTAAATCTTCTATCTTTATACTTGTTGCATTAAAGTAGAAATAATCTGTATTTATCTCTTTAGCAATAATTTTTGCAAGTGTAGTTTTCCCAGTTCCAGGTTTTCCATAGAAAAATAAGTGTGGAATATCTTTTTTTTTGATTAGTTTATATAGTGCTTTATCTTTAGAGATAATGTGAGATTGACCAACAAAATTATCTAGATTTGTTGGTCTTAACTTGTTAGATAGATCTATCATCTTCATTCATAAAGATTCTAAGATTTTTGTATTCCTCTTTAGTTAAATATCTTGTTTTTCCAGTTGGTAGATTATTTAAAGAGATTCCACCATACTCTAATCTTTTTAAATCAAGTACATCAAGTCCAAAGTGAGCAAAGAATCTTCTTAACTCCCTATTTTTACCTTCACTTATTACAACTTTAATTTTAGAAAATTTTTCACTATTAGTTAATATATCATATGCTAAAAATGGTGCAAAACTCATAGATTTTATTTTACTTGTTTTATACGCTCCTGAAGTTGCATCTTCTATTTCTAAACCGTGTTGCATTGCTTCTTCAACAGGTTTTGTAATTACTCCATTAACTTTTATTTTATAAACTCTTTCTAAATCAGAGTGCATCAATGCATCAACAATTGTAACACTATCAGAAAGTAAAAGTAAACCTTCACTTGCGTAGTCAAGTCTTCCTACACTTAAAAAGTGTTTGTATTTATGATCAAGTGAATCATAAATTGTACGTCTCCCTTGTGGATCTTTTTTAGAAACAATTTCACCCTTAGGTTTATTGTAAACAATTACAGTAGATATTTTATTTTTATCTTCTTTAATTTTTTTTCTTCCAATTTCAACTTCATCATTATTTGAAACTTTAGTAGCTAAATTAGTAACTACTTTACCATTAATTTTTACCTTACCCTCTTCGATTAGCTTATCTGCTTCTCTTCTTGAGTAATTACTATTATGTGATAAAAATTTATTTAGTCTTACTAATTCTACTTGTGTTTCTTCTTCTCTTTTTTTCATTTTATACCAGCTTCTATTAAATCATGAATATGTAATACACCAATTAATTTATCATTTTCATCAGTTACAATTAATAGTTGAATTTTATAATCTTCTATTACTTGAAGTGCATCACTTGCTAAAAGCTCTTTGTTTTTTAATCTTTTTGGATTCATCGTTGCAATATCTTCTACCTTACAATCCATTGAAAAATTATCATTCATTAAAGCTCTTCTTAAATCCCCATCACTTAGAAGTGCAATTACTTTATCATCTTTATCTGTAATTATTACACTTCCAAGTCTTCCTTCGCTCATTACTAAAATTGCATCTTTTAGTTTTGTTTCACGTGAAACTACAGGAAGATTTTCTTTTCGTAGTAAATCATCAACTTTTACAAAAAGTTGTTTTCCTAAACTTCCACCTGGATGAAATGAAGCAAAATCCTCTTTTTTAAAATCTCTTTTTCTCATTAAACAAACAGCTAATGCATCGCCCATTGCCATAGTTAAAGTTGTAGATGACATAGGTGCTGCATCAAGAGGACAACCCTCTTTATCTACTTTTATATTAATAAAAACATCAGCATATTTTGCAAGTGTTGATTCCGGATTTCTAGCCATTGCAATTAATGGAATATTAAATCTCTTTAAATGTGGAAGAATCTGAACTAATTCATCACTTTCTCCACTATAAGAAATTCCAAGAACTATATCATTTTCTCCTATCATTCCTAAATCACCATGCATAGCTTCAGTTGGATGAAGAAAAAATGAGCTAGTTCCAGTACTTGCTAGTGTTGCTGCAATTTTAGCTCCTACAAGGCCTGATTTACCAACACCTGTGATAATTAACTTGCCCTTAGAAGTCATGATTAAATCAATAGCTTTATCAATATCAAAAGCTACATTATTTGCAGCTTTTTCTAGTTCTTTTGCTTCTATTAATAATAAATCTTTAACTATCTGTTTAAAATCCATTTGTATAATCCTTATTGAACAAATATTGTAGGAACTATCATAGGATATTTTTTATATTTTCTCGTACAATGTTTTCTTACAACTTTTCTTAATTCATCTTCTAAAATTCTATTATTTTTTAAGATGCCTGGTTTTATATTTTCTAAGAATGTACTTAATAAATCTTCAATTTCTTTAGAGAAGAATTTATCTTGTTTATCAGGAACTAATCCAAAAGAAGTAACTTTTGGTCTTTGAGCCATTGTTCTGTCATTCTCATTAATTTGCGCAACAATCATAACAACACCTTCGTTTGCCATTGTTTGTCTATCTAAAATTACATCATCAGAAATTTTGTTGTTTAATTGATTATCAATATAAACTTTTCCTGTTTTAACTGTTTTTACTTTTTTAAGATATTTAGGGCTTACTTCGATCTGCTCACCATCACTCATGATATAAACATTTCTTTCTAATACACCACAATCAATACCTGTTTGTCCATGTTTTAATGCATGATTATATTCACCGTGAACTGGTAAAAAGAATTTAGGTTTAACAAGTCTAAGCATTAATTTTTGCTCTTCTTGAGAAGCATGTCCAGAAACGTGAATATCACCATAATCTTGATATGCAACTTTAGCTCCAGCTTTTAATAAATGATTAATAATACCAGAAACACTAGCTTCATTACCAGGAATCGCTTTAGCAGATAATATAATTTGATCATCTGGCTTTATCTTGATATGTCTATGTTCATGTATTGCCATTCTATAAAGTGCTGACATTGATTCACCTTGAGAACCTGTTGTTACAATTAAAACTTCTTTATCATTATATTTATTTACTTCATGTGCTTCAATAAATTGATCTTTTGGGAATTTGATATAACCTAAAGTCATTGCTAAATCTAGATTTTTTTCCATTGATCTTCCAATAACACAAATCTTTCTTCCAAATGTTATTGCTCTTTCAATTGCTTGCGCAACCCTATGAATATTTGAAGAGAATGTAGACATAAGAATTCTACCTTTTGCTCCTGCAAATAATCTATCAAAAGTTGGTCCAACAGTTTTTTCTGTTCTTGTAAAACCAGGTGCATGTGAATTAGTTGAATCTGATGTTAAAAGTAAAACACCTTTTTCTCCATAATGTGCAAGTCTATGTAAATCTGTTGGTAATCCATCGTATGGAGTATGATCTATTTTGAAATCTCCCGTATGAATCATAGTTCCAGCTTCAGTTGTAACTGCAATACATGAACAGTCAATAATAGAGTGAGTAACATGTATCCATTCAACTTCAAACTCCCCTATTTTTATAGGTGTTCTTTTTTGAATTGCTCTTAAATATGATCTATGTTCTCTCATTTTATGTTCATCAAGTTTTGAACCAATCATTTCTAAAGGTAATGATGTTCCATAAACTGGGAATTGCATTTCTTTAAATAAATATGGCATTGCACCAATATGATCTTCGTGACCATGAGTAATAATAATACCAACAATTTTGTCTTTGATTTCTCTAATATAAGTAAAATCAGGAATTAAAATATCAACACCATGCATATTCTCATCAGGGAAACTCATACCAACATCAACGATTATTGCCTCATTGTCACTTTCGATAACCATCATGTTACCACCAATCTCACCTAATCCACCAAGTGGTGTGATTTTAAGTTTTGATGCAGTGTTAAGATTTAATTTATAATGAGGATTTAATCTATCTCTATGAATTTTTTCATTAATTAAATGTGCTTTTTTAAGGTCTGTAATCCATCCTTCACCTTTTTGTTGATTAACAACAGCATTAGCATTTGGATTAGTTTTTGGTTTTGGCTTTCTTTTTTTGAAAGGTGGTTTTTTTGTTTCTACACCATCTGAAGTTTGTTCATTTGTCGTTGTTGTACTATTAGTATCGTTTACGTTTTGATTAGTTGTCTGAATTTCTTGTTTATTAACAACAGCCTGCTCTTCTTTATTTATTTCTTCCATCTTTTACCCTTGTATGCATTTGGCTATACAAAGATGAACTTACTTCATGAGGTCTAACATTATCATCAATATTTAACTCTTTATAAATTTCTGAAATGGCTTCTTTACTTAGAACTGACGTAAGGTTTTTAGAAAGTTTTTTTCTTGGTTGCACAAAGCATGCTTTTAAAAACTTATTAAAATCTTTATCAAGAACTTTATCCATATCTTTTTTTATAAAAAGTATAGAGGACATTATTTTAGGCGGTGGATCAAAGGATTCAGGAGGAACATCAAATAGAATTCTAGAATCAATAGAAATTAATTCAGTAATAATACCTAAAGATGAATACTCTTTTTCTTTTACCCGTGCAGTAAATTTTTCTGCAACTTCTTTTTGAACCATAACAATAATATTCTCGCAAGCGCTATCTTCAAACGCTCTTAATATAATGTTTGTTGCAATATAGTATGGTAGATTTGCAATTAAATCATATCTACCATCATGTAGGGTCTTTTGCTTATCCCAAGCCTCTAAAACGTCAGTGTGGATCAGTTTTAGTCTACCCTCTTCTATCTCTATTGCAAATTTAGACTCTAAGATTCTGATTAAATCAGTATCTACTTCATAAGCAGTCATATCTTTGTACTTGACTAAGTTTTTGGTCAAATCACCTAATCCAGGCCCAATTTCCACGATGTAATTATTCTTGGTGGGCATCGATTGGATGATCTTATCCAAAATAGTCGTATCTTTTAAAAAGTTTTGTCCGTATTGTTTTTTTGCTTTTACTTTTTCCATAATTGCAAGGAGTATATCTGCTTTTAACTTACAATTAGATAAGATAATATTTAGTAATTATGAAGGATTTTATTTGAGTAGTTTTGCAAAAAGAATAATACCATGTTTAGATGTTGATAATGGAAGAGTTGTAAAGGGTGTAAATTTTGT